>Ga0209278_1001197_pt1 | contig 16240 bp, 10 predicted proteins | sample JI81BgreenDNA_FD_187504 | JGI IMG/M metagenome (GOLD analysis project Ga0209278, IMG submission 187504) | Wastewater effluent complex algal communities from Wisconsin, to seasonally profile nutrient transformation and Carbon sequestration -... | ecosystem: Engineered > WWTP > Effluent > Algae... | reverse complement strand
ACGTGACGGGATAGAGTTGTGCAATCGCGGTCTAAGGATTGCACCTGATCGATCGGGCCCAGGCGGGTTTCCCCTGTCGGCGCGTTTACCATGATTTTGATGTCCTCCCTGTCTTGCGGCTCTGGATTTGGGTTCGATGGAGTTCTTGACACTTCCCCCTGAATCGGCTATTAGACCGATCGTCCCCCAACTTCTATCTTAGGAAGGGTTTTGCCAAAGGGCGTCGAACTTTAGGTGAATTTTAGATCCGCATCGAAAATTGAGGAGTTCGAGCGAGTGTTGAGTCCGCAATTGTATTAAAAATCACTCAATTTTTTAATTAAGCGCAGAGTCCGTCCGAGGGAAGAAGGTTTTAACTTTGTGGAAGCGATACCATTCAATCTTTAAATCGCGACCTATAGCTATCGAACAGTTCATCAATTTTCTGGGGGTCAGATACCAGCGTCCCCCGCTCATCCCGGAACGTGCGATCGCGATCGCCCTTGAAAGAAAGCCAGTTGAAACTTGTTGTTACAGCGAATTTCACATCAGAAATGAGGATTTTTGCATGGGTATCTCCAAGGCGCTTGAGCCGGAAATTATCCTTGTACTGACTCGCTAATTTTTGAATATTCTTCTCAGCCTGGATGTCCCGTTGATTCTTTTTATCATTGTCGTTTTCCCCCAAACCGTAGCCCATGAAAACTTCCACTCCCCGCTTGAGGAGATTTTCAAACTCTTGGAGAAATTTTTTATCCACAGAACTTGCTCGAATCCAAGGCGAGATAATCATCAGACGTTCTTGGCTATCTTTAAGAGCCTGTTCGAGCAGTGGACGGTGTTCGTATACTTCTAGAAAACGAATAGGCAGCGAAGCTAGTTCAGATTTAAGTTGATTCTCAAGATATTCTATTCGCTGTAAAGCCTCTTGAAGCTGCTGATTTAGAAGACGTTTTTCTTCATCGTTATTAGTCTGCTCAATCCGATTTTGTGTGGTCTCAATTTGGGCTTGTAGTTCAGCCTGAGCCGTAAATACTTTTTCTTTGACGATTTCAATATTTGGAATAGGGTTTCGATCGATGTATTCACGTCCTAAAACTTCTTCAGCTAGTTTCCGTGGTGCGCTTTCTTTTATCGTCTCTAATATTTTAAGTTTCTTGACTCCATTAGAACGGGCGAAAGCGGCTTCATGTTCAGTGGAAAGGACACCATCAATACCGAAGGCAACCTGAACATCATCACTATCTTTTGCTTTATAGATTAGTGCCAATGCAGGTTGAAAAAATCTCTGTCTACGCTCAATAGCTTTCAAGGCGAGCAGGTCTCGATCTTGCTTGACTTTGGCTTTGTTTGACCCCTCAATCTGGCGAATAATTGCGTCTACTTCTTTTAGTTTAATATCGGAAAGTTCGGGTGGCTTTTTCGGAGATGGTTCAATTTCTATGATTTCTTGATTACGCAAGTCTTTTTGCTTGAGTAAGCGTGATTCCAATCGCCCATACCAGCGAGGATACCGTAAAAGCCCATCAAAATTTATATCAAATGTTCGCTCTTCGGGAACAATAATTTTGGCATCGCGGAGCGTTCCTTCGCCTTTCTTAGTCAATTTCCAAACTTGCATCAGAGAGCCATCAGGAGCTATGAGGTCAATATCCTCACTCATCCTTAAATTTATCATTGCATCCCTGATAATAGACGGTTCGAGACCAAGAAATCCAGCAATATCCACTTCTGAGGATAAACTAGCATTAATAGCTTTCAAGACATATTCTTCTATCGGGGGAATCGGTTTACGGAGTTGGGTTAGAGCTTGAACAGTGATTTTATAAACTGGCAATCCGACTTCTTTACAGCTAACTAAATCGAAGCCTGTACGATTGTCATATCGACGTAGTTCTTCTGGAGTAAGAAAAACTGATTCTTCGGAATTCATAAGTTAGGCTCCTTTAGGGCGCAATTTTTAGGGTGACTTTCAACGTAATCCAAAACTCGGTGTAATGGGTTGTCATGTGAGGTTCTACAGAAGTGGTGATCTCCTACGATTACTAAGCCAACTTTCCCTCTGGATAAAGCTACATTAAGTCGTTCTGCATCGCGTAAAAAACCCACTTTACCTTCTTTGTTAGAACGAGTCACAGAGTACACTGCAATATCAGCTTCGCGTCCTTGGAAAGCATCCACTGTATTACACTCAACGGTTAATGCTTGCCAATTGTTTAATTCTGAGGCCAGGTTACGATCAAGCAACTTTAGCTGTGCTGCATACCCGGTCAATACAGCGACACTGTATTTTTTCTGTGCCTTTACTGCCGTCTGGTTTAGCTGTTTGAGAAACTGAACTATGACATTGACATCACAAATATTGTTAAAGCTAGAATTGGCAGACTGTTCGCGACTATTCGGAAGTTTGGTTGTTGTTAACCAAGTCACAGGTTGTGGTAAAACACTGCGAAGATGTTGATCTAAGTCAGTCCTGGCACTTTTTAGCTGACCATCATAGAAGCACTCACTGACCAAATTGCCGATTGGTGCTACCATCCTATGTTGGATTGTTAACATCTTGCGACACCCATCTGGGAGTGTTCTGAGCAGTCGATCGAATAAAGTTTCTCGAATATCATCCTGAGTAAGTTCGTATTTTTCCAAAAAGTCAGAATCTCTACTGGCTTCATCTCGAAATGGTGGGAGTTGTTTAGGGTCGCCAACGAGTATCCAGCGATGCGATCGCGCAATTGGAACCAACACTTCTGTCGCCGTAGCTTTTGAAGCCTCATCAACAATACACAGGTCAAATTCTATGTCTTGAATATCTCTAGGAATTCCGATGCAAGTTCCGGCTACTACTTGCGATCGCTTAATCAAAGGTGCATTGAATTTCTCATTTCGACCAAACTGATCGAACCACTCTGCCTGAATAGCTATCAGCCGTTGGAGCATTTTCGCCTGGGGTGCATTTGGATCTATTAGTTGATTGATCCGCTCTTCTATCTCCTGAACTGAAAGTCTCAAAAGTTTATTGATACTGCTTCCGGTTAATTCTTTAAGACGCTTTGCTTTTTCCTTCTGTTGCTCTCGTGCTTCTTTTAATTGCTTACGAAGGATACTAATTTCAGCTTCAATACTCTGACATTCCTCTAGCTTATCCTTGGGAATTTTAGTCTCCAACAATGAATCGGGATTTTCGGGGTTGTAATTTATTGCTAGTATTTGATCTAAATCGTGTTTCCAGATATTAACATCTCCTCTGAGACTTTCAATTTTTGTAACCAGAGTTTTCATTTCTTGAAAGAGTTTGGCTATTTCACTGTTATGCTGAGAAATACCTCGTTGCGCTGACCAATTATCAATAAATTCCTGTCCTTTAGCGATCGCACCCTCTCGCCACTGTTCCATCTGTTCTTCGAGTAAGAGCGAATGAACATTCTCTGATACCCGTTCATGGTTACCAAGTCGCACCAACTTCAAGTTAGGATTTTTAGCTTGAATCCGTTCTAGGGCGTTATCTAGTGCAACATGAGTTTGTGAACTGAGCAGAATTCGAGCATCAGGATTAGCTTTAAGAGTTTGCAGAACAACTTCTGTAATAAATGTTGTCTTTCCTGTACCTGGTGGACCTTGGACAATCAGAAAATCTTCTGTTGCGAGTGCAGCTTTAACAACTTCCTGCTGTGATTCATTGAGAGGTTGAATAAACTGTAAATCTACTTCTACGTCAGGAGTACGGACTTCTTGAGGATTGACGAGCAATTGGCGAATATCTGAGCGTACTGCGCGGTCGAATCTAACGGCATCTAGGGCATTTTTTTGTCTATTTAGGGCAACCTCAGCAGCACGAGTATCAAAGCGTAACTCACCAGATTGTGGGAGTCTGTCTGGTTCTCCATATTTAACATAAAGAGTCAATCTGTCACTGATGACCTGCTCAACATCTCCCCCCAAGATGCTAAATCCTTTTGAGTGTGTCACATGGCGGGGTTGTCCAGCTAGGTCATCTTCTGGAAGCTCTGATAGTTCAAAGGTAACGCGGTTTCCGTCACGAGTAACGCTTGTGTATTTAATCGGTTTTTCTCGTTTTTTCTCCCAATCAGTTTTAGCTCTGAGAATATCCCACCAAACTTGGAATATCCGTTGCTTTTCTTTTTCATCTTCTTGTTCTTTTAAGTTGGCTTCATGCTCTATAACTGCATCCTGTAGCTTCTGAATAACCTCTTTTGCTTCATATAAATTCAGTGGCGTTCCAAATTTGAACTCGTAGGATAGATTCCAAGCACGCTCTCGACGCTGTTCCAGTTGCGAGTAGGAAGTAGACCAAGCATTGAAAATAACTAGGTGATTTCCTCGGTTTTGATCCACCTTCATGTGATACCGATAGGAAACACCATAAATTTCGTAATGATCTTCACGAGATGGATCGTCTGCGTCGTCCTTAAATTTATAGGGACGAATCCCACAACCCGATTCATTATTGAGATCGTCAAGGATAAGATTCTCGATCTCAACTTCAGAAGAAATCTCAATTTCACTTTTAAGTCTGTTCAAGCACTTTGGTATAAGCTTAAGGAAGCAAGGAGGCTTCTTAATTGCTCCTGTTTTTGTCTTCCCTTGAATAACATTAAGTTCAGCTAGTAGTACCTCTGCATTAGGTTGACGCTCTGCGGGGTCGAGGGAAACAGCACGCTCGATTATTTCAAGGATTTCAGGTGGTGCATTAAACGCTTTCAGTGCGCTGGGGATACTATTATGATCTGTGAGTTCAATATTGGTCAGGCACTTCAAAACCAATACACCAAAACTGAAAATATCGCGGGTGTAGGTATAGGAACCATCGTCGGTTTCTGGCGGAGTGAATGTACGCGATACAAAGTCTTTGAGAGTAATGCTTGGTTGCAAATACCCCTTAAGCTTGGATATGCCAAAGTCAGCAAGTTTGAGTTTACCGTCACTTCCCACTAAAATGTTGCTGGGCTTGATATCGCGGTGTATTATTCTGCGATTATGGGAAAAAGCCAGAGCCTCCAACACGGGTAACGCTACCGCTTTCCAAAATGAATCCCAACCGTCGGGAGGAGATTCTTTCAGAAGAGTTGCCAAATCCTTGTCCATCCACTCCAAGACAAGAAAATAGTTACCCGTAGTTTCATCCTTACCAGAATCTAGAAGTTCCATGATTCCAGGATGCTTTAACTCTTGGAGGGCTTGGGTTTCACGCCTGAAGGACTCGGCTAGAATATCTGCTTCAATCTGCCCGTGTTTGAATTCTTTGACCGCAACCAGTCGTTCTTCCCGATCGTAGTCTCTTGCGCGGTAAACATCTGCCATTCCACCTGATCGGGGGTTAGGAGATAGAGCATAGCGATCATTGATGAAGCGAACTGGCATGACTTGCTACCCATAAAAGATTTCTGTTCTTTTTGTAACACAGATCCCATGAAACAGGCTTTTCAGCGGTTTATAGACTGTCAATTATAGGTGGTCTTAATATTTTTAGATGATCGCGAATTTTTAAGATGCGTTTACCCTCTCGGGTACGCACCTTACCACTAATTAAATGGAGACTTGCGCGCCTTGAGTATCAAGCCCGATCGCCCTTACATCAGCCTTTACCCCAAATTCCATCCAAGCAGCAGCCATCGCTTTCTCAACCGCATCAGCATTAGTAACATCCATTAAAGCTAAAAGTGTTGGCCCGGCACCGCTAATTACCATTCCATAGGCCCCTGCATTCAGGGCAGCTTGTTGCACTGCTTCATATCCCTGAATCAGAGATTGGCGGTAAGGCTGGTGAATTTTGTCTTGGAGGGCGCAGCGCAGCCAGTTTTCATTCCCAGTTTCCCAAGCCCGCACTAGGGATATTACACTGATGTGCCTTTGAATATAAAATGTAAAACTCCTGGAGTGCTGACATTTGTTCTCTCAATCTAGATATCTCTACATCCAAGGGAGGGAGTAGTTTCTCAAGGTGGCGAACCTCACTAAACCACAGTCGTAACTCGGGTTTGAGAGTTGCATAGAGCGTTTCGGGGCACGACAGTAATATTGCTGTTATTATCTCTGCTACGAATGGCTGTTGCGGCCACTTCCCTACAACAGACATTGCATCCCCGTCATCGCTTGACAAGCATTGGTGAACAATATCAAACAGTGAATTTAACTCAATAGCTGCCCGTAATTTCTCAAGTGTCTCTGCCGTCTCTGACGAGGTATGCAGCATAGTTGTGAATTCAACAGGCAAATGGTGCAGAATGGTACTGACAACTGAAGCAATTGAATCAGGTTGCTCTTTTCTCAGAATGTCTGGGAGTATTTCTGCAAAGTAAGTAGCAACACTACGCCACTGATGTAAATCAAAAGCAACATGAAAAAAGGTTTCGGGCAATCTTTCACTCTTCTGCAAGGAAATATAACCTCGACATTGATTAGTGACGGAATCGAGAGGTTCAAATGCTTGCCATAACAAAGGCAGAGAAACCCAGTGAGGTGGATATTTGAAACGGGCAACATCCAGCAGAAGAACTAGATCCCGCTGTGGATGATAGCCACCAATTGGTGAGAAGTGACCATCACCGGTTTGTCCCAATACCTTTGGGCTGTAGGAAACAACTAGATGAATATCACCTGATGCCGCAGTCACCTCCTCAACAGCTTGCCGAAAGTTTTCCAAGCTGCTTTGGTGGTAACGGTTAGGTTTTACAACAGCACCGTTGCAACGTGCTATACAGACAAACTCATCAAAGGTGATACCGTTTTCTTTAATGACCCAAAGAGGTAAGCAACAGTCTAAAAATTCCTCTCCATACCATCTCCACACCCCTTTCCAAATGCGACCCGGATCGATGGATAAGGCATTAAGAACAACAACTAAACTACCCAATCCACAAAAAGCGGGTTCTGCTTGAGTGTGAAACTGTTCCGCTAGAGCAAAATACCCTTCCATACCTCCCAATGCCAAGGCTTCTCGAAATATTTGCTTTCCCTCTACGGAGGAAAAGGCAATAGCAGAATCGGGGAGTGAACGACGATAAAACCCTTGAGCAGACATTGAGTGTTTTAACCCTTATTGCTGATGGTGCTAATAAATATTATGCAAAATCGTCACATTGATAATGATGAATGCACTTATTTACTATTTTTTTCAATTTTAGCAATAAAACGCTGCGATGGTTTGAGTTTTGGGGTGCAAATTTAAAAAACGTGATTATTTGTGACGGACGGCTAGGCATCAAGGTGAGGAAATAATTCGGCTATTTGCCACAGATTGAGCGGTAGGCAGCTTGGATTAATCTCACAGCACCCTTCTCAAGAACAGGCTTTCCGGCCTGTTCCACAAAGAGTGAATTTTCTTGTGGAACAGGCCGGAAAGCCTGTTCATAAAAGCTTATTGAGAATGGTGCAACATCTCTGATAAATTAAACTTTTATGAATAGCCTTAATTACGCGATGTTTTATAAGAGTCGGATCAAAAGTTGTAATAGTTGCAATCACTCAAATTTAACTCGGTGATTTGGATTGGCACTAAAGTGGTCGATGCTCAGGAGATTTATATTGAGGTTGCTGATAACGATATGGGAATTACCAAATACCTTACAGCCCCCATTTTGGCTCCATTTTTGGTTGGCACCACCCGCCATTCGTCAAAAATTACTATCAGCTAGCGGATGTTTTTATAGCAGCACAAAGGAGAGCTGCATCACAGTTAATTAATAGTGTTTGCCGTTGGGTGGGGGCGGGTTTTTGAGATTGTTGGTTTTAGCCAGAGATTGTTGGTGAACCCGCCCCTACAGGGACTGCAAAATAATTTAAAAATGTAAAATTTTGTATATGAACTGACCGAACTTATCGAAAATAGACGAGAATTGAACAGTTAATTAATAGTGTTTACCGTTGGGTGGGGGCGGGTTTTTGAGATTGTTTGTTTTAGCCAGATATTGTTGGTAAACCCGCCCCTACAGGGACTGCGAAATAATTTAAAAATGTAAAACCTCGTATATAAACTGACCGAAGAGAGCGAAAATAAACGATACTGGAACAGTTAATTAATAATAGTGTTTACCGTAGGGTGGAGGCGGGTTTTTGAGATGGTTTGTTTTAGCCTCAGATTGTTGGTGAACCCGCCCCTACAGGGACTGCAAAATTTTGGAAAAATGTAAAATTTTGTATATGAACTGACCGAAGTTGCGGAAAATAGACGATAGTTGATATGCAAGAGATTTCAATTGCCAGCGAAAACAAATTTTAATCAGGTAATAAAATGGTAGTAGCAGCACCTGTTCAATCCGGCAGTCAGTCGATTTTTCAAACTCGCTACGACAACTTTATCGGCGGCAAGTGGGTGCCACCGGTGAAAGGGAAATACTCGGAAAACCTGTCTCCAATTACAGGAAAATCAATTTGTCAAATCCCCCGATCGACCGCCGAGGATGTAGAATTGGCACTGGATGCCGCCCACGCCGCGAAAGACAAGTGGGGTAAGACTTCCCCAGCCGATAGGGCGCGGGTTTTACACAAAATAGCCGATCGCATCGAAGAAAACCTCGATCGCCTCGCCATCGCCGAAACCTGGGACAACGGCAAACCAATTCGCGAAACCCGCCTCGCAGACATACCGCTGGCGATCGACCATTTCCGCTACTTCGCAAGCTGCATCCGAGCTCAAGAAGGGTCGATCGGCGAACTCGACGGAACAACAGTCGCCTACCACTTCCACGAACCCCTAGGCGTCATCGGACAAATCATCCCGTGGAACTTCCCGATATTAATGGCCGCCTGGAAACTCGCCCCAGCCCTCGCCGCCGGAAACTGCGTCGTGCTCAAACCAGCAGGCCCCACCCCCGCCTCAATCTTGGTACTGATGGAAATCATCGCCGACTTAGTACCAGACGGCGTTATCAACGTAATAAACGGGCCCGGCGCCGAAATCGGCAAAACCCTCGCCACCAGTCCCCGGATTGCCAAAGTCGCCTTCACCGGGGAAACCACCACCGGCAGGCTAATCATGCAATACGCCTCCCAAAACGTCATCCCCGTCACCCTAGAACTAGGTGGCAAATCTCCCAACATTTTCTTTGAAGATATCTGCGCCCAAGACGACGAATTCCTCGACAAAGCAGTCGAAGGATTAGTCATGTTTGCATTTAATCAAGGCGAAGTGTGCACCTGTCCCTCCCGCGCCTTAATTCAGGAGTCAATCTACGATCGATTCATGGAAAGGGCGATCGATCGCATCCGCCAAATCAAACAAGACAACCCCTTAGATCCGACAACCGCCCTCGGCGCGCAAGTCTCCATCAACCAGATGGAAAAAATCGCCGAATACGTCAAAATCGGTCACGCCGAAGGCGCAGAATGCCTCATTGGTGGCGAAAGAAACATCTTATCCGGCGACTTGCAAGACGGCTATTACTTCCAGCCAACAGTCTTCAAAGGAAACAACAAAATGCGAATTTTCCAAGAAGAAATCTTCGGCCCAGTATTAGCAGTAACCACCTTCAAAGACGAAGCCGAAGCATTAGAAATTGCCAACGATACCCTCTACGGTTTAGGTGCCGGAGTTTGGACTCGCGACATCAACACCGCCTACCGCATGGGCCGCGCCGTTCAAGCAGGCCGCGTGTGGACAAACTGCTATCACCTATATCCAGCCCACGCAGCATTCGGCGGCTACAAATCATCCGGTATCGGCCGCGAAAATCACAAAATGATGTTAGATCACTACCAGCAAACCAAGAATTTGTTAGTCAGCTACAGCCCGAAAGCATTAGGTTTCTTCTAAGATTTTAGTCATTGGGAAGAAAGAAAGAAGAAAGACAAACTTCAATGATTCGCGAACTCCTTCTTTCTCTCTTTCCTCTCCTTCTCTGCGCCCTCTGCGCCCTCTGCGGTTTATAAAAAAAAATCTCATTCAAAAACGAAATAAAATTGCTACACAAAGAGACTGCAATGGAAACTGCCAAAGTCACCGCAACAGAAGCCGCTTTAAAATTAATCAACCATCTCAAAACTCAACACGGACAATTGATGTTTCACCAATCCGGCGGCTGCTGCGACGGTAGTTCCCCCATGTGCTTTCCCGATGGCGAATTGATAATCGGTGATGGTGACGTATTGCTGGGCGAAATAGGCGGTTGTCCCTTTTATATTGCAGCGCAGCAATACAAATATTGGCAGCACACGCAGTTAATTATAGACGTGGCATCGGGGCCAGGAGGCAGCGATTTTTCCCTAGAAGGGCCGGAGGGAGAGCGTTTTATTACTCGTTCTCGCTTGTTTGTTAATGCTGATTAACTCTGTTTATCCTTAACTTGCCTGCAGTTTCTCTAAAAACATGAATTTGCTTAAGCCTGAAACCCGGTTTCTTTCATGGCAGCGAAAAAACCTATTTTTATTTAAGTTTTGATCTACAGCAATTTGGTCGCAAATTGCTGTAAGATTGCCGATCACTATTGTAATGAAGGAAAATCCAATTTTGGCGATCGCCCAATTGCGGATTGAGCTTTTGTTGATAGCGACAGGTTTCACGCTGCCGCTAAAATCAGTATCTGAGCCGGTGCAGGATTAATTATTAATTGGCGACTTCAAAATTTCTGCACTCAAAACTTCAGAATACTTTAAACTTGAGTATTTTTAATTAGAGCCAATTCAATTTTGTCACCAGCCTTTTGAGTCACTTGTGCGCGCAAACCGGGCCCAAAAAAAGTAGCTATTTTGTCTTGCTTTTCTTCCCATAAGTCGATCGGCAGTAGTGGCGAATAAAACTCTAAAATTAACCCATAAGCACCATCAACATCAACTTCCCGCAACCCTTGCAGGAGAGGCCGTTCCTCGTCTGTCGGGGCTAAGCCCAAGCGCTCCAAAGCATCATCTAAGTGCGCGGGTTGGCCGTAGCGAAATCGGGTGACATCTTTGCGGACTTGGTTTTGAGTATCTGTGGCCTGACTTTCTCGCAGGAGAAGAACTTCAGCAGAGGTAGGTTCGGTGAACTCCACCGGTTCGAGTTCGGCGGCTTTCAGGGCCAAACCTCCTAGCAACAGCGGAATTCCATAAAAAAAACCGGCTAGGTTCAGGGTAGGTCTGTCTGTGAAGTAGGCTCCGAAACCGACTGCTGCTATAATACCGCCAACAACTAAGGCTAGGTTTGCTAAAGAAATTTTACGTAACATATTAGTGAGGTAAGTAGTCGGACAGAAAAAATATACTTTAATTATTATCTGTCAAAAAGTCTTGAATAAATTTAGTTTTTTTGCCAAAAGACCTGCAAAAACTGCTAGCATCGATGAGCGCGGGAGCGGTGTGCATCCACAGTCTTGTCTCTAGCTTCAGAAGCTTATCCAGCCGGACTCGTCCGGGCGCGCCATTGGTAAATATCCGTGTTAATTGCGCGGCTTTGGTTCCAGAAGGCAATCGAGATCGGCAGTATCATCAAAGTATACAGAGTGGCGATCGCGATCGACACTCTTGCCCTTTCAACCATTTTTCGGACATGATTAAAGACGAAGACAAACAAACTGCTGGAGCAAACAAGGCGGTTCTGGAGCAGATTAACTCGCTCAAGCGCGAAGATGAAAGGCTTTATAATATCTTAGCGATCGATGTCTGGGCCCTAGCCAAGACAATGGATGAATATCAACCGGGATTTTGGGCGGCTTTTATGAAAAACCGGGAGAAAGCCCTGAAGCGATTTTTAGCTGGAATGATGAAAAATAAACCCGCAGATACCAAACGTCCGCCTTTTTTGCGCTAAAATGTGGCTGAAGTTTGGCTGAGGTTTTGATGTACAATCAAACTATAACACAGACCAAAAAATCCTGAGCAGGTTCATCACTTACCATATAAAAACAGTGAAGGATTTGCCCAAAAAGGGATGTCGGTGAATTAAGAATCTCCGTCTGTTCGCAGGGGGGAATGTCAAATATTTTTGTTAATAGTAGCAAAGGCAAAAAACCATGGATGCACAAACACTCAAAGAGCGCGTAGCACAGATCGAAGTCAAGCGGGAATCCCTCGTGCGGCTGTTAGATCGATCGGACTTGGGATCCCTGAGAATAGATGTGAGTCAGGCGATCGAAGAAATTGATGATCTCTTAGAAGAATTCAAGCGTACTTTTAACAGTTAAGTAGTCAGTAGTCATTAGTCAGTAGTCATTAGTCAGTAGTCATTAGTTGTCGCGCATTTAATTTGGATAATTATGTTAGTAAAAATCTTGTGGGGTGGGCATCTTGCCCGCCCCCAAAGTCAAAATTAAATGCAGTACAGCTTAATAGCTAACAAGAACCTACACTGCTAACTGCAAATTTGACAACTGACAACTAATGACTAATGACTAATGACTAATGACTAATAACTAATTCAAAACCATATCCATCAAAATTTGCTGAGAGCTCACCTCCGGGCAATTAGCAGGCGGCCGCCGCTGAGAGTAGTGTCCTGACGGCTGCAAATCCCAAGCTTGGCGGTTGTCAGCCAGCATTACGCCCAAAATTTCTTGCAATTCCTTAGCAATTGTCGGGTCTTCCACTTGAACTATGGCCTCAACCCGTCTGGTGAGATTGCGCTGCATCCAGTCAGCAGAACCAATATACACCTCTTCGTCGCCACCGTTGAAAAAATAAAACATCCGAGAATGCTCTAAAAAGCGGCCGATAATACTGATAACTCTGATATTTTCGCTAACACCTTCAACGCCGGGACGCAAACAGCAAATCCCCCGAATAATCAAATCAATTTTCACTCCCGCTTGGGAAGCTTCGTACAAAGCAACAATGATTTGAGGGTCAACTAAAGCATTCATTTTAGCGACAATGCGGCCACAGCTACCGGTGCCACCTTCGGCCTGCAAGCGGCAGAAGTCTGCCTCGCGGCGAATTAAAGCTAAAAATCGATCGCGCATATTGACCGGTGCCACCAACAATTTGCGATAAGATACCTGCCGCGAATAACCCGTCAAATAATTAAACAAATCCGTCAAATCCGATCCCAAATCCTCGCGACAACTCAACAAACCCACATCGGTATAGAGTCCGGCTGTTTTGGGATTGTAATTGCCGGTGCCGATGTGGACATAGCGGCGGATGTAATCGTCCTCGCGACGCACTACCATCACAATTTTGGTGTGGGTTTTGAGCCCCACCAAACCGTAAACTACGTGGACTCCAGCTTGTTCTAACTTGCGAGCCCAATTAATATTATTTTCTTCGTCAAACCTAGCTTTGAGCTCTACTAAAACGGCTACCTGCTTGCCGTTTTCTGCAGCTTCAATTAAGGCGCTGACGATCGGCGAATCTCCCGAAGTGCGGTATAAAGTCATCTTAATCGCTAACACGGAGCGATCGTGCGCCGCCTCAGTAATAAACCGCTGTACCGTCGCCGCAAACGAGTGATAAGGATGGTGCAGCATCAAATCTCCCTGACGGATGGCGGTGAAAATATCCTCGCCCTCCTCAGCATCCAACATTAATTTGCCTAAAATCATTGGTGATTCCGAGTTCCGCAAACGGGGCGGCACAACCGGAGTCCAAGGCGGGTCTTTCAGTTCCGGCACCGGCAGCCCCACAAAAGACATCAAATCCTTGAGGCCTAGCAGCCCCTCTACGACGTAAACATCTTGCTCACCGAGATCCAGCTCCTCCATCAGCATATCTCGCAGTGCAGGCGGCATAATCGCTTGAATTTCCATTCGCACCGCAGAACCTCCAAATCGGCGCTTGCGGAGTTCCTGTTCTATTGCCAACAGCAAATCCTCCGCCTCATCTTCCTCCACCGTCAAATCGGAATTGCGAGTAATGCGGAACGGGTGATATTCCTGAATATCCATCCCCGGAAACAAAGCTTCTAAATTGTGGGCAATCACCTGTTCTAGGGGCACGCCAGTCCAAACCGGAGATTTGCCCCTCTGCTGCCACTGCAAATCCCCCGGTAGTGGCAAAAACCTCGGCAAAACCTGCGGTACTTTGACGCGGGCAAATAATTCTTCCCGCGTGTCGGGGTCCCTGACTACTACTGCTAAATTGAGGCTGAGATTGGAAAGGTAGGGGAATGGGTGGCTGGGGTCAACTGCTAGGGGAGTGAGTACGGGAAATACTTGTTCTTTGAAGTAGCGGTGCAAGTAATTCCGCTGTTCTTGATTGAGGTCAATGTAGTCAAGAATGTAGATGCCGCTTGCTGCTAGTTTCGGCCGCAGGGTTTGCTCAAAATAAGAGTGTTGCTGAGAAACCATTGGCAAAAGTCGCTGGTTAAGGGCATCTAGCTGTTGTTGAGGGGTGCTGCCGTCGGAAGTCAATTTGCTGACTTTTGCTTGTACTTGCTGTTTGAGGGCGGCCACGCGCACCATAAAATATTCGTCTAGGTTGGAGCTAAAAATAGCTAGAAATTTGAGCCTTTCTAGGATGGGCGTGCGGGGGTCGAGAGCTTCGTGAAGCACGCGGTTGTTGAATTCTAGCCAGCTTTGTTCTCGGTTGAAGTAATATTGGGGGTCGCTGAGGTTGATTTCAGTGTAGGTTTTGGCGGGGGTCTTTTTTGGTTTGGGCATGGTTTGGGGGAGTCTTTGGGAGGCTCGGTGATGGCATCTCTAAAAATAGTATTGTAGGTTAAAGGATTGGTTCGCATCTGCTTTTGGTCGATCGCACGTTTTTGTAATACCTGTAGGGAAACGGCATTGCCCTTCTTCGTTTCAACTTAAGACTCCAACCTTTGAGAAATCTCCTTTTTACCATAGTCTAGATCCCCCTAAATCCCCCTTAAGAAGGGGGACTTTGATCGGACTCTTGTCCCCCCCTTCTTAAGGGGGGCTAGGGGGGATCGAGATTTAATGGTCAAACAGCAGTCTGTGACTGGGTTTAACGTTAAGTTGTCATGCCTTGGGCACGGTGGGGTGTCCGGCCCCTGGATCGCGAACCCATCCCTCCCATCCAATTCTGTACCGCATTCGGCAAGTCCTCTTGATTTGGCCCAAAACCTGTTAAGGGCAATTCCAGCGGTGGGTTAAGCGTGCCATGCTTGATAAAATTCTGGGTAAGTCATATTTTCGGCACACTCCCAGATGACTCCGTAGCACTTCTCATTGCGACCCAAATTATTTTTGTAGATTTCGGAAGTTAGGCATTTTTTTAAACCTGAAACTGCGGTAGCGAAATGTTTACCTTTCATAATTTTCAGTAAGCTATCTGCCGGGTCAAAAATAGAATATTCAGGGTGATAATTAGGAATCAACTCTATTAAAGTCGCGATCGCAACTGTGTAATATTTCTCTATTTTCCCTAAGCTAGATGCCGCTCGACACAGGGTATCTGCATTACCTGAATTGCCGATTAACTCGACTAAGATGGCGAGCGCTTCAGGACTATCTTTTCCTATTGTCCCTAAGCTAGATGCTGCTTCCCACGGGGTATGTTCATCACCTGAATTGCGGATTAACTCGACTAAAGCGGTGTTCGCTTCCGGGCTATCTTTGCCGATTTTCCCCAAGCTTTCTGCTGCTTGCCGTCGGGTATATTCATTCTGAGAATTAGCGATTAAATCGACTAAAGCGGAGATTGCTTCTGGGCTATCTTTACCGATTTCCCCCAAGCTTCCTGCCGCTAAACGCCGAGTAAATTCATCACCTGAATGGCGGATTAACTCGACTAAAAGGGAAATTGCTTCTGGGCTATCTTTGCCTATTTTGTTTAAACTTGCTGCTGCTGATGACTGGGTTATTTTATTGTTTGAAGTGCGGATTAAATCGCCTAAAGCTGAAATCGCTACTGTGTTACCTTTGTCTATTTTTCCCAAACATTCTGCGGCTCGCCACCGGGTAACTTGATTGCGGGAAGTGCTTATTAACTCGACTAAAGCAGCGATCGCAACAGGGTTATTTTTGCCGATTGTTGCTAATCTTTCTGCCGCTTGATAACGATTATCTTTAGGACGGTAGTTGCGGATTGAATCCAATAAAGTTTCGATCGCTACCGGGTTATCTTTGTCTATCTTACCTAAAATTTCTGCCGCTCGCCCTTGAGTAACTTTATTATCTGAAGTGCGGATTAACTCGACTAAAGCGGCGATCGCAACTGGATTATTTTTGCCTATTTTCACTAAGCTATATGCCACTATTATACAGGTAGGTACGTTAGACCACCCGAAAACCGGGTAGAAACCGTTCTCAACTGAATTGCGGATTAGTTCTACTAAAGCGGCGATCGCTTCTGGGCTATCTTTTCCTATCTTCCCTAAGCTATATGCCGATCGCTTCCAGGTGTTTTTCTCAACAGAAGTGTGAATTAACTCTGC
>Ga0209278_1001196_pt1 | contig 16251 bp, 14 predicted proteins | sample JI81BgreenDNA_FD_187504 | JGI IMG/M metagenome (GOLD analysis project Ga0209278, IMG submission 187504) | Wastewater effluent complex algal communities from Wisconsin, to seasonally profile nutrient transformation and Carbon sequestration -... | ecosystem: Engineered > WWTP > Effluent > Algae... | reverse complement strand
TCTGGCGGAACGCAAGGCGCGTCTGTCGGCGCTCGCGCGCGCGGTGGGCTGGCACTATACCTGCCATCATACGGGCGAAACCGCGCAGCCTGCGCTGCTCTGGCTTTACCGCGCCTTGCAGGGGGGGCGCTGATGTTCATGGTGGGCCCCATCGGATTTGCCGCGCCTTGGCTGCTCTGGGCGCTGGCGGCGCTGCCTCTTCTGTGGCTCCTGCTGCGTGCCGTGCCCCCTGCACCCATCCGCCGCCGCTTTCCCGGCGTGGCGCTGCTTCTTGGCCTGAAGGACGAGGATAACGAGACCGACCGCACGCCGTGGTGGCTCCTCTTGCTGCGCATGGCGGCAGTCGCGGCGGCGATCATCGCCTTTGCCGGACCGATCCTGAACCCCCAGCAACGCGAGGCGGGAACGGGGCCTCTGCTCATTGTGCTCGACGGCGGATGGGCCGATGCGCGCGACTGGCCCCGGCGCGTCGACCGTGCCGTGGCGCTGGCAGAAGAGGCTGGTCGAGACGGGCGCACCGTTTCGGTCGTCCGTCTTACGGATGCTCCGTCCGAGGTCGTCTTCCAGACGGCGGATGTCTGGACCGGACGTCTTGCCGCCCTCGAACCGCAGGCATGGCTTCCGTACGACCTTCAGGCATGGGCCGCCATTCTGCCGGAAGGACCTTTCGAAACCTACTGGCTCTCGGACGGGCTGGATCGCCCCGGCCGCGCAGCCCTGTTCGATGCGCTGGCGTCACGCGGCGGAGTCACCGTCTTCCAAAGCCCGCGCCCGATCCTCGCGCTGCATCCTGCGACCTTTTCCGATGGCGTCGTCACCCTGTCCGCCAGCCGCTTGCCCGCAGGCGAGGCGCTGGCAGTGGAAATCTCGGCCCGTGGCCCCGATCCCGCCGGGGTGGAGCGGGAACTGGCGCGCGGCCTGCTGGAGTTTCCCGCCGGTGTCGCGCAGGGCGAACTCGCCCTTTCCTTGCCGCCCGAGTTGCGCAACCGCATCACCCGGTTCGAGGTGGTAGGTCAACGCTCTGCCGGGGCCGTCAGCCTGACGGATGACAGTCTGAAACGCCGCAAGGTTGCGCTGATCGGCGGGCGTGATGACGCGGCCGAGGGCCTGCAACTGCTTTCGCCGACGCATTACCTGCGCCAGGCCCTCGAACCGGTGGCGGAACTGATCGACGGATCGCTCACCGATGTATTGCTCGCAAACCCCGATGTGATCGTCCTCGCCGACGTCGCGGTCCTCACGCAGGAGGAGACGGATGCCGTTCTTGGCTGGCTGGATGGCGGCGGTCTGCTCCTCCGCTTTGCGGGCCCGCAACTTGCCGCATCGGACGTGTCGCGGCTTTCGGAAGACCCGCTCCTGCCCGTGCGCCTGCGCGAGGGCGGGCGTACCGTAGGAGGCGCAATGAGTTGGGGCGAACCAAAGACCTTGGCGCCCTTCCCCGAGACCTCGCCCTTCCACGGCCTTTCCGTGCCCGAGGAAGTGTCGGTTACGGCGCAGGTCCTCGCGCAGCCCGATCCCGACCTTGCTGAACGCACGATTGCCGCCCTTGCCGACGGCACGCCGCTTGTCACGCGGAAACCCGTGGGGCAGGGGCAGGTTGTTCTCTTCCATGTCACGGCCAATGCGGAATGGTCATCTCTCCCGCTGTCCGGTCTCTTCGTTCAGATGCTTGAGCGGCTTGCCGTCTCCACCCGCGCGGCGGTGCCAGGCGTTGCCGAACTGGAAGGGCAGGTCTGGTCGCCCGAGGTCCTGCTGAATGCCTATGGGCAAGAGGCGGAGGCGGGCGAATTGGCGGGCGTTGCGGGGGCTGATCTTGCATCCGCCATCGCCACAGGTCCGGGGCCCGCCTTGCCGCCGGGTCTCTATGCCGGGGCCGAGCGTCGGGTGGCGCTGAATGCGGTCTCGGCAGGGACAGAGATTTTGCCCGCCGTCTGGCCCGCCGGAACCCCCGTCGAGGGGATGGATGTCGTCCCTGAGCAGGCGCTGAAAGGCTGGTTCCTGTCGGCCGCCCTGATCGCGCTGATGGTGGACGTGCTTGCTTCGCTCTGGCTGTCCGGGCGTCTGGCAGGGATGGCGCGGGGCTCGGCGGCCGCCGTCCTGCTCGCCCTGATGCTTGCCGCGCCGCATGGCGCACGGGCGCAGGAGGCGGCAGGCCCGGATGACGGTCTCGCGCTCGAGGCAACGACGGCAGTCGTCCTTGGCCACGTCCTTACGGGCGATGCGCGGGTGGATCAGGTGGCAGAGGCCGGGTTGCGTGGACTTGGCGAAAGGTTGTGGGAACGCACCTCCATCGAACCCGAAGCCCCCATCGGCGTCGATATCGAACGCGACGAACTGGCGTTTTTTCCCTTCCTTTACTGGCCCGTGACGGCCGGGCAGACGCTTCCGTCGGCTACCGCCTATCGCAAGTTGAACGATTACCTCAGGACCGGCGGCATGATCCTGTTCGACACCCGCGATGCTGACGTGGCCGGGGCAGGCGGCAGCACGGCTGAGGGGCAGCATCTGCAACGGATCGCGGCAGGCCTGAACATCCCGCCACTGGAACCCGTCCCTCAGGACCATGTGCTGACCCGCACCTTCTATCTGCTGCAGGATTTTCCCGGTCGCTATGGCGGCAGCCCGGTCTGGGTGGAGGCCGCCCCGCCAGATGCCGAACAGGTGGAGGGGATGCCCTTCCGCAACCTGAACGATGGCGTGACCCCGGTCGTAATTGGCGGGAACGACTGGGCCTCGGCTTGGGCTTTGGATGAGATGGGCGTGCCGATGTTTCCCGTTGGGCGCGGCTTCGCGGGCGAACGCCAGCGCGAGATGGCCAACCGCTTCGGTATCAACCTGATCATGCATGTGCTTACCGGGAACTACAAATCCGATCAGGTCCATGTTCCCGCCCTGCTGGAAAGGCTGGGGCAATGACGGCGAATGTGATCCTGTCTCCGCTGGTTCCCTGGCCGGTGCTTTGGGGCCTTGCGGCCTTTGCGCTGGTTCTCTTGTCCCTTGCCCTATGGCGCGGGCTTTCGGGGTGGTGGCTGCGCGGGCTTACGGCGCTGGCGGTGCTTGCCGCGCTTGCCAACCCGTCCTTGCAGGAGGAAGAACGCGCGCCGCTGTCCGACATCTTCCTCGTGGTCGTCGATGAAAGCTCCAGCCAAGCCCTTGGCGACCGCGCTGCACAGATCCAAGAGGCCATTTCCGGACTCGAGGCTGAGGTGGCGGGTCGCGAGAACACCGAAATCCGTATCCGACGCTTTTCGGACGGGACCGAGGATGCCGGTTCGCTTGCCATGACCGCCCTCGCCGAGCTTCTGTCCGAGGAGCCCCGCGCCCGTGTGGCCGGTGCCGTGGTGATAACCGACGGGCAGGTGCATGACGTGGATCTCGCACCCAGTATGCCTGCGCCGCTGCACGTTTTGCTGACCGGTCGTGAAGATGACTGGGACCGCCGCCTCGTGGTCAAGAATGCGCCCGCCTTCGCGATCCTTGGCGAAGAGGTGATCCTCACCCTGCGGATCGAGGATCAGGGCGCGGCTCCGGAGGCGACGGAGGCCGATCTTACGATCACCGTCGACGATGGCGAACCGCAGACCTATCGCGTCCCCATCGGGCAGGATCTCGACCTTCCGGTGACCCTGCCGCATGGCGGCATGAACGTCCTGCAATTCTCCACCCCCCAGGCAGAGGGGGAGTTGACAGACCGCAACAATGCCGCCGTCGTGCAGATCAACGGCGTCCGGGATCGTCTGCGGGTCCTGCTGGTATCGGGCGAACCCCATGCCGGCGAAAGGGTTTGGCGCAACCTGTTGAAATCCGACGCTTCCGTCGACCTCGTGCATTTCACCATCCTGCGCCCGCCGGAAAAGCAGGATGGCATTCCGGTGACGGAACTTTCGCTGATCGCCTTCCCGACGCGCGAGCTTTTCGTCGAGAAGATCGAGGAATTCGACCTGATCATCTTCGACCGCTATCGCATGCGGGGCATCCTTCCGATGTCCTATCTGGAAAACGTCGCGAACTACGTGCGCAACGGGGGCACTGTCCTCGTGGCTGCAGGGCCGGAATTCGGCGCGGTGGATTCGCTGTGGCGGTCCCCCCTCTCTGAGGTGCTGCCCGTAGAGCCAACCTCGCGGGTGATCGAGGGCGGTTTCCGACCGGCGCTCACCGACCTCGGGCGGCGTCATCCCGTCACCGAGGGGCTGGAGGAGCTTGCGCCCGAAGGTGGCTGGGGCCGCTGGTTCCGCGTCATGGATGTCGTCCCGCGTGCCGGGCAGGTGGTGATGTCGGGGCCGGATGACAAGCCGCTTCTGGTTCTGAACCGGGTGGAGGAGGGGCGCGTTGCCGTCCTCGCCTCTGATCATGCATGGCTTTGGGGGCGAGGGTATGAGGGGGGCGGCCCGCAGCTTGAACTGCTGCGCAGGCTGGCGCACTGGATGCTTAAGGAACCTGAGCTGGAGGAGGAGGCACTGACAGCCACGGCAAGTGGGCAGGTGCTGACCATCACGCGACGGTCCATCGCCGAGACGCCGCCGGGCGACCTGACGATCACTGGGCCGGACGGGGCGCAGGTCACGCTGGCGATGCCGCAGGTCGCGCCGGGACGGTTCGTTCTGGAATGGGAGGCCCCGGTGATCGGGCTCTATCGCTTGGAACAGGGCGATCTGACCCGCGTGGTGGCGGTGGGCCCCTCTGCACCGCGCGAATTCGTCGAAACCATCGCGACGGCAGAGATTCTGGCCCCTGTTGTCGGCCCAACCAACGGTGGCATCCTGCGGCTGCAGGATGGGCTGCCCGATCTGCGATCAGTCCGCGAAGGGCGCCCGGCATCCGGGCGTGGCTGGATCGGCCTGACGCCGCGGGGTGCCTATGTGACCGAGGATGTGCAGGTCGCCCCCCTGATGCCCGGCTGGCTTTGGCTGGTGCTGGTGGCCGGGTTGGCGCTTGCCGCCTGGTTGATCGAGGGCCGGCGCAGCGGGCGGAGGCCTAGCGCCGCAACATGACATCGCGCGACTGGGACGTGAATTCGCGCCTCAGCAGCACCGTTGTCGAGGCGAGCGCCGCAAGCAGAAGGCCCACCGGCCCGAACAGCCAGCCAAGTGCCGCCAGCGCGAAGTAGATCGACCGCAGGCCCCGGTTGAAATTCTTGGCGGCCGTGATGTTGATCTCTGCCGCCTGAGCGGCGCGATGCTCCGCTTCGGGATGAGCCGGATCGTTCGGAACGGCGGCCATCAGGATCGCGCAATAGCCGAATAAGCGATGTGCCCAGACGAACTTGAGCAGCGCATTCGCGAGGAAGGCCAGCGACAGGATGATCTTCACCTCGACCTGCACGGTCGCGGGATCGATTGTCAGGTCTGCGGCAAGGCCCCGGAGACGCTCTGAATTGCCGATGAGCGCGACACCGCCGCCGATGGCGATCATGGAGGCCGAGGCGAAGAAGGCGGTCCCTTGACGCAGGCTGTCGATCAGCGTCGCGTCGAAGATTCTGGGCTGGCGGGTGATGAACTGTCGCATCCAGTCGCGCCGGTAGTCCTGCATGATGCGGCTGACCGAAAGCCGCCTTGCCGGAGGATGTTCGATGATCCAACCGGACCCGGCCCAGAGCAGGGCCACGGCAAATACGGCCAGAAGGTCGGGCGCTGTCAGAGCGCCGAAATGCAGCATCATGTCCATGCGGTGATGGTTATCATGTCGCCATGGGTTGTCACCCTGAAGAATTGGTTATATCTTCTTACCAATTGCATCATGGGGCGGGGCGAAGGGTGTCTAACATGGAAATGCCGGTTCCCGATCCTGCCATCCTTGCGAAACGGGATCGCATCCTTGCGCGTCTGGCCGCAGTCGTGCCGGAGGATTCCCTGATCTCAGACCCGGCGGAAACGCGCGCCTATGAATGCGATGCCCTGACCGCCTATCGTTGCCCGCCCCTTGCCGTCGTGCTGCCCCGTAGCACGGAAGAGGTTGCCCTCGTCCTGCGCGAATGCCATGCGCTGGGGGTGAAAGTCATCCCGCGCGGCGCGGGTACCTCGCTTGCGGGCGGGTCGCTGCCAACGCCCGATGCCGTGGTGATCGGGGTGGCACGTATGAATGCCGTGATCGAAACCGACTATGCCAACCGGTTCATCCGCGTTCAGACCGGCCGTACCAATCTTTCCGTGACTGGGGCCGTCGAGGCCGAGGGGTTCTTCTACGCCCCTGATCCATCCAGCCAACTGGCCTGCGCCATCGCGGGCAATATCGGGATGAATTCGGGCGGGGCGCATTGCCTAAAATACGGGGTGACGACGAACAACCTTCTGGGCGTGACTTTGGTCACCATGGAGGGTGAGGTCGTGCAGATTGGCGGTCCCTTCATGGATGCGGGCGGGCTGGACCTGCTAGGCGTGATCTGCGGCAGCGAGGGACAACTTGGAATCGTCACCGAGGCATGGTTGCGGATCCTGCCAAAGCCCGAAGGCGCGCGGCCGGTTCTCATGGGGTTTTCCTCGAACGAGGTGGCGGGGGCCTGTGTGTCCGACATCATCAAGGGCGGACTGCTGCCTGTCGCAATCGAATTCATGGACCGTCCCTGCATCGAGGCGACCGAGGCTTTTGCGAAGGCAGGATATCCGGATTGCGAGGCGCTGTTGATCGTCGAGGTGGAGGGCAGCCCAGCCGAGATCGACGAGCAACTGGCGCGGATCAAGGACATTGCGTCGCGGCATGACCCGGTGGCTTATCGCGAGGCTGCCACCGAGGATGAGGCTAGGCGCATCTGGCTGGGGCGCAAGTCGGCCTTCGGGGCCATGGGCCAGATGGGAGACTACATCTGCCTTGACGGAACGATCCCTGTCTCGTCCCTCCCTTTCGTCCTGCGCCGCATCGGGGAATTGTCCGACCAGTATGGGCTGCGGGTGGCGAATGTCTTCCATGCCGGAGACGGGAATATGCACCCCCTGATCATCTTCAACGCCAACCAGCCGGGCGATCTGGATCGGGCCGAGGCCCTTGGCGCAGATATCCTGAAGCTTTGCGTCGAGGTCGGCGGATGCCTGACCGGTGAGCATGGTGTCGGGGTGGAGAAGCGCGACCTGATGTCGGTCCAGTTCTCGGATGAGGACATGGAGGCGCAGTTGCGGGTGAAGGATGTGTTCGATCCAAAGTGGCTGCTGAACCCTGCAAAGGTGTTCCCGCTTCATGTTACGGCCTCCCGGCGGGCGGCCTGAGGAATGCGGGGCGTGGAAATGATTTGTGCCAAGGCGACGGGGGTGGGGCAGTGACGCGTCCGGCCAGTGAAGACGAGCTCGCCCAGATCGTGCGAGAGGCGCGGGGGCCTTTCGTCCTTCGCGGTGGTGGCACCCGAACGATCGTCCGACCCGCATCCGGAGTGGTGTTGGAGACCGGCGGACTGTCCGGCATCACGCTTTATGAACCCGGTGCGCTGACCCTTGTGGCAAGGGCGGGAACGCCACTGCGCGAGGTCGAGGCTGCACTTGCGGCCGAGGGTCAGCGTTTGCCCTTCGAGCCGCCGGATCTGCGCGGCCTTCTTGGGCGCGGGGGCGAAAGCACCATCGGCGGAGTCGTCGCCGCGAATGCCAGCGGGCCGCGCCGCGTACAGGGGGGGGCCTGCCGGGACAGCCTTATCGGTGTGCGCTTCGTCGACGGGACTGGCACGGTGATCCGGAACGGGGGCCGCGTGATGAAGAATGTAACGGGGATCGACCTCGTGAAGCTGTTGGCCGGTTCGCATGGCACGCTGGGCGTGCTGACGGAGGTTTCCTTCAAGCTTCTGCCCTCGCCCGAAGTACAGGCGACGCTGCGGATCGAAGGGCTGTCGGACCGGGATGCCGTCGCCGCGATGTCGGCGGCGCTGGGATCGCCCTATGACGTGACTGGGGCGGCGCATCTGCCGGGGCAGGGGACTTTCCTGCGTCTGGAGGGGTTCGAGACATCCGTCCGCTACCGCCAGTGCGAGTTGGCACGCGTCCTGCGCCGGTTCGGGGATGTGGCAGATGGGGATGCCGGCATCTGGGGACAGGTCAGGGATGTGGCCCCGTTCCATGGCCTCGCAGGGGATGTCTGGATGATATCCACGCTGCCCTCCGCGGCGCCCGATCTGGTGGCAAGGGCAGGGGCGGCGGCTGCGATCTATGATTGGGGCGGCGGAAGGGTCTGGCTGCTGATGGAGCCGGGTACCGACCTTCGCCAAAGGGTGGGCGGCTTTCAGGGCCATGCCACGCGGATCCGGGGTGAGGGCGCCGTCCCCGCTTTCCATCCCGAACCGGCCCCGGTCGCTGCACTGACGGCGGGCCTTCGGGCCCGGTTCGATCCGCGCGGCCTGTTCAACCCCGGCCTAATGCGGGCGGCCTGACATGACTTTGGTCCTCATCGCCTATCCGCTTGCGATCTACCTCTCGCTCTGCCTTCTGCCGCGCGGCAGGGCCGGGGTCGGCATGCTTCTGGCCGGAGCGGCGCTCGCGCTTGTGTGGGTCACAAGCGACCCTGCCACGGATGATGGCTTTGCGCGGTTTCTGGTGCTGATCGGGGCGGTCCCGGTTGCCATGGCCGCGCTGGCCCAGTCGTTGCGCCGGATGATCCCCGATGTCTCGCCAAGCTGGATCTGGCCTGCCCTCGTGGCGGGGCTGGGACTTTCGGGCATCGCCCTGTTCTTCATGCTGCTGTGAGGGCAATCGATGCAGACCTTTTTCACCGAAGAGCAGTTGAAGGTTCCCGCGCTGGCACGGTCGAACGAGATCCTGCGGTCCTGCGTGCATTGCGGGTTCTGCACGGCGACCTGCCCGACATATCAAGTGCTGGGGGATGAACTGGACAGCCCGCGCGGGCGTATCTACCTGATTAAGGAGATGCTGGAGAGCGGGCGGCCCGCCGATGAACGCACGGTCCGCCATCTTGATCGCTGCCTCTCCTGCCTCTCCTGCATGACGACCTGCCCGAGTGGCGTGCATTACATGCATCTGATCGATCATGCCCGCGCCCATGTGGAGGCGACCTACAAGCGTCCCATCACGGACCGGGCGCTGCGCTTTGTGCTGGCCAAGGTTCTGCCCTATCCGATGCGGTTTCGCATCGCCATCGCCTTGGCAAAGGTTGGCCGCCCCTTTGCGCGACTGATCCCGGATGCACGGGTGCAGGCGATGCTGGACATGGTGCCAAAGCGGGTGCCGCCCGTATCAGGCAACGACGATCCGCAGTCATTCGCCGCGATCGGCGCGCCCAGGATGCGGGTCGCCTTGATGACGGGCTGCGCGCAGAAAGCTCTGAACACGGATATCAATGACTCGACCATCCGTTTGCTCCGCCGGTTGGGCTGCGAGGTGGTGGTGCCCGCCGGCATGGGATGCTGTGGCGCGCTGACCCATCACATGGGGCGCGAGGACGAGGCGCATGGGTTTGCCGCCGCCAACATCCGCGCCTTCATGGCAGAGGTGCGGGGGATGGGGCTGGACGCCATCGTCATCAACACTTCGGGTTGCGGGACGACGGTGAAGGATTACGGGCACATGTTCCGCAACGCAGCCCTTGCCGACGAGGCGCGGCAGGTCGCGGACTTGGCCTGCGACGTCTCGGAACTTCTGATGCAGATCGGCTTGCCGGAGGGCGCGGCGAAGGGGATGCGCGTGGCCTATCATGCCGCCTGTTCGCTGCAGCATGGCCAGCAGGTCAAGACTGCCCCGAAAGACCTTCTGAAGAGGGTCGGGTTCGAGGTCGTGGAACCCGCCGACAGCCATCTCTGCTGCGGATCGGCTGGAACCTACAACCTGTTGCAACCGGCCATTTCCAAGGAACTCAAATCGCGCAAGGTCCGCAGTCTGGAAGCGAAGTCGCCCGATGTCATCGCAGCGGGCAACATAGGCTGCATGATGCAGATCGGGTCAGGCACGCAGGTTCCGGTCGTGCATACGGTGGAATTGCTGGACTGGGCCTTGGGTGGGCCGCAGCCGAGAGCCCTGCAGCCAGAATGATCCTGCGGCAACTGGACGGAACGGGTCTGCCCTGTCACACTTCTGCCGGAAAAGCGGGTTAGTCCACCTGACCCCCTTACGGACGAAGAGAATGCGCCTGATTGCCTCCCTCCTCCTCATGCTCGCCGCGCCGGCATTTGCCGAAGCACCGACGATGCGGTCTTTGCAGACCGTACAGGAGGGCAAGGGCTGGGAGGCCGTGGGGCGCATCGAACTTGGGGATCGCGGCTTCTGCACCGGTGCGCTGATTGCCGACGATCTTGTGCTGACCGCCGCGCATTGCCTTTATGACAAGGAAACGGGGCAGCGCATCCGCAGCGAGGACCTGCGCTTTCTGGCAGGCTGGCGAAATGGCCGGGCCGAAGCCTATCGCAACGTTTCCAAGGCGCTTGCCCATCCCGGATACAGGTTCGACCTGACAGAGGCCTTGGGCAATGTCGGTGTCGATCTGGCCCTGCTGCGCCTTGATCAGCCGATCCGTCTGCCGCAGGTCGCGCCCTTCGCCACGGATTGGACGCCCCCGATCGGTGAAGAGGTGGGGATCGTCTCCTATGCCTTGGACCGGTCCGAAGCGCCGTCGCTGCAGGAAGTCTGCGAGATCATGGCACAGCGGACCAATCTCATGGTGCTGACCTGCACGGTGGAGTTCGGGGCCAGTGGCGCACCCGTCTTTGCCATGCGCGACGGTGAGGTGCGGATCGTATCGGTTGTGTCCGCCAAGGCACAGGTCGAGGGCAAGGCTGTTTCCCTTGCCGTGCCCCTGATGGAGCCCCTTGCCGCGCTGCGGGCCGAAATGGAGGCCGGTGCCCCGCGTACCGCACCGGGATCGCGGATCCTGTCCGGCAGCGGCGGGGGCGGCGCGAAGTTCCTGAGGGTCGCTCCCTGACCCCGCGGCGGGCGTTGCGGGGGGCTTGAAACCCATCTCACGATTACCCACGTTCAAGATGTGCCGGATGCCCCTGCGGGTTCGGCACCTCACCGCCCGTCCGTGATGGAGGGCACCCACATAGCATCGCTCGATGGAGGATGACCCAATGCGAACCCTTGATTTCGCCCCGCTTTACCGTGCGACCGTCGGTTTCGACCGTATCGCCGACCTGATGGACCGTGTGCTGACCAATGAGGTCGCGCAGCCCACCTACCCGCCCTACAACATCGAAAAGACCGCCGATGATGCCTATCGCATTTCGATCGCGGTGGCTGGCTTCACACCGGAAGAACTTGGCGTGGAGGTCAAGGATGGCACCCTTTTGGTGACCGCGCGCAAGGCACCCGAGGCTGAGGGCAAGACCTATCTGCATCGTGGCATCGCCACCCGCGCCTTTGAACGCCGCTTTGCGCTGGCCGATCATGTGCGGGTGACGGGGGCGACCCATGAACATGGGATGCTGCATGTCGATCTGGTCCGCGAAACGCCGGAGGCGTTGAAACCGCGCCGGATCGAGATTGCAAGCGCCGCCAGCGCTGCCGCCCCGATTCTTGAAGGGACTGCGGCGAAGGCCAACTGATCCGCCTGCCCCTGTCGGATCGGTCCTTGGGGCGCCCGCGCAGGGCGCCCCTTGCTCATTCCATCGGTTTGTCACGGAGGGTGGGGGTGCCCTTGGCATTGTTCGCCGTCGATGCGGGGCCGCAGTCCCGCGCCATGGCCCCGACAGTTCCGTGCCTCCGCCGCTTTTCTGCCCGCTTCGCCTGTCACTTTTCACGTCATGGTCGCAGAGAGTGATTGTTGGAGGGTGGGCTTGCGTGGCGTTCTGTTCTTGCTGGCTTTCCTTGCACAGCCGGCACTTGCCGGGGATGGCAATCTTCGCACGCTCGACACAGGCGTGGTTGCGGGGCGCTGGGCGGCGGTCGGGCGCATCGATCTTGGGTCAAGCGGGTTCTGCTCTGGCACTCTGATCGCCCCGGATGTGGTGCTGACGGCGGCGCATTGCCTTTATGACAAGGCGACAGGGAAGCCCTACCTTCCTTCGGACATCACCTTTCTGGCCGGATGGCGCGACGGCCGGGCCGAGGCCACCCGCGATGCCGCGATGATCTTGCCCCATCCCGGCTATCGGCCCGATCTTCCAGAGGGCAGCGAGGCGCAGATGAACCAGACCGGCAACGACCTTGGCCTGATCAAGCTGTCGCAGCCGATCCTCTTGCCTTCGATCAGCCCCGCGGCGACCGGCTCTTTTCCGCAGGGCGGTGACCGGGTCGAGATCGTGTCCTATGCGAGGAACCGGTCAGAAGCCGCCTCGATGCAGGATGCCTGTTCCGTGCTGGGCACCGAGGGCCGGATTGCCGTGCTGGATTGCCCGGTGGATTTCGGCGCATCCGGTGCCCCTGTGTTCCGCGACACAGCCTATGGGTCCGAAGTGGTGTCGGTCATTTCCGCCAAGGCCGAGATGCGAGGCAGACCCATCGCCATCGCCGCCCCTGTAGATGGAATGCTGGACGACATGTTGGCCCGGCTTGACCGCGACTGGCGCGCGGCGGGGCCGGGGGCGCGGAAGCTTTCGGGCGGGCGCAGCGGCATGGGCACGGGTGGGGCCAAGTTCGTCAGGATCGGTGAAAGCCCCTGATCCGGCGGCATGCCGCCTTTCGGATCGGGTGTCGGGGCGCCCACAGAGGGCGCCCCTTCGTCTGTCAGTAGATCAGGCTGTCATAGACGGTATAGGCGCCCGAGGCGCTGTCGATCCGGGCGTTCAGGCCACGATCTGCCGCATAGGCGCTTACGGCGCGGAAGGTGGCGGGGCCGAAGGTGCCGTCGATTGCGCCACCATAGTATCCCATGCGTGCGAGCTGCCGCTGGATTGCCCGACGCTCGGTCGGGCTATAGCTTTTGAAGGCTTGCGAGGCGGCCGAGGTGGAAATGCCGCTCTGCACGGCGGGCGGAGCGAAATAGGCGGGTTCGCGGGTCGGCGGGACATAGTATTGCGGCTGCTGCGTATAGCGCGGGGCCTGCTGATAGCGGGGCTGGGCCTGCGCGCGCTGGTTCATGCTCTGGATCACCGTTCCCACGATGACGGTGGCGGCGACGCCCTTCAGGAAATCGCGTTCCCGCTGGCCTGCTTGCACCGGCGCTGCGGCGGTTGCGGCGAGAGCGAGGGCTGCGATGGCGGCGGTGGTCGCGGTCCGGATGTTCGGCAGCATTGTAATCTGTCCTTTCGCTGGTGCCGGCCCATTGGGGCGCGGCGGGTTCCGATCTTCGGCAGGTTGCCTTGGGACGGATGTGGCGAAAGGGGCGATGCTAGGCAAAAGCGCGGGTTTGTTATCGGATATCAGAGTTCGAAATCGGCATGGGCGGTTGGCTGCCCGGTTTCATTCGCAGCGCCCGTATCGGTTGCGCCGGGTTTGTGCGCCTCGGCCCGCTTCAGCCAGGATTTCAGCCATTGGACGCGCCGGATGGCCTGTTGCCGCGCAACGGCGTCCGTCTGTGTACGCGGCTTTGCGGCGATGGCATCTGCGAGGCGGTAGAGTTCCGTCGCGATGGCAATCCGGTCCGGATCGGACAGGTTGAGCTTGCATCCCGCCACCGCAGAAGCGGCGGCGCTTCGGATGGCGACGGAGTATTTTTGTGCCGGATCTATTGGCATGGATCGTCTTTCGAATTCAGGGGACGCGCGCCGATAAGCCCTGTTCGGCGAAATGGCAAGCGAAAGCTTTTGACAATGTCGATCACATTTACTTAACAAAGCGTCATGGCACGCAGCTACACCCTCTCTGACGACGCACGCGCCGGGCGCGAAGCAAGGAAGACAGCCACCAAGGAGGCACTGCTGGAAGCGGCGCGCCTGCTTGCCGGAAGACGGGGGATCGGTGGACTTTCGGTGACAGAGGTCGCGCGCTTGGCCGGTGTCTCGCACAGCCTGATCAACACCTATTTTCACGGCAAGGCAGGTCTCATCGCCGAATTGGTGAAGGAGCGGAACCTGCGCCGTATGGCCGAGTCCTCTGCCATCGCGGCCGGGGAAGGGAAGGCAGCAGAGCGGTTGCGGGGTATCCTTGAAGGCTGGGCGCGGTTCGATCTGGCCGATCCCGCCCTTTTGCGCGTGCTGCGGGCCTATAGCTGGGAATGGTCGGATCTGGCCGAGGCGGGGCATCTGCGAGATCGGGCGGAGTTGATGGCGCCCGTTGCGCGGGTGCTGGCCGATGGTCGCGTGGAGGGCGCGTTCCGTGCGGATGTGGCTGATGCAGATGCGCTGGCAGCGATCTGGGCGATCTATACCATCGGGATGCGCAGTGCGGTGTTTTCCGCGCCGATCCCCACCCCTGAAAAAGCGATAGCCGCAATCTGGGGTCAGATTGCGGCTATCGCGATGACGGTCAGGCCGGATGCCCCAGATGGGCCTGCCGGTTAGACGCTCAGGCAGATGTATTTCATCTCCAGATAATCCTCCATCCCGTGGCGCGATCCTTCGCGGCCAAGGCCGGACTGCTTGACCCCGCCGAAGGGGGCGACTTCGGTGGAGATGAGGCCCGTGTTCACGCCGACCATGCCGTATTCCAGCGCCTCTTGCACGCGGGTGATGCGGCCGATGTCGCGGGCGTAGAAATAGGAGGCGAGGCCGAAGATGGTGGCATTGGCGAGGGCGATGACTTCCTCTTCTGTGTCGAACTTGAAGAGGGGGGCGAGGGGGCCGAAGGTTTCTTCGTTGGTGACCAGCATGTCGGTGGTCACGCCCGTCATGATGGTGGGTTCGAAGAAGGACCCGCCCAGAGCGTGGCGCTTTCCGCCGGTTTCGATCTTGGCGCCCTTGGTCAGCGCGTCGGAGATGTGTTCCTCGACCTTCGCCACCGCCTTGTCGTTGATCAGCGGGCCGAAGGTCACGTCTTCGGTCAGGCCGTCGCCAACCTTGGTCTTCGCCACGGCTTCCGCCAGTTTCTTGGCGAAGGCGTCATAGACGCCCGCCTGCACGTAGATGCGGTTGGCGCAGACGCAGGTCTGGCCGTTGTTGCGGAACTTGGACACCATGGCACCGGCCACGGCGGCATCCAGATCGGCGTCGTCAAAGACGATGAAGGGCGCGTTGCCGCCCAGTTCCATCGAGCATTTCATCACCTGATCCGCCGCCTGACGCAGCAGGATGCGGCCCACTTCGGTGGACCCCGTGAAGGTCAGTTTCCGCACGGCGTGGTTTTCGCAGAATTCCTTGCCGATGTCGGAGGAGCGGATGGAGGTGATGACGGAGAATATGCCTGCGGGCAGGCCCGCGCGTTCGCCCAGCACGGCCATGGCGAGGGCCGAGAGCGGCGTTTCGGCGGCGGGGCGGGCGACGAAGCCGCAGCCTGCGGCGAGGGCAGGGCCGACCTTGCGGGCGATCATAGCGTTGGGGAAGTTCCAGGGGGTTATGGAGCCTACGACGCCGATGGGCTGCTTGATCACCGTGATGCGCTTGTCGCGCTGGTGGCCGGGGATGGTTTCGCCGTAGACGCGCTTGGCCTCTTCGGCGAACCATTCGATGAACGACGCGCCGTAGGCCACTTCGCCCTTCGCCTCGGCCAGCGGCTTGCCCATTTCGGCGGTCAGGATTTTGCCAAGGTCATCGACATTGGCCATCATCAGGTCGAACCATTTCCGCAGGACTGCAGCACGTTCCTTGCCCGTCCGCGCAGCCCAATCCTTCATCGCCACTTCTGCGGCGGCAATGGCGCGGGCGGTTTCGACGCGGCCCAGATTCGGAAGGTGGCAGATCACATCGCCCCGCGCGGGGTTCGTCACCGGAAAGGTGGTGCCGTCGTCGGCGTCGATCCATTGGCCTGCGACATAGGCCTTGGTGACCAGAAGCGACGGGTCTTTCAGCAGTGACGCGAGATTGGTGACGGAATCGAGCATGTGGGCCTCCGGGAAAACGGGTTAAGGATGGATGCATCCGCAAGGGGGGGCTTGTCCAGTTCCGGCAGGGCAGATTTCATCGGCGGCGCGACAATTTTGATCAAATCGGCGGTTGTGGATGGCAAAGGGTGGGGAATGGCGGTCGGAGGCGGACCGTGCCTATGCGAACGGGGCCTTCATCGCAGGGGCGGAGGCGTATCCTGCGCGCTGGGAGGCTGCGGCGCTAGGTTTTCGCGAGTCGATGGGCGGGCGGGCACGGCTGGGGCTGGCCTATGGCGGGGCGGAGCGGCAGCGGTTCGACCTGTTCCTGCCCGAGGGGGTGGCGCGGGGGCTGCTGATTTTCTTGCATGGCGGCTATTGGATGGCCTTTGGCCGCGAGACCTGGTCGCATCTGGCGGCAGGCGCGGTGGCGCGGGGATGGGCCTGCGCGATGCCGTCCTACACTTTGGCGCCTGCGGTGCGGATCGCGGGGATCACGGC
>Ga0209278_1001195_pt1 | contig 16281 bp, 9 predicted proteins | sample JI81BgreenDNA_FD_187504 | JGI IMG/M metagenome (GOLD analysis project Ga0209278, IMG submission 187504) | Wastewater effluent complex algal communities from Wisconsin, to seasonally profile nutrient transformation and Carbon sequestration -... | ecosystem: Engineered > WWTP > Effluent > Algae... | reverse complement strand
GTCGGGCGTTGCGCGCCACCCGCGCCCAGCGCCCTTCGCAAAACGCTGAACCACCCGGAGATTTCGCCATGCTCGACGACACGCTCAAGGCCCAGCTGCAGGGTTACCTCACCCGCCTGCAGCGCCCGATCCGCCTCATCGCCTCGCTCGACGCCTCGCCCGCCGCGGCCGAGATGCGCGAGCTGCTCAACACCATCGCCAGCCTGTCCGACCGCGTCACGGTCGACGAATCCGGCAGCGATGAGCGCCGCCCGTCGTTTGTGATCGCCCGCGAGGGCGAGACCCGTGGCGTGCGCTTTGCGGCGATCCCGCTGGGTCACGAGTTCACCTCGCTGGTGCTGGCCCTGCTGTGGACCGGCGGTCACCCGCCCAAGGAGGACGCCGAGACGCTGGAGGCGGTGGATGCCCTGCGCGGCGACTTCCGCTTCGAGGTCTACATGAGCCTGTCCTGCCACAACTGCCCCGACGTGGTGCAGGCGCTGTCGCTGATGGCGGTGCGCAACCCCGCGGTGCAGACCGTGGTGATCGATGGCGGCCTGTACCAGGCCGAGGTCGAGCAGCGTCAGGTGATGGCGGTGCCGATGGTGTTCCTCAACGGCGAGGTGTTTGGTTCCGGCCGCATGACGCTGCAGGAAATCGTGGCCAAGCTTGACGTCAACGCCGACCAGCGCGAAGCCGCCAAGCTCGACGCCAAGGACCCGTTTGATGTGTTGATCGTCGGCGGTGGCCCCGCCGGTGCGGCCGCGGCTGTGTACGCCGCGCGCAAAGGCATCCGCGTGGGCGTGGCGGCCGAGCGTTTCGGCGGCCAGACCAACGACACGCTGGCCATCGAGAACTACATCAGCGTGCTGGAGACCGACGGTCCGAAATTCGCCGCCGCGCTGGAGTCGCAGGTCCGCCACTACGGCGTGGACCTGATGAACCTGCAGCGCGCCGAAACCCTGGTGCCGGCCCGCGAGCCCGGCGGCCTGATCCAGGTTCACATGGCCAACGGTGCGACGCTGAAAGCCCGCAGCGTGATCCTGTCGACCGGCGCCCGCTGGCGCAACGTGAACGTGCCCGGCGAGGCGGAGTACCGCAACAAGGGCGTGGCTTATTGCCCGCACTGCGATGGCCCGCTGTTCAAGGGCAAGCGCGTGGCGGTGATCGGCGGCGGCAACTCCGGCGTCGAGGCCGCGATCGACCTGGCCGGCATCGTGGCGCAGGTGGACCTGCTGGAATTCGCCGACAGCCTGAAGGCCGACGCCGTGCTGGTGAACAAGCTCAAGAGCCTGCCCAACGTGCGCATCCACACCAGCGCCCAGACCACCGAGATCACCGGCGCCGGCGGCACGGTCAACGGCCTGAGCTACAAGGACCGGGTGAGCGGTGAGGCGCGCCACCTCGAGCTCGAAGGCGTGTTCGTGCAGATTGGCCTGGTGCCCAACACCGAGTGGCTCAAGGGCACGATCGAACTCAGCCGCTTCGGCGAAATCGTGGTGGACGACAAGGGCCACACGAACGTGCCGGGCGTGTTTGCCGCCGGCGACTGCACGACCGTGCCCTACAAGCAGATCGTGATCGCCGCGGGCGAAGGCTCGAAGGCCGCGCTCAGCGCTTTCGACCACCTGATCCGCCAGCCGGTGGTCGAGCCCGCCGCCGCCTGAAGCGGCGGGGCTCTGCCCGACCGCTCGACGCGGCTCAGGGCCGGCGCAGGGTCACCGCTTCGGCGTCCTGATCGCCGTTGCTCCACAGCGTGCCCGCGAGGGTCCGGCCGCCGTCCTGCAGCGTCAGGCTGAGCGCACCGGTGTCCAGCGGGCCGGCGCCCCCGCCGCCGACCACGGTCATGGGCCCGTGCACCGCGTCGGCCCGCCACGGCCCGCGGGCGGTGTAGCGCAGGGTCTCGATCGTCATGCCCTGGGCGCGCAGGCGTTCGGTGTAAGCCGCCCAGTCCGGCAGATCCTCCAGCGGCACTGGCTCGCTGCGCAGCGTGAATTCGTCACCCTCCCGTTCGATCACCACCCGCACCGGCCGGCCAGGCAGGCTGTCGTCGATCCACTCGCCGGCCACCGTGGCAGAGGCCGAACCGCCCTGTCCGGCGCTGCCGGTCCAACCCGTGGTCAGGGCCATCGTCAGGGCAAGCGCCAGGCCGAGCGCCAGCGTGACGGCGCCGATCACCGCGCCCCAGCGGGCATGCCCGGGCGATGGCGACGCCGGCCGTGGCGGCTCCGGCCGGAGGGAGCGTTCGCGGGGTCGGGTGGAGGGGCGGGTCGGGGGCCGGATGCCGTGGGCAGCCAGATCGTCCATGAGGCGGGCCCAGTCGGTGTCCCAGTCCTCGGTGCGCAGCTTGAGGGCGTGTGTGTCGGCGAGGAAGGCGAGTGCCTCGGGCCAGTCGGCGGCCGGTGGCATGGCCACGCCCTCGGTGAGCAAGGGCACCACGCGCGCGCCGGCGGCGTGGGCGGCCATCAGCTCACCGCGCACCGGGTCGTCCGGCGCGTCGATGCGGCGTGCGCCGTCGGGGGTGCGGTCCTCCAGCAGCCGCGGTGTGACCACGAGCAGCACGACCGGGCGGGCGTGCAGCGCGGCGCCGATGGCGTCGCGCCAGGCGCTGCCGCCGCGCAAGTCCTGCTTGTCGAAGAACACGGCGTCCGCCCCCAGCGCGCGGTTGAGCTCGTGCGCCAGCCGGCCGGCGTCTTTTTTGCCGTCGGCGCTGCGGTAGCTGATGAACACGCGGTTCACGCGGGGCCCCTGTCGGTGTGTCGTCCGGCGAGGGCGTCGACCCGGGCGCGCAGGGCGGCCGCGGCCGGGTGGCCGGTCAGCGCCCGCGAGCCCAGCAGCAGTGCCACCTGGTCGGCCACCGAGGCCCACAGCCAGGCAGCACCGATGCGGTCGTGCAGCGCGACCCACGCACGCTCGATCTCGCTGGCCTGAGCGGCCAGATCGCCGCGTTGCAGGGCTTCGATGAGCGTCAGATCGGCGAGGCCGACCACGCTCCAGAAGTCCGGGTCATCGCGGCGCAGGCGCAGCAGGTCTTCGCGCGTGCGTCGGGCCAGGGGCTCGTCCAGCGCCGCCCCCACGCACCAGTCGGCGGCCAGCCGGTTGAGCGCGGGGTAGAAGCGCCGGGGATCGGCGGCGTCGTCGGCCAGCGCGTGGGCGCGCTCGGCGTCCCGGGCCATGGCCTGCAGCGCGGCCTGGGCGGTGTGGTCGTCGGCCCGTTCGCGGGCGATGAGTGCGCGTCGCTTGTGGACGGCGCTGCGCAGGCTGTGGCGTTCGGCGGTGACGCCCAGCGCCAGCAGCGCGTCGAGTGCGGCGAGGGCGGTGTCGAGATCGGCACTGGCGCTGGCGAAGGCATCGGACCCGCGTTCGGCGGCCGCCGCGTCGCGCCAGCGCTCCCAGGCCCGGCGGGCGAGCAGGTTGGCATGCTGTTCAGCCGCGCGCAGGCTGGCGCTGCCATCGGCGGCGGCGCGGGCGCGGTCGTACCAGGCGAGCGCCCGCCCGGTGTCGCCGCTGTGCAGCCAGGCGCGCCCAAACGCCTCGGCGACCGCCCCCTGCGCGCCCCAGCGGCCGGCCCAGGCGTCTTCCAGTTGGCTCAGTCGCTCCCGCTGCCGCTCCCGTTCCCGTCCACCGGCCGCGCCTTGCGTGAGGCTCTCCACGGCCAGGCTGTCGAGCGCCAGCTGCAGCGCGGTGGCCGACCCGATGGCGGGCCCCGGCTCGGTGGCGACCGGGCCGGTGGCGGCCCGCTGGGCGTCATCGCGGTGCCAGACCCAGTCGGGGTCGCCGTAACACTGGTAAGCCGCCCAGGTGTGGCTGCCGGGGCTGTGTCGGCGGGCCGCGTGGCGCGCGCTGTGGACCGCGTCCATGAAGCGCTGGCCGCCCAGCAGGGCATCGTAGAAGGCGGCGGCGAACGCGGCGGCCGGTTCGTCGTCGACCGCCCAGCCGGCAACCACCACGCAACGCACGCCGGTGTCGATCAGCTGGCGGGCGATCCCGGCCGCGAACGCCGCGCGGTCGTGGCTGGGACCCAGCGCGGGGCCGTGATCGGCGCCGAGGTGGCACGCGTTGAGAAACACCAGCTCGGGCACGACGCGCATGGCGCCGACCTCGTCGGGCCCGAGGTAGGCGCCGTCGCTGAGCACCAGACCGCGCGGCTGCGGCGCTCCGCCTGTGCCCGCTGTCTCGGTGCTTTCTCCATGGCCCGCGAGGTGGACAACCCGGTAGCGCCGCGCGAGCAGCGCCTGCACGACGGCGGCCGCATCGGGTCCGGGGGCATCGTCCGGGGCGATCAGGGTGTGCAGGCGGTCGGGTGGCTGCCCTTGCGCCCGCAGGGCTTCAGCCACGGCCGCCGCCTCGGCGCGCGCGCCGGGCAAGCGGGCATAGCGTGACGGGTCGCAGTCGGGCTCGCCGACGATCAGCACCGCGTCTTCGCGCCGGGCGTCGCTCACCTGGGCCCGGAAGTCACCGGTGCGCAGCCGTCGGATCAGCTTGCTGCGCAGGGCCCAGGGCTCGCGCAGCCCTGGCTCGTCGGCCGCCGGCGCGTCCAGCAGTTCCCAGGGGATGGCGGCGGTGCCGCTGTCGAGCTCGAGCAACAGGTCGCTGGTGGCCATCAACGCCGGCTCCAGACCCACGGGCACCAGCAGCTGAAACAAGGTGCGGCCGATCGCCGGGTCGCGCGGGGCGTGCTGCGACGCGCGCCGCACCAGTTCCCGAACCAGACCCGTCTGCGCACTTTGGGCGCGGACTTCCGAGCGCGCGCGCCGGGTGTCCAGCGTGTACAGGATGGCAGGACGACCGTGCTGGGTGGCGCCGGTGATGGCGCTCACAAAGTCATAGCGTGAGCCGCGGTAGCCGCCCTCGGCGGGTCGCGCCATGCCCCCGACGCCGGGCACGATGCAGGGGCCCAGTGTCCAGGGCTGGGCCGGCGCTCCGGCGCGCGGACGCAACGCGTGCCAGGCTTCGGTGGCGCGGTCGAGGTACAGCTCGACGATGTGCAGTTCGTCGATGGCATGCGACGCGGCCCGGCGTCCGGCGGTCAGGCGCAGGCGCTCGTTGGCTTCATGCACCGCCCGTGCCAGCGCCCGGGCCGCCGCAGCGGGCGTGATGCCGGCGCCGCCGCTGCCGATGAGGGTGGCGGCGATGGCGCGGGGCGCCCGGGCCGGCCGCTCGCCGGCCGGATCGCCCGCGTGCTGCGTCTCCCGCAAGGCCCAGGCCAGCAGAGCCTGCCGCAGGGTGTGGACCAGATCGTGGGTGTCCAGGGCCCCCTCGCTGCCCAAGCCGCAGACGACCACCAGCGGCGGCCGTGGCAGCGCGAGCGGGTTCTCGGGATCGGCGTGGTGGTTGGTGAAGACCTGGTGGGAGCCCACGCGGTCGGGGTACAGGCCGGCGGCCAGTGAGGCGGAGAGCGCGCCGCCGAGGTAGCGGTCCACCACGGACTCGCTGCCTCCCAGACCGGTGCCGCCGTAGTGGCCCACGATCAGCGGGTGACGCAGGAATTTCAGGTTGCCGTGATGGACGGTGACGCGCAACGCGGCGTCCGCGGGCGCGTCGTCCGTGCCGCGGGGCGCCCCGGGCGGCGGGTCGCCGACCCGGGGAGGGTGGTGCCGCGCCCGCGGCAGGCGCGGTGGGTGCGTCCCCGGACCCGCGCCGCGGACCGCCGCCGCCGGCGGCGGGTTCACGCGCGGCAGCCGCTGGGTCTGGCCTGAGGTGAGCAGATCGAGGTAGGCGTCGAAGGCTGGGGTGTGGGCGGGCAGCGCATCGTGCGCGGCCGGGGCTTGCCACGCCGGCACGTCCGGCAGCAAGGCGCTGCCGAGGGTCACGCGGCCGTCGCCGCCGTCGGGCGCGTCCAGATAGGTCAGGCCTTCCCGGGGGTCGATGGTGTGGCCGCCCGGCGTGTGGCGGGCCTGGCCGACCACGATGGCCACGGTGTGGCGCCAGCGCGGCAGGTCGTCGCGGACCTGGGCGTCCAGCCGCTCGCGCAGGGCCAGCGCGCGATCGAGCAGCGCCTGCGGTGGGATGCCCCAGCGGTAGGGGCTGGTGGGCAGGTCCTCGGTGTGCCAGCGGGTCGCGTCGGCGATGGCGGCGTGGTCGCGTTCCGCGAGGCCGATCCAGCGCTCTTGCCGGTGGAGCCCCTCGACACCGCCGAGCCCGGCCTGCAGTTGAACAAAGCCGGGCAGGCCGGCCATGAGCTGCCGCGCGGCGTGGTCGCGCAGCGGCAGGCCGACCGCTCCGAGCAGGAGGGCAAAGGGATCGTCGGCGCTGAGGGCCTGCATGGGCGCCCAGGACCCGCCGTTGGGCGTGCCGAGCTGCAGGAGCCGCGCGCCCGGTCGGGCGGCCCAACGTGTCCACAGCGCGGGCTGTTCCAGCGCGAGCGTGCGCGCCACCAGGCCGCCCATCGAATGGGCCAGCAGCCGCACGGGCTGGCCCGCGGCCTCGGTGCGGTCGAGGGCGTCGCGCAGCACCGGAGCCAGCCGCGCTGCGGTGTCTTCAAGCGGCGCGCGCCAGTCGTAGTCGGCGATGACCACGTCGTGGGTGGCACCCAGGTGGGCAACGAGGGCGTCGTAGTGGTCTTCCAGCGCGCCGTCGGGTCGCACGGGGGTGCCCGGGTCGGGCCACCCCAGCCGGTCGAGCCGGTTCAACAAGCCCCAACTCAGCCACACGCGGCGCTCGCCGGCCGCGAGGTGACTGCCCAGCAGGCCGGGGAGCAGGAGAAGCACGGGCCGGTTGGCCGGGATCGTGCGCGGCGCCGTGCGCACCGCGCGGGTGCCCGACGACGACTCCCCGGCCCAGGACAAGGGGCCGATCGGGGCGAACCCGGCCGGATCACTGTCGAGGAGCGCGCGGCCGATGAGTGCGGCCGCGCCGGGGTCGCTGAAGTAGCCGAAGTGCGTGGCCTGGCCTCCCTCGACGCGGGCGAAAAGGGCGTTGGAGCGGGCGGCGCCGCGCTGGCGCGGGCCCCCGCCGTACATCGACGCGGTTTGCACCACGAGGTCGTTGTCGGTCCAGAAGAAGGCGTCGGCCAGCAGGGTCTTCACCCAGGACATCACCGAGTCGCCGTCGAGATCACCGGCCACCACGCGCAGGTCGCCGGGCAGGGGCTGGTCCCGATCCGCGCCCTGCAGCCAGCGCACGAGCGCACTGCCGGGCGTCATGGCCTGCAGGCCGGGCAGGGCGGCCGGGTCGGTGCGCACCCGGGCCACGTCGCCCAGAAAGCCCAGCAGCGCCGGCGCCACCGGCACGCCGGCGAGCTGCAGTGTCCAGCGAAGCACGGACACGTAAGCGTCCAGCCGGCCGGAGGCGAGCAGCGTGCCGTGGGCCGGGCAGGCCACCCGCACGACGCGCTCGACGCGGATGCCGCGATCGCGCAGCAGCGCGGCCAGTGCAGCGAGCGCCGCCGCGTCACCCGGCGCGGCGTGTGCGCCATCAAAGCCGGCCAGCGGGTCGCCCGGCGCGGCGGCGCGCGCCAGCACCTCGGCGACGAGGCCGCCGCGCGAATGGGTCAGCAGGTGCAGGCGTGCGCCGGCCGGCAGGGTGCGCGCCAGCGCCAGCGCGTTGGCCACAGGGCTGTCGCGCAGCGTGGCGTGTTCGAAGCCGTAGACCCGCTGCGGGTAGCGGGCAAACAGCGCATCGAGCACCGGACGTTGCCGCTGCCACAGACCGGCGAAGGTGCCCGCGGTGGTGGAGAAGGTGCCGTGCAGCAGCACCAGCAGCGGGCCATCGGCGGCTGGCGCCTCCGCGACCCGGTCGCTGGCCACCGGTGGTTCGGAAAGCGCGTGGGGCGAGAGGCGGTACAGGCCCGGCGGGGCTTGCTCGTCGACGCGTCGGGCGATGGCCTCGGCCGTGAGTTCGGCCACCGGCGTGGCGCCGGGGGGCCCCAGCGCCCGATGGACCGCAGCCGCACGCCCGACCCGCCGCTGGCCCCCGCGGCGCGCGTCGTCCCGGCGGGCGTGGGCCAGTCCAGCACCGTCGGGAGCGGCAGCGCTGCGGTCCCGTCGTCGCGCGCCCGGGCGGCACCGGCCTGAGACGTGAGCAGTTCACGCACCGTTTGCGGGTGCAGCAGGAGTGCGGGTCCGTCTTCGATCTCGAGTTCGACCACGTCGTGACCGGGGCGGGCGATGAAGCGGTGCGGCGCCGGATCGCCCTCGCGGGCGGTGCCGAGGGCGATGCGCTCGACGAGGCCGGTGGCGTCGTCCGCGCGGTCGGGGGGATCGGAGCGTTTGGATCGTCGCCGTGGCGTGGTGCGGGTTGCTTCGGCGCTGGGGCCGTGGGCGGGAGGCGTGCCCGGGCGACCCGGAACCAGCAGCACGAGGTCGGGGGCGGCGTGGCTCATGGCGGCCTCAGCGGGGCTGGGTTCTGGACGCGGTGCGGGCGGCACCGCGGCTGGCACCGCGCGTGGGGGACTGCGCGGTAGTCGTCGCCGCTGTCCGCCTTGCGCGCGGGCTGGTTGCTGGCACCAGGCGCTCCCAGCGCGCGGGCGGCGCGGCGTCGGTGGCGGCGTGGCGCGGCTGGGGCAGGCGCGCGATGAAGTCGTTGCAGACCCAGCCTTCGAGGTCGGTCATGCCCACCACCGCCACCCGCGTCCAGCGGTCGCGCGGCTCCAGGGCAATCAGTTCGGTGCCGCGTGGCAACGCGGCCGCCAGTTTCGGCGCGTCGGCCGACGGCGCGCTGCGGATGTTCAGCCGGGTGGCGTTGACCACCCACCGCGGCGGCGTGTCGGACCCCCGGCCCAGGGCCTGGGCCCGCACGGCCTCCATCGGAAAAGCCGGGCCCGGGTCGCATTTGCGGCCGCGCGCGATGTCTTCATGCCCCAGCACGTCCTCCAGCCCGTAGTGCCCCACCAGCAGCTCGCACAGCGCCAGCGCGCGCTCAATCTGCGCCGGCGTGTAGGCGTGCCAGGGCTGCACGCCGCCGCCGTGCGCGTGGGCAGCCTCGACGATCTCCTCGGCGGGGTAGGCCTGGCCGAACCACGCGCAGCAGCGGTCGCCCTGGCGCTGCAGCAGCCCTGCGTTGTCCATCTCGATGCCGATGGCCCAGGGGTTCAGACCGTTCAGTCCGGCCCACTGGCTCACGCCGGCGTGCCAGGTGACCAGATTGAAGGGGGCTAGCTGCACGATGCGCCCGTCGCGCCCGAGCACAAGGTGGGCCGAGGCGTTGCCCTGGGGCTTGCGGGTGCACAGCGATTGCACCGAACTCTCCAGGCTGCGGCCGGCGGTGTAGTGCAACACGAGGTAGCGCGGCCGCAGCGGGCCGCCGGTGTTGGGTGTGGGCTGGCGCGTGACGTCAGCGCCCTCCAGCCAGTGGTCGCGCACGGTCAGCATGGCGGGCCTGCGCTCAGGGGGCCAGAGGGGCCTGTTCGAGCATCGCCTGCGCCGGCCCCAGGGTGAAGAGGTTCGGCGATTGCGTGGGCGGCATGCCGGCGACGATGTGGGCGTGGAAACGCTCCAAACTGCCGTGGAAGCGTCCACCGTCCCACACCGTCAGCAGCCGCTCGGTGAAGGCGCCGTTATGGGCCCCGTCCATGGAGAACTGGTTGTCCTGGCAGCCGGAAATCAGCACCACCGATGGGCGAAAGCGCCGCACCAGCGGCGCGATGCGGGTGGGCGTGGGCACCTGGGCGAGCGCGGCGTCGGGGTCGCGGGCCCCCGCGTCGACCTCCTCGTCCACAGCGGCCTTCACCGCCCGCTGCAGGCTGTCGTAGAAGGGCCGGTGGGCTTCATACACGGCCCGGGCGGTCGCGCTGGGCATCTGCCGCACGCGCCGCGGTTCGCCGGCCAGCGACGCGGCCGACGGCGGGCCGGCGCGCACCGCCGTGCCGCTGTGGCAGCTGTCAGACAGCACGAGGATGCGCACGCCGGCGGCGAACCGGCTGAGCTCGTAATACAGCTCGTCGTCGATCAACTGGCCGTCGTGCAGACACCAGGTTTCGTCGAGCCGGTCGGTTTCGTCGTCATCGCCGGAGGTGTCGTCCACCTGCCCGCCGTGGCCGGAAAAGGTCAGGAAGAAGCGGTCACCCGCGCGCAGGGCAGCGGCCGCGGCGCGCAGCTGGCGTATCACGGCGCCACGGGTGGCCTCGGCGGTCAGCAGAAGGGTGGGATCGAACTGCCGTGACGTGGCGACGGTCGCCATGTCGCGGGCGTCGAATTCGCAGGCGGCCAGTGGGCCGCTCCAGCCGGCGTAGTGGATCGGGTCAACCGTGTTGACGCCGATGTGCAGCGACAGCGCGCGGCCGGGCGCGGGGTGGTGGGCGTGGGACATGGACTTCTCCAGAAAAGGATGCCGGGTGTGACAGGCATCGCGATTCTGTGAAGTCCAAAGCAATCAGGAAGATCGCCGATCCGTTGAAAAGTAAGCAGAAGTCACGAATCGAGAGTTCGTGACGATTTCTTCAGAAATCGACTCACTTCGTGGCCGGTGCGGCCGCGGCCGAGGGCGCGGCAGCGGCCGGCTTTTCGGCGTGGCTGGCGTCGATGCCGTGGCTCTCGCCGGCCATGTTGATGTCGCCGCCCTGCATCAGCAGGAACAGGGCACCGGCGGAAAAAACGACGAAGGCGATGATGATCTTGACCATGGGGTACTCCGGGGGAAAGGGAGACGCCCCGGGGGGCCGGGGCGTCGGGCGTGGGCGGGCGCGTGCGCCCGCCCCGGGATGCATCAGCGGTTGTCTTCCGCGTAGATGTCCACGTCCTTGGTCTCTTTGACGAACAGCAGGCCGACGACGAAAGTCACCGCGGCGATGATGATCGGGTACCACAGGCCGTTGTACATGTTGCCGGTCTGCGCCACGATGGCGAAGGCGGTGGTGGGCAGCAGGCCGCCGAACCAGCCGTTGCCGATGTGGTACGGCAGGCTCATCGAGGTGTAGCGGATGCGGGTGGGGAACAGCTCGACCAGCATGGCGGCGATCGGGCCATAGACCATGGTCACCAGGATCACCAGGTAGGTGAGGATGGCGATGATCATGAGCTTGTTCACTTGCGCCGGGTCGGCCTTGGCCGGGTAGCCCGCGGCGCGCAGCGCCTCGATCACGCCTTTCTTGAACTCGGCGTCCTTGGCCTTGGCCTGGTCGGCCGGCAGGCCGCGCGAGGTGTAGCCCTCAATCACGGTGTCGCCCACCTTGATCACGGCGGTGGCGCCAGCGGTGCCCACCTGGTTCTCATAGCTCACCGAGTTGGCAGCCAGCACCTGCTTGGCGATGTCGCACGAGCTGGTGAACTTGGCGGTGCCGGTCGGGTTGAACTGGAACGAGCACTCGGCCGGATCGGCGACCACCACCACCTTGGCGTTCTGTTGCGCGGCGTGCAGGGCCGGGTTGGCGGCCTTGGTCAGCGCGGTGAACACCGGGAAGTAGGTCAGCGCGCCCAGCAGGCAGCCGGCCAGAATGATCGGCTTGCGGCCAATCTTGTCGGACAGGGCGCCGAACACCACGAAGAAGGGCGTGCCGATGATCAGCGAGGCGGCCACCAGGATGTTGGCCGTGGCACCGTCCACCTTGAGCGCTTGCGTCAGGAAGAACAGCGCGTAGAACTGGCCCGTGTACCAGACCACGGCCTGACCCATCACCAGACCCACCAGGGCCAGGATCACGATCTTCAGGTTGCGCCACTGGCCAAACGACTCCGACAGCGGGGCCTTGGAGGTCTTGCCCTCGGCCTTCATCTTCTGGAAAGCCGGCGATTCGTGCATCGACAGGCGGATCCACACCGACACCGCGAGCAGCAGGATCGACACCAGGAACGGCACGCGCCAGCCCCAGTCGGCAAAGGCCTCTTCACCCACGATGGTGCGGGTGCCCAGGATGACCATCAGCGACAGGAACAGGCCCAGCGTTGCGGTGGTCTGGATCCAGGCGGTGTAGGCGCCGCGGCGGCCGTGCGGGGCATGTTCGGCCACGTAGGTGGCCGCGCCGCCGTACTCACCGCCCAGCGCCAGGCCCTGCAGCAGACGCAGCACGATCAGGATAATGGGTGCGGCCACGCCGATTTGGGCGTAGGTGGGCAGGATGCCGACGATGAAGGTCGCGCCGCCCATGAGCAGGATGGTGACCAGGAAGGTGTATTTGCGGCCGATCATGTCGCCGAGGCGGCCGAAGACCAGCGCGCCGAAGGGGCGGACGATGAAGCCGGCGGCGAAGGCGAGCAGGGCGAAGATGAACGCCGAACCGGCGTCAAGGCCGCTGAAGAATTGTTTCGCGATGATCGCGGCGAGCGAGCCGTACAGATAGAAGTCGTACCACTCGAACACCGTGCCCAGCGAGGACGCAAAGATGACCTTGCGTTCCTCGGCGGACATCGGGCGGTTTTCTGCTTTCGCCATGATGAGTCTCCGTTGGGTTGCATGACCGGTTCGACGAACCGATGTGCAGGATTCTCAAAATCGCGACTGACCGCGTTCTGACGCCCGAGCCCAAGTTCCGCCGGTGTTTTCACCTACGATTTTGATAGCGCTTTGCAAGCGCTGCGTAAGAGCTGGGCGCGATAAGTACGACCTGTAAGTTGCGCTTAATGAAGCGCCCGCACGAGCCCCAAAGCCAGCGCCCGAGCCGCCCGCCGGATCAATACTCCAGCCGCTCGGGCCGCACTTCCTGCAGGATGGTCGTGGCGATCTCTTCGATCGACTTTGTGGTGGTGGACAACCACCGGATCCCCTCGCGCCGCATCATGGCCTCCGCCTCCGCCACTTCCATGCGGCAGTTCTCCAGGCTCGCGTAGCGCGAGTTGGGCCGGCGCTCGTTGCGGATCTCGCTCAGGCGCTCGGGCGCGATCGTCAGCCCGAACAGCTTCTTGCGGTGCGGCACCAGCGCCGGCGGCAGCTTGCGACGTTCGAAGTCTTCGGGGATCAGGGGGTAGTTCGACGCCTTGAGCCCGTACTGCATCGCCAGGTACAGCGAGGTCGGTGTCTTGCCGCTGCGGCTCACGCCTACCAGGATCACGTCGGACGACTCCAGGTCTTTGTTGCTCTGGCCGTCGTCGTGGGCCAGGGAGAAGTTGATGGCCTCGATGCGGTCGTTGTAGGCCTTGCTTTTGGACGCGTCGGAGAAGCGGCCCACGCGGTGGTTGCTCTTGATGCCCAACTCCGCCTCAAGCGGCTCGACAAAGGTGCCGAACATGTCCAGCAGCATGCCGTGGCTGTGTTGGCGAAAGACGTTGAGGACTTCCAGGTTGACCACGGTGGTGAACACCAGTGGCCGCTTGCCTTCGAGTTCGGCGGTGTGGTTGATCTGGCGCACGGCCTGGTGCGCCTTGTCCACGTTGTCGATGAAGGGCAGGCGCACGCGGCGCATGCTGTTCTCGAACTGGGCCAGGATGGCGTTGCCGAAGGTTTCGGCGGTGATGCCGGTGCCATCCGAGATGAAGAAGACCGTGCGGTGGGGCATGGGAGCCGTCCTTACAATGCGGGGTATTGCGTGGGGGCATTATCCGGCCCGCCCACGCCCGCCTTGCAGCCTTGCCCGGTGCCTGACCCACAACAGAATCACAGGTCTCTCGCTGGCGCATGGAACCCCGGTTTACCAACCTCAGGAGTCTTTCCATGTCCAACCTGTTTGGCGCGACCGACCTGGTCGTTCCGTTCGAGAAGCTCAGGATGAGCGATGTCGAGGCCGTCGGCGGCAAGAACGCCAGCCTCGGCGAAATGATCTCGCAGCTGCCCAGCGGCGTGAAGGTGCCCACCGGCTTTGCCACCACCGCGCACGCGTTCCGCGAGTTCCTCAAGCACGGCGGCCTTACCGACCGCATCAACGCCCGCCTCGACGCGCTCGACACCGAAGACGTGCGCGCGCTGGCCGCGGCCGGCGCTGAAATCCGCGCCATGGTCGAGGCCCAGCCTTTTCCGGCGGACCTGGAGGCCGCGATCCGCGCCGAGTTTGCGCGCCTGAGCGCCGGCAACCCGCAGGCTTCGTTCGCCGTGCGCTCGTCCGCCACCGCCGAAGACCTGCCCGATGCGTCTTTCGCCGGGCAGCAGGAGACCTTCCTCAACGTCGTCGGCATCGAGGACGTGCTGCACAAGATGAAGGAGGTGTTTGCCTCCCTCTACAACGACCGCGCCATCAGCTACCGCGTGCACAAGGGCTTCGCCCACGCCGACGTCGCGCTGTCGGCGGGTGTGCAGCGCATGGTGCGCTCCGACCTGGGTGCCGCGGGCGTGATGTTCACCATCGACACCGAAAGCGGCTTTGAAGATGTGGTGTTCATCACCAGCAGCTATGGCCTGGGTGAGACGGTGGTGCAAGGTGCGGTGAACCCGGATGAGTTTTACGTGCACAAGCCCATGCTTCAAGCGGGCAAGCGCGCCGTGATCCGCCGCAACCTGGGCTCCAAGCTGATCCAGATGGTGTTCAGCTCGGCCGAGGAAAAAGCGGCCACCGGCAAGCTCGTCAAGACGGTGGACGTGCCGGTCGAGCAGCGCAACCGCTACAGCCTGAGCGAGGCCGATGTCGAGCAGCTGGCGAAGTACGCGCTGGTCATCGAGCAGCACTACGGTCGTCCGATGGACATCGAATGGGGCAAGGACGGCACCGACGGCCAGCTCTACATCCTGCAGGCGCGTCCGGAGACGGTGAAGAGCCAGAGCGCCGGCAAGACCGAGGTTCGCTACAAGCTCAAGGGCAAGGGCGCGGTGCTGGCCAGCGGTCGCGCCATCGGCCAGAAGGTCGGGACCGGCCCGGTGCGGCTGGTGCACAGCATCACCGAGATGGACAAGGTGCAGCCTGGCGACGTGCTGGTGACCGACATGACCGACCCGAACTGGGAGCCGGTGATGAAGCGGGCCAGCGCCATCGTCACCAACCGCGGCGGGCGCACCTGCCACGCGGCCATCATCGCCCGTGAGCTGGGGATTCCCGCGGTGGTGGGCTGCGGCGACGCGACCGACACACTCAAGGACGGCACGCTCGTCACCGTGAGCTGCGCCGAGGGAGACACCGGCAACATCTACGACGGTTTGCTCGAGACCGAGGTCACCGAGGTGCAGCGCGGGGACATGCCGGCGCTGGACGTGAAGATCATGATGAACGTCGGCAACCCCCAGCTGGCCTTCGACTTCGCCCAGATCCCCAACGCGGGCGTGGGCCTGGCGCGGCTGGAGTTCATCATCAACAACAACATCGGCGTGCACCCCAAGGCCATCCTCGACTACCCCAACGTGGATGCCGACCTGAAGAAGGCGGTGGAATCCGTCGCTCGCGGCCACGCCTCGCCGCGCGCCTTCTACGTGGACAAGGTGGCCGAAGGCGTGGCCACGATCGCCGCGGCCTTCTGGCCCAAGCCGGTCATCGTGCGGCTGTCCGATTTCAAGAGCAACGAGTACCGCAAGCTGGTGGGGGGCTCGCGGTATGAGCCGGACGAAGAAAACCCGATGCTCGGCTTCCGCGGCGCGGCGCGCTACATCAGCGCGGAGTTCTCGGAGGCATTCGCCATGGAGTGCGAGGCGCTCAAGCGCGTGCGCGAGGACATGGGCCTGACCAACGTGCAGGTGATGGTGCCCTTCGTGCGCACGCTGGCGCAGGCCAAGCGCGTGACCGAGCTGCTCGCTGCGAAAGGGCTGCGCCGCGGCGAAAACGAGCTCAAGCTGATCATGATGTGCGAGATCCCGAGCAACGCGGTGCTGGCGGCGGACTTCCTGCAGTACTTCGACGGCTTCTCCATCGGCTCCAACGACCTGACCCAGCTCACCCTGGGCCTGGACCGCGACTCCGGCCTGGAGCTGCTGGCCCACGACTTCGACGAGCGCGATCCGGCCGTGCAGGCCATGCTGCGCATGGCGATTGGCGCCTGTCGCGCGCAGGGCAAGTACGTCGGCATCTGCGGTCAGGGCCCCAGCGACCACCCGGACTTTGCCCAGTGGCTGCGCGCCGAGGGCATCAGCTCGATCTCGCTGAACCCGGACTCGGTGGTCGACACCTGGCAGCTGCTCGCCCAGGGCTGACGGTCCTCTTAGTGAGGCACTGAGCGTGTCCAAGGCCGGCGACGCCGGCCTTTTTTCTGCGACGGCGGACCTTCGGGTCCGCCGTTTTTGCTGGCGTGCCCTGTCACGCCGGCTTCACGCCGGCGGTGTCACATCGCACCTCAGGGGAAAACCCCAATGGGGTTTGACCTGCCTCCCCCCCGTTGCGAGACCCTCTTGTAAGAGTCCGGTAAGTCCCCCCGAAAGAATCGCGCCAAGCTTAACGACGTCTTATGTTGCTGTTCATTTCCGCCCTCAAATTGATCGTCGAGATCGCGCTGCTGTCCCTGTTTGGGCAGTGGGTGCTGGGCCTGCTCGCGGGCCAGAAAAAGGAGGGGAACATCTTCTACAAGCTGCTGGAGACGCTCG
>Ga0209278_1001194_pt1 | contig 16288 bp, 12 predicted proteins | sample JI81BgreenDNA_FD_187504 | JGI IMG/M metagenome (GOLD analysis project Ga0209278, IMG submission 187504) | Wastewater effluent complex algal communities from Wisconsin, to seasonally profile nutrient transformation and Carbon sequestration -... | ecosystem: Engineered > WWTP > Effluent > Algae... | reverse complement strand
CCGCAGCGGTCGCCGAAGGCCTGATGGCGGCGGGCTGCGACGTGATCGATGTTGGCCTTGGCCCAACGCCGATGCTGTATTTCAGCGTGTTCGAACTTGGTGCCGATGCCGGCCTGATGGTGACGGGCAGCCACAACCCGCCGAACTGGAACGGAGCCAAGATGATGCTGAAGGATCGGCCCTTCTTCGGTGCCGATATCCGCCATCTGGGCGCGCTCGCCGCCGCCGGGGACTGGGAAAGCGGCAGCGGCACACACGCCAGCCACCCGATCATGGACCGCTATGTCGAGGCGCTGGCGAGCGATTTCCGTGGGCCAAGGAACAACGAACGCCCGTTCACCATCGCCTGGGATTGCGGCAACGGCGTTGCCGGCCCGGTGGTGGAACGCCTCACCCGCATCCTGCCCGGCACCCATCACCTGCTGTTCACCGAGGTCGACGGCAACTTCCCCAACCATCACCCTGATCCCACGGTGGAAGCCAACCTCGCTGATCTGAAGCGCACGGTGATCGAGAAGGGCTGCGATTTCGGCGTGGCCTTTGATGGCGATGCTGATCGCATCGGCGCTGTCGATGGCCAGGGCCGCGTGGTGTGGGGCGATCAATTGCTGTCCATCCTTGCCGAACCGGTGCTGCGCGAGGTGCCCGGGGCGACCGTGATTGCCGACGTGAAGGCCAGCCAGGCGCTGTTCGACCGGATTGCCGAACTGGGCGGCCAGCCGCTGATGTGGAAAACCGGCCACAGCCTGATCAAGGCCAAGATGAAGGAGGTGCACGCCCCCATCGCCGGCGAGATGAGCGGCCATATCTTCTTCGCGCATCGCTGGCATGGTGTGGACGACGGCATTCTGGGGGCGGTCCGCCTGATCGAGGCGGTTGCGCTGCTGGGCGGCAGCCTGACGGCACTGAAGGATGCCATGCCGGCCATGGTCAACACGCCGGAAATGCGCTTCCAATCGAGCGAGGAACGCAAGTTCGCCGTGGTGGGTGAAGTACTGGCCCGGCTGAAGGCCGAAGGTGCCACCGTGAACGAGACGGACGGCGCCCGGGTGATGCGGGCCGATGGCTGGTGGCTGCTGCGCGCATCGAACACGCAGGATGTGCTGGTCGCCCGCGCCGAAGCGACCGATGCAACCGCACTCGCCCGGCTGCAGGCCGAACTGATGGAACAACTGGCGCTGTCCGGCGTCGCCGCCGTCACCGTCGCGCACTGATACCGGCGGCTTCACCAGCCCTTCCCCCGGCTGGCAATATCCCTTAACGCCCTGAACAATGGGCATCTGGGCTACCCTGGCAGGCACCGCCATCGGGCTGGTGATCGGCGGACCGCTGGGCGCACTGGCCGGCGCAGCAGCAGGCGGTGCCGTGGACGCCACGCGCGCCCGCAGGCCCGAACGCAGCCAGGAACGCCGCCGTGTCGCCTTCACCATCGCGGCCATCGCGCTGGCCGCCAAGATGGCGCGCGCCGATGGCGAGGCCACGGCCGCCGAATTCGCCACCTTCCAGCGCCTGTTCCGGGTGGACGCCCGCGAAGAGGCCAATGCCCGGCGCTTCTATGATCTGGCAAAATCCAGCATGGCCGGGTTCGAGGCCTATGCCATGCAGGCCGCCGATCTGCTTGGCCCCGGATCGCCGACGCTGGAAGATCTGCTCGATGCACTGTGGCTGATCGCGGCCGTTGATGGGTTCCACCAGGCCGAGCTTGATTATCTTGAACAGGTGGCAACCCTTCTGGGCTTCGATGCCGCCGCGCAGGCCCGCATCCGCCGCCGCCACCTGTCGCCGGCGGCCGACGATCCTTGGGCCATATTGGGCATCGAGCCGGGCGCCGATGCCGCTGCCATCCGGCACGCCTATCACGCCCTGGTGAAGCGCTATCACCCGGACCGGGCGTTTGCCGAAGGCGTGCCTTCCGAATTCATCCGCGTGGCCGAAGCGCGCATGGCCGATATCAACGCCGCCTATGACCGGCTGACCGGGAGACGGCGATGAAGCCCGCACATCTTGCCATGATCCTGGCCATCGATTGCATCTGGGCCTTCAACATCGTGGCGGTGAAGGAAGCGGTGATGGCGGCCGGCCCGCTGGTCACGGTGCTGTTGCGCTATGTCATCGCCACCGCCGTGTGCCTGCCGTTCGTGCGCTGGCTGCCGGGCCGGATGCACCTCATCCTGCTCACCGGGCTGATCGCCGGCGCCCTGTTCATGACGCTGGGCGCCATCAGCTTTGCCGTGGCCGACAATATCTCCGCGCTGGCCATTGTCGGGCAACTGGGCGTGCCCTTCAGCCTGATCCTGGCAGTGATCTTCATGGGCGAACGCATCCGCTGGCCGCGGGCCACGGCCATCGCCCTCAGCTTCATTGGCGTGGTGGTGATGGGCTTCGATCCGGCCATCGCCAATGAACGGCTGGGCATCTGGCTCACCGTGGCAGCCGCCCTGTGCTGGGCTGGCGGCAACCTCTTGTTCCGCCAGCTTGCCGGGGTGCCGGTGCTGGTGATCCACGGCTGGCTGGGGCTGGTGTCCATCCCGGTGCTGCTGCTGGCGGCGTGGGTGATGGAACCGGCGCGGCTTGCCGCCATCCCCGATCTGCCCGCCGATACGTGGGGCTGGCTGACCTATTCGGCCGTGCTCTCCTCAATCGTGGGCCATGGCGGGATGACCTGGCTGTTTCAGCGCTATCCCGTGGCGGTGGTCTCGCCGCTCACCCTGCCAACGCCGCTGATTTCGGTGTGCGTGGCGGTGGCCGTCTATGCCACCCCCATCACCGGCCAGATGCTGGTGGGCGGCTTGTTGACACTGGTGGGCGTCACCATCATCACCATCCGCACCGCCCAGCGCCGGGACAGCGACATGCCGGTGGAGCCAACCTGATGATCCAGCGCCCCAGCCCCAATCACGATGAACGCGCCTTGCCGGTGCTGATGCTGGTGATGCACTATACCGGCATGCCGACGGGCGCAGCCGCGATCGACTGGCTGGCCAATCCCGAATCCAGGGTTTCAGCCCATTATGTGGTGGCCGAGGATGGCACGGTGCTGCAGATGGTGGATGAAGCCCGGCGCGCCTGGCACGCCGGGCGCAGCTGGTGGCGCGGCGTTACCGATGTGAACAGCGCCAGCATCGGGATCGAGATCGTCAATCCCGGCCACGAATTCGGTTATGTGCCGTTCCCCGCCGAACAGATGGCGGCGGTGGAGGCGTTGGCCGCCGAAATCGTGGCGCGCCACAGCATCCCGCCGGCCAATGTGGTGGGCCACAGCGACATCGCTCCCACCCGCAAGCAGGACCCTGGCGAACTGTTCGACTGGGCGCGGCTGGCGGTACGCGGGCTGGCGGCACGGCCCGCGCCATGCAGTGATCCTGGCTGGTCGGACCCCGGCTTCCTCGCCGCGCTGGGCCGATACGGCTATGACATCACGGCCCCCACCGAAGCAGTGATTGCCTTCCAGCGCCACCACCGCCCGGCCAGGTTCGATGGCACCATCGACGCCGAGTGCCGCACCATCTTGCGCGGCCTTCTGCTTGCAGAAGGCCTCTGAACCGAAATTCAGGGGATGGCGGGAGGCCCTTGAAAAAAAAGGCGGTCGACGCGCCGAGGGGGGCAGCGCCGACCGCCAGGGTTCCGCCGATGGCCCAACAGGGGGGAAGGCCATCACATCTGCGGGTGGCTGGCGTGCCGCCAACCGGCGGGCGCGGTCAAAATGGGGGAGACCGGCCCGATGGGTTGGTTATGCCGCGCGATTCCCAACATTGCAAGTCTGTAATGTTGAACTGCGACCTTCTGGTCAGACGGCGCCCGGCCGTCGTGCGCCGATTGGAATGTCGTGCCCGCCAAAGTCCAGCGTGGATCTGGAAATCACCCCGCCCAGCGCATCGACAATCAGGCGCAGCCGCCGCTTGTCGGTGGCGAAGGTGAGGCGGAACGTGCCCAGATCCTCGTCCACGCCAGCTTCCACCCAAGACGTGATCAGCCGCCCGGCCAGCATCGGCTGCACCTGCTCGGGGTTCAGCTTCAGCCCTTCGGCAATCACTTCGGCCGGCACGGTGAAGGCCTGGCCCGATCCCTCGATCTCGATCATGGCGGCGGCTGTGGCGCGAATCGCAGCAAAATGCCATAGTGCCGTTGCGATCACGTCGCCGGGCGGCCGCGTCAGGAGCAATCCTGCCGAGGAAAGTCCGGGCTCCACGGAACGCGGTGCCGGGTAACGCCCGGCGGTTCCGGTTCTTGAACCGGGACCAGGGACAGTGCCACAGAGAAGAGACCGCCGATGGCTCCCGAAACGGAGGACAGGCAAGGGTGAAACGGTGCGGCAAGAGCGCACCGCGCGATGGGCAACCAAAGCGGCACGGCAAACCCCACCGGGAGCAAGACCGAATAGGGATGACGCGCGGCGGCAACGCCGCAGGGCAGGAACCGGCCCAGTCATCCGGGTTGGTTGCTGGAGGCGGCGGGCAACCGCCGTCCGAGAGGAATGGTCGCCCCTGTTTTCGAACAGGACAGAACCCGGCTTACAGGCGTCGCTGATCGGCTGCCCGCAACGCGCAAGCGTTGCGGGCAGACTCGATCAAGACCGGCCGGGCTGGCCGCCGGCCGCGTCCCCAATGCGCCAAGCTCAGCCGCTATCCGGAACGCAGCAACGCCACCCCGGCATCCCGCTCGAACAGATAGAGCAGCACCCGCGCCGCCTGCCCGCGCGGCCCCGCCAGCCCACCATCGCGGTCCAGCAGCAGCCGCGCATCATCGCGGGCCATGGCCACAAGTTTCTGCACCCGTTCGGGATCGGCAAAGCGGAAGGCCTCCTCCCCCGATTGGCGGGTGCCCAGTATTTCGCCCGGCCCGCGCAGCTTCAGATCCTCTTCGGCGATGCGGAAGCCGTCGTTTGTCTCGCGCATCAGCTTGAGGCGGCTGCGGGCAGTCTCCGACAGCTCAGACCCGCGCAGCAGCAGGCAGATGCTGTGGCCGCTGCCCCGCCCCACCCGGCCGCGCAGCTGGTGCAACTGGGCCAGGCCAAAGCGTTCGGCCGCCTCAATGATCATCAGCGTGGCGTTGGGCACGTCCACGCCCACCTCGATCACCGTGGTGGCCACCAGCAGGCCCAATTTGCCGGCGGCGAAATCGGCCATCACGGCGTCCTTCTCTGGCCCCTTCATCTTGCCGTGCACAAGGCCCACCCTGCCCTCGCCCAGCCGCACCCTCAGAAAGGCGGCGCGGGTGGTGGCGGCGGCTTCGTCTTCATCTTCGGTGCCATCGACCAGCGGGCACACCCAATAGGCCTGGCCGCCGCCCTCCAGATGCCGGGCCAATGCTGCCGTCACCTCGTCGAGCCGGTCGGCCGCGGTCACCCGGGTTTCGATCGGTTGCCGACCGGGCGGGCGTTCATCGATTATGCTCTGATCCATCTCGCCAAAGCGGGTGAGCGAGAGGCTGCGCGGGATCGGCGTGGCCGTCATTGCCAGCACATGCGGCGGCACGCGGGCCTTGTTGGCCAGCATCAGGCGCTGCGCCACGCCAAAGCGATGCTGTTCATCGACCACCACCAGACCCAGATCGTGATAGCTGACCGCATCCTGAAAGATGGCGTGGGTGCCAACGAGGATATCGATGCGCCCGGCCGCCAGATCGGCCAGCAGCGCCTCGCGAGCCTTGCCCTTGTCGCGCCCGGTGAGCAGCTCGATGCGCACCGGCAGGCTGCCGGCCAGCTTTGTCAGCGTGGCGTGATGCTGGCGCGCCAGTATCTCGGTGGGCGCCAGCAGCGCGGCCTGCGCGCCGGCTTCCGCCGCCGTCAGCATGGCGATCAGCGCCACCAGCGTCTTGCCCGAACCCACGTCGCCCTGCAGCAACCGCAGCATCGGCTGGCCCTGCGCCATGTCGCCCGTGATCTCGGCCAGCACGCGGTTCTGCGCACCGGTCAGCTGCCACGGCAGGCTGGCCCGCAGCGGTTCCACCAGCCGGCCATTCCCCACCAGCGCCCGCCCGCGCCGGCTGCGCGTATCGGCCCGCACCAGCAGCAGGGCGAGCTGGTTGGCGAGCAGTTCGTCATAGGCCAGCCGATCGCGCCCCCCCTCCATGCGGTGGGCGGCCTTCAGGCTGTCGGCAAAGCCGGCCCAGCCGGTCTTGGTCAGCACGCTGGGTTCGATCCACTCGTCCAGCGCCGGCACCCTGGCCAAGGCTTCGGCCACCAGTTGCGCCATGCGGCGGTTGGTGACGCCTTCGGTGAGCGGGTAGACCGGCTCCCGCGCCGGCGACGGGGCAGCGCCATCCATCGGCAGCACGTCGGGATGAGCGATCTGCAGCTTCTGCCCATAACGATCGAGCTTGCCGACGATGCGCTTTTCCACGCCGATCGGCAGTTTCGTCTGCGCCCAGTTGGCGGTCTGGCCAAAGAAGGTGAGGTCCACCCACTGGCCACCGCGATCCACGGCCGCCACCCGCAAGGGGCTGCGCGGGCCACCACGTTCGTGCCGGGCCGGGGTCAAGGGCACGATCACCGGCCGGCCCACCAGAGTTTCATCCAGTGTTTCCACCACGGCTCGCTCGATCATCATCGTCGGCAGGTGGAAGGCCAGATCAGCCACCCGGGTGATCTTCAGGCGGGCCAGTTGCCGCACCTGCGACGGCCCGACGCCCTTCAGAGCGGCCACTTCGGCGAACAACGGGTTGAGGATGGCAGGGCGCATGGCTATGCCGAACCTTCTAGCACCGCGCCGGCCGTTTGAAACGCCCGCGCGGCGCTTGTGTTTGGAAGGCCAAATCTTCTTGGAAAGCCACCCATGAACGACAACCAGCCCGATCCGATTGAACTGCGCCTGCGCCGGGCCCGCTATCGCGCCGAGCATCGTGGCACCAAGGAAGCCGATCTGGTGGTGGGCGGCTTCTTCGCGCGCCATCACGCCGATTGGGATGATGCCGCGCTGGGCTGGTTCGAAGCGCTGTTGCAGGAACAGGATGTCGACATCCTGGCCTGGGCGTTCGGCACGGTTGCACCACCCGCGCGGTACGAAGGCGAGCTGATGCACGCACTGAAGAAACTTGATTATGTTGATGTTCTGAAATGATTGATGTTGCGCGCTTTGTCGCCGCCAAGCGCCCGCTGACGCTGGCCCGCTGCGCCGCCGGCTATCTGCCGTGGCTGATGGCCGATGCCGCCCGCGCCGCATCCGGGCGAGCATGGTTCATCGCCGCCGACGAAGCCCAGGCCCGCGAACTGGCCGAGGCCGCACAATATTTTGCGCCCGAGATCGCCGTCACCCTGCTGCCGGCGTGGGACTGCCTGCCCTATGATCGCGCGTCCCCTTCGCTGAAGAGCGCGGCCGAACGTGTGGCGGCGCTGGCGGCGCTGGCCGAACCGGCAGCCGGCGCGCAACTTGTCGTCACCACCGTCAACGCCATCACCCAGCGCGTGCTGCCAAAAGCCCGCATCGCCAGCCTTTCCGCGCGGCTGAAGCCGGGCAGCGCCATCGATCGCAACACGCTGGCGCTGAAGCTGGCGGCCAACGGCTATGTGCGCGTCGATACCGTGGTGGAACCGGGTGAATATGCCCTGCGCGGCGGCCTGGTGGACGTGATGCCATCTGGACAGGACTTCGCGCTGCGGCTCGACTTCTTTGGCGATGAAATTGAATCGATACGTAAATTCGATCCCGCAACGCAGCGCAGCCTGGGCCCCGCCGAGGGCTTCGATCTGCTGCCGGTCTCGGAAATCCTGCTGGACGAGGCCCGCATCCGTGCCTTCCGGTCGGGCTGGCTGGAACGCTTTGGCGCCGCCGCCACCGGCGATCCGCTTTATGAGGCGGTGAGCGACGGGCGGCGACTGGCCGGCATGGAGCATTGGTTGCCGCTGTTCGAACCGGAACTGGTGACCGTCTTCGACTGGCTGGGCGATGGCGATGTGCTGGTGCAGGGCGGCGGTGCCGACAAGGCCGCCGCCGACCGGTTCGAGGCGATTGCCGACTATCACGACAACCGCGTCGCGGCACTTTCGGCAAAGAAGGGCAGCTATCGCCCGCTGCCGGCCGATGCGCTCTATCTGTCGCCCGACGAATGGCGGCAGCGGCTGGAGGCGCATGCCGCCCACATCGCCTCCCCGCACGGCGTCCCCGACGGCACGCTTGACACCATTGATTGCGATGCCGTGCCGGCGCGCGATTTCGCGCCGGAACGCGTGGGCCAGGCCAATGGCGGCTCGCCGGTCTATGCCGCCATCAAGGCCCATGTGGAAGCCCGCCTCGCCGGTGGCGACCGGGTGATCCTGGCCAGCTATTCTGCCGGTGCGCGCGAACGGCTGCGCGGCCTGCTGGCCGATGAAGGCGTGACGCGGCTGGCGCTGGCCGATCACTGGCAGGAGGCGCTGGGCGAGGCTGCGGGCGGACACATCGTGCTGACGGTGCTGCCGCTGGAGCATGGCTTCACCCGCGGCGAGCCGCGCTCCAGCCTGCTGGTGCTCACCGAGCAGGACATGCTGGGCGACCGGCTGGTGCGCAAGGCGCGCTCGGCCCGCAAGGCCGATGCCTTCATGGCCGAACTGGCGCAGTTGGCGCCCGGCGACCTGATTGTGCACCGCGATCATGGCATCGGGCGATACGATGGCCTGATCGCCATTCCCATCGGTGGCAAGCCGCATGATTGCGTGGCGCTGACCTATGACGGCGGCGACAAGCTCTATGTGCCGGTCGAGAATATCGACGTGCTCACGCGCTATGGCAGCGACAGTGAGGGCGTCGGCCTCGACAAGTTGGGCGGTGTCGCCTGGAGCACGCGCAAGGCGCGGATGAAGAACCGCATCCGCGAGATTGCCGGCGAACTGCTGGCCACCGCGGCGGCGCGCGCCCTGCGCGAAGGCGAACCGGTCACCATCGACAGCCATGGCCTCGCCGCCTTCGTCGATCGCTTCCCCTATGCCGAGACGGACGACCAGCTGAAGGCCATCGGCGACGTGCTGGAAGACCTGACCTCGGGCAAGCCGATGGACCGGCTGGTGTGCGGCGACGTTGGCTTCGGCAAGACGGAGGTGGCGCTGCGCGCCGCCTATGCCGCCGCCTTGTCAGGCATGCAGGTGGCGGTCGTGTGCCCCACCACGCTGCTGGCCCGGCAGCATTTCCAGAACTTTCGCGAGCGCTTCGCCGGGCTGCCGGTGGAGGTGCGTCACCTGTCGCGCCTCGTTTCCGCCAACGATGCCAAGGCGGCGCGCGATGGCCTGGCCGATGGCACGGTGGACATCGTGGTCGGCACGCACGCGCTGTTGGCGAAAAGCGTGGAGTTCAAGCGGCTTGGCCTTGTTATCGTGGACGAGGAGCAAAGATTTGGCGTTGTTCACAAGGAACGGCTGAAGGCGCTGAAGGCCGATGTCCACGTGCTGACGCTGACCGCCACGCCAATCCCGCGCACCCTGCAGATGGCCCTGACCGGCCTGCGCGAAATGTCGATCATCGCCACCCCGCCGGTCGACCGGCTGGCGGTGCGCACCTATGTGATGCCGTTCGATCCGGTGGTGATCCGCGAGGCGCTGCTGCGCGAACATTATCGCGGCGGGCAGAGCTTCATCGTGGTGCCGCGCATTTCCGACATCGTCGACATCGAGGAGTTCCTGCGCGAGGACGTGCCGGAGGTGAAGCCGGTGGTCGCTCACGGCCAGATGGCGCCGTCCGAGGTGGAAGAGCGGATGAGCGCCTTCTACGACAAGCGTTATGACGTGCTGCTTTCGACCACCATCATCGAAAGCGGGCTGGATATCCCATCGGCCAACACGCTGATCGTCTATCGCGCCGATCGCTTCGGATTGGCGCAATTATACCAGATCAGGGGCCGTGTGGGGCGCGGCAAGACGCGGGCCTATGCCTATCTCACCACCGCAGCAGGCCAGACGATCACCGAAGGCGCGGAAAAGCGCCTGCAGGTGCTGTCCCAGCTCGACACGCTGGGCGCCGGTTTCCAGCTGGCCAGCCACGATCTTGATCAGCGCGGCGCCGGCAATCTGCTGGGCGACGAACAATCAGGCCATATCAAGGAGATCGGCTTCGAACTTTATCAATCGATGCTGGAAGAGGCGATCCTGGAAGCCAAGGCCGAGGCCGCTGGCATGAAGCCGCCGGCCGAAGCCTTCAGCCCCCAGATCACCGCCGAAGTGCCGATCCTGATCCCCGATCATTATGTGCCCGATCTGAACGTGCGCATGGCGCTGTATCGCCGCCTGAACGAGATGACCGGCCGCAGCGACATCGACGGGCTGGCGGCCGAGATGATCGACCGCTTCGGCAAGCTGCCATCGGAAGTGGAAAACCTGCTGGCGGTGATCGAGATCAAGCTGGCCTGCGTGGCGGCCGGGGTTGCCAAGCTGGAGGCCGGGCGCAAGGGCGCGCTGGTGAGCTTCCAGCACGACCGCTTCGCCAATCCGGATGGCCTGATGGACTATATCACGCGGCTGGGGGCACGCGCGAAGATACGCCCCGATCAGAAGCTGTTCATCGCCGCCGAGTGGGGGGACGACCGCACCCGCCTGAAGGGCGCTCTGGCCATTGCATCGGCGCTGTCGAAACTGGCGGCCGGCGCGCGGCTGAAGGCCCCGGCAAGCGCGGCAAAAGCGCCGGCAAAGCCGATGCCGGCGCGGCCAGCGGTGTTCCGTTCCAAATTGGGGAAAGCGCGCTGAAACAGGTGGGGCGCGATCAGGCCACGCTGGCGCGCGAGGTGCGGCGCTTGCAGAAGGCGGCCAGCGCGGCATTGTCGAGCGGCGGGGCGATGCAATAACCCTGCACGCCCTGGCAGCCGGCGGTGCGCGCCGCAGTGAGCAGGATATCGTCCTCGATGCCTTCGGCAATCACGGTCAGGCCCAGCCGGCGGGCCGTGGCGATCATGCCTTCCACCACGATGCGTTCGCGTTCGGACCCGGTGAGCCCCTGCGCCAGGCTGCGGTCCAGCTTCAGCGTATCCACCGGCAGGCGGGCCAGACGGGCCAGCGAGGAATAGCCGGCGCCGAAATCATCCAGCGCCACGCCAACCCCGTCGCCGCGCAGCAGCGACAGCGTGGCCGACGCCGCATCGAGATCGTTGATGATCGCTTCCTCGGTCACTTCCACCACCAGCCGGCGCGGCGACAGGCCGGCCTTGGCCAGATCGCGGGCAAGGATGGAGACGAATTCCGGATCGGCCAGATCGGCTGCCGTCACGTTCACCGACAACCTGAGATCGGCCAGCGGCCCCGTCCAGGCCGCCGCGATGCCGAACGCCTTGGCGCGGATGTGCCGGCCCAGCGCAACAGCGAGTTCGGCTGACGCCGCCGTTTCCAGCAGGATCGATGCCGAAAGCCGGCCGTGTACCGGGTGATCCCAGCGCGAAAGCGCCTCCACGCCGGTCACGCTGCCATCGCCAAGGCTGGTCTGTGGCTGGAACAGCAGGGCGATATTGTCCTGCTCAAGGGCGCGATAGAGATCGGATTCCAGATCGGCGCGGCGGGTGGGAGCCTCGCGGTCCATCTGCTGATCAAAGCGCACCACCGAACCGGGGCCGCGCCCGCGCGCATCGGCCAGCGCGATCGTGGCTTCCCGCATCAGGCCAGCGGCGATGTCCTGCGGGGATTCCTCCCCCTTCCCGTCATTCCAGGCCAGGCCGGCACGGCCGGAGACATGGATCTGCCGATCATCGATGGCGAAGGGGCGTTCGAACCCGCGCAGCAGCTGGCGCGCCATCGGCTCCAGCGCTTCGCCGGCATTGCCGCCGGCCAGAGCCAGCACGAATTCGGCCGCCGTCAGCCGGCCGAGCAGGCGCAGTTCACCGCGCCGCAACCGGCCATCGGCAATCGGCCCCAGCCGTTGCGCAATGGCCGCCAGCAGGCGATCGGCGGTATCACGGCCATAGGCGATGTTGATCTGGGCGAAGCGGCCAACCCCAACGACAACCACGCCAACCGGGCGGCCCTCGGCGCGCTGTTCGGCCAGCCATGCCTGCACCCGATCACCACTGGCCAGGCCGGTCAGCCGGTCCCCGCCCGGCCCTTCCGATGGAGTTGTGGTTTCCAGCGCAGCCGCCAGGCGGGCGGCATGGCGGCCGGCCAGATGAAGGGCGTTGGCAAAGGCATCGGAACCGAAGGGGGAGACCAGAACGGAGGTGGCGCCGGCATCGCGCGCCGTGCCTGCCGCCCCGACATCGCTGCGCGACAGCAGCACCAGCATGGCACCGCGCCGCCGCTCCACGGCGCTGCCCAGCGCCTGCGCCACGGCAAGGCCGGCAGACAGGGCGCCGCGGGCGTCAACCACCACGACGCGCACCGGCTCGGCAGCGAAGCGCGCGGCGGCGGCTTCGGCCAGCCGTTCCACACGCGGCACAAGGCCAGCGGCCGTGACCATCGCCGCCAGATCGGCGGCATAGCGCGGCGACACGATCAAGACCGGTTCCGCCTGCACCTGTTCCATACCAGCCTGCATCAGTTCCCCGTTTGGCACCGTCCGGATGCTGCCCCCAGCGGATTGCGCAATCCTTAACGACGATGGTCTTAACGCGTTGCCGAATCGCTGTCAGCCTGTCCAGCGCCATATTCCCCATTTCCGACAGGTCACGCGCCAAAATCACTTGCCAACTGTGCCGCTTCTGCCACAGGCTGCTGCCATGTTTCCCACCGGCGATGCGATCCGCGCCCAGGCGCCTGCGATGCTGGCCGAACATCAGCCAGACATCGAACAGCGGCCGCAACAGGCGCCGCCGCGCCCGCTGGTCGACCCCTTCGGCCGCGCCATTTCCTATCTGCGCATCTCGGTCACCGATCGCTGCGATTTCCGCTGTGTCTACTGCATGTCCGAAGACATGACCTTCCTGCCCAAATCGGAAGTGCTGAGCCTCGAGGAAATCGATCGCCTGGCATCGGCCTTCATCCGGCGCGGCACGCGGAAGATACGCCTGACCGGCGGTGAACCGCTGGTGCGCCGCGGCATCATCGATCTGGTGAACAGCCTTGGACGGCATCTGAAAAGCGGCGCGCTGGAAGAACTCACGCTCACCAGCAATGGCAGCCAGATGGCGCGTCATGCCGATCAGCTTTTTGCTGCCGGCGTGCGGCGCGTGAACATCAGCCTCGACACGCTCGAGGCCGATCGCTTTGCCCGCATCACCCGCTGGGGCCGCCTGCCGCAGGTGCTGGATGGCATCGCCGCCGCAACGGCCGCCGGCCTGAAGGTCAAGCTCAACACCGTGGCGCTCGCCCATGAAAATGCACATGAGATCGAGGCGCTGATGCAATTTGCAGCGCAGGGCGGCCATGATCTGACGCTGATCGAAACCATGCCGCTGGGTGAGATCAACGAAGACCGGGTGGACCAGTATCTGCCACTGTCGCGCGTGCGCGCCGGGCTGGAACAGCGCTACACGCTCACCGATCTGCCGCACCGCACCGGCGGCCCGGCGCGCTATGTGCGCGTGGAGGAACTGGGCCTGCAACTGGGCTTCATCACCCCCCTCACCCACAATTTCTGCGAAAGCTGCAACCGCGTGCGCCTCACCGCCACCGGGCAGCTGTTCATGTGCCTGGGGCAGGATGATCAGGCCGATCTGCGCGCCGTGGTCAGGCAGGCCGGCAGCGATGCAGCCGCGCTCGACGCCGCGCTCGACGAAGCCATCGCGCGCAAGCCCAAGGGCCATGATTTCGTGATCGACCGGCGCGGCGCCCGGCCCGCCGTGGCCCGCCACATGAGCCTGACCGGCGGCTGACAGGAACACCCATGAAACTTGCCCTGATGGTGTCCGACAGTCATGTCGCCCGCGCAGCCGGTGACCGGTTGCGCGAACAACATGGCTTCGTGCCGGTGGGCGAGGCCGATGTGGTGGTGGCGCTCGGCGGTGATGGCTTCCTGCTGCATTGCCTGCACGAGGCGATGCGCCATGCCGACCCCAAGCCGATGTTCGGCATGAACCGCGGCACCGTGGGCTTCCTGATGAACGATTTTCGCGAAGGCGCGCTGCACGAGCGCATTGCAGCGGCAAAAACCTTCGTGTTGCACCCGCTGCAGATGACCGCGACGACGGCTTCCGGCAGCATCGTCACCTCGCCGGCGATCAACGAAGTCTCGCTGCTGCGCGAGACCCGCCAGGCTGCCAAGATCGGCATCGCCATCGATGGCAAGACCCGCATGGAGGAACTGATCTGCGATGGCGTGCTGGTGGCGACGCCGGCCGGCTCCACCGCCTACAACCTGTCCGCCAACGGGCCGATCCTGCCGCTGGAAGCCGAATTGCTGGCACTGACGCCGATCTCGCCGTTTCGCCCCCGCCGTTGGCGCGGCGCGCTGCTGCCGGCGGCGAGCCAGATCGAATTCGAGGTGCGCGAGGCGAAAAAGCGCCCGGTTTCGGCCGTCGCCGATCAACTGGAGGTGCGTGACGTGGCGCACGTGAAGGTGGAGATGGACCGTTCGATCTCGCTCGAACTGCTGTTCGATCCCGAATATGCGCTGGACGACCGCATCAGCCTTGAACAGTTCGCCAGTTGAAAATTTGCCGCCAAAAACCCTTGGCAAGCCCGGCCGCCCTCGCTAAGGGGGCGCTCCCACGCTGTTCCTCGGTAGCTCAGCGGTAGAGCCCTCGACTGTTAATCGAGTTGTCGCAGGTTCGAATCCTGCCCGAGGAGCCAGCGTGGGTTTCCATCACATTGCTGGCGCATCACTGGATGCTGAGCGGCAGACGCAGGAAGCGCCGTCCTTTCGCGTCGGGTGGCGGCAGATCGCCGGCGGCGATGTTCACTTGCAAGCTTGGCAGGATCAGCGTCGGCGGGGCCAGCGTGGCATCGCGCTTGCGGCGCATGGCCACGAAATCATCGGCGGCGATCCCTGCGTGCACGTGGATGTTGCGCGCCTTCTGATCGGCCACCGTGGTTTCACAGGCATATTCGCTGCGCCCGGCCGGCAGATAATCATGGCCGACGAAGATTCGCGTGGCATCGGGCAGGGCCAGGATCCTGCCGATGGACGCGTGCAGCGTGGCCGCATCGCCGCCCGGAAAATCGCAGCGCGCCGTGCCATAGTCGGGCATGAACAGCGTGTCCCCCACGAAGGCGGCGTCGCCGATCACATAGGTGACACAGGCCGGCGTGTGGCCGGGCGTGTGCAGCACGCGGATCGAAAGATTGCCCAGCGGCAGCGTGGCGCCATCTTCCACCAGCACATCGAACTGCCGGCCATCGGTGGGCAGATCGTCCATGCCGAAACGCGGCGCGAACACCTGCTGCACATCGGCGATGCGGGCCCCGATCACCAGCGGTGCGCCAGTACGGTCACGCAGCCAGTGGCCGCCGGCCAGGTGATCGGCGTGGGCGTGGGTTTCCAGCACCCATTTCAGCGACAGGCGCCGCTGCTTGACGGTGGCGAGCAGGCGTTCAAGGCCAGCGTGGGACACCACGGCACCCTTGGGTTCATAATCCAGCACGGCATCGATGATCGCCGCCTCGCCCGTATCGGGATCGCTGACCAGATAGGTCCAGGTGTTGGTGGCATTATCGAAAAACGGGGTGACATCCGGCATGCTCATGATGAACTCCTTTGCATTAGATATTAGCAGTTGCTAATTTAGATGCAAGGGTGTAATGCCGAACACCATGAACATGACCGATCATCTTGCCGAGTTCGAGGCCAACGCGAGTGAAGCTGCGAGGCTGTTGAAAGCCTTGTCGAACGAACGGCGCTTGCTGATCCTGTGCCAGATCGGCGACGGCGAACGCTCGGTGGGTTCGCTGAAGGTGGGCCTGTCGCAATCGGCGCTGTCCCAGCATCTGGCGCTCCTGCGCGAGGAAGGGCTGGTCGCCACCCGCCGCGATGCGCAGACCATCTACTACCGCATCGCCAATCCCGCAGTGCTGAAGGTGATCGCCACCCTGTCTGACATCTACTGCCCGGCTGCCGCACGCGTGGCCGCATAACAGGCGATGGAACTGGGGCTTCCAGCCGCGGTGGCCGGCGGGGCGGTGATCGCCCTTTTGCTGGGGCTGTTCGGCGGCGGCGGTTCCGTGCTGGCAACGCCGCTGCTGCTCTATGTCGTGGGCATCCATGACCCGCACGTGGCCATCGGCACCGGGGCGGCGGCCGTTGCGGTGAATGCCGGGGCGAACCTGGCCGTGCAGGCGCGTTCGGGGCAGGTGAAATGGCCGTGCGCCATCAGTTTTGCCGCAGCAGGTCTTGCCGGATCGCTCGCCGGCGCAGCCTTGGCCCAGAAAGTTGATGGCCAGGCGCTGCTGGGGGCCTTTGCGGTGGCCATGCTGGCCGTTGGTGCCGCCATGCTGCGCCCACCGCGCAGCGCCGGCAACGCGAATGTGCATCTG
>Ga0209278_1001193_pt1 | contig 16291 bp, 13 predicted proteins | sample JI81BgreenDNA_FD_187504 | JGI IMG/M metagenome (GOLD analysis project Ga0209278, IMG submission 187504) | Wastewater effluent complex algal communities from Wisconsin, to seasonally profile nutrient transformation and Carbon sequestration -... | ecosystem: Engineered > WWTP > Effluent > Algae... | reverse complement strand
GCAAGGGTCCGGGGATGGCAAGGACCACCCCCGAACCTGACGGGGCCATCAGGTCGGATTGTCGCACCGCACCGTAAGCTGGACACGCCCGCGCAGGGCCGAAGGCCATTTCACATGGATCTGGTTGCGCGCGCTCCCCTGTTCCACCAGCACATGGGGCTGCACGAATTGCGCGACGTTCGATCCGTTCACGACCGCACCCTCCGGCACCAGACCAGTCACAACCCGCGCGCGGCTGCCAAAGGGCATGAATGCCCCCGGTTGCGCCACCCATGTATCCGAAATCGTCGTCTGGCTGTGTTCAAGGATGAGCGGGCTGACAGTGTACTGGCTCACCGCGTGATAGGCATTGGCATCGAAGGTCACATTGCGCATCCGCCCGAAATCCAGCGTGGCGAAGCTGTCATCGACCGCCTCCACCCGTTCGACACTTCCGTTCACCACACGGAAGGCGTTGTTCGATACGATCAACCCGTTGATGAAATGCCCCGGCCCGCGCGGCGTGACGACGATCCAGCGGAAGGCGCTGCTCACATCGATGGCCATGAAGGTGTTCCCGGTGATCGTCAGCCCGCCGAAGGACAATTCGTCGCCGAATCCCGGTTCCGGATCATGTTCGTTCGACCATTCCAGAAAGCAGTTGTCGACATAGTTCCCGGTCACAAGGCTGCGCGCATGGGTCGAGGTGAAGACGATCCCCGCCCGCCTGAGGCCCGCCACCTGATCGTCGCCCTGAAAGAAGTGGTTCCCAAGGATGATATGCCCCGATCCGCCAAGGATCGCGAAATGTGCAAAGCGCACGACGCGGTTGTTGCGCAGCTTGGCATCGTTGGCATTCACGTTCAGGGCGATGGTCGTGCGGGTCTGGGCGGGGATGTCCAATTCGTTCGACTGGAACTGGCAGCCATCCACCATCAGACCCTGACAGCCGGTCCCGATCGAGGTGATGCCCCGGTCCAGCGGGCGGTTGAACACGCAATTGTCCACCCGCAGCGCAAGGCCGATCCTCGACAGCATCAGGCCGCTTGCGATGCCAAGGCAGTTGAATTCGATCTCGCGGAATTCGATGCGGCTGAGGTTCTCGAAAGAGGAAAGGTCGATCAGATAGCGATAGCGGCGGAAGGTGAAGCTGCGTGTCCCCGCCGCCGCGAAAAGCGGCTGGCTAAGCTCCAGCGTCCCCGCCGCGACATTGACCGACCGGACATAGACCTCGCGCCCCACGCCGGTGCCGATGACCTGCGCGCCGACCGGGATGTTGGCGATGTTGGCGACACCCGTCAGGCGGTTGGGCTGCGACACCGCATAGGTGGCGACAGAGGTGACGTTGGTCGTGGCCCATGCAGGGCCCGCCGCGGCCTCGATCTGGCCGTTGCGGATGATGCGCCGCTGGTGAAAGCTGGCAAGTCCCGTGATCGCGCCAAGGTCGATGGGCGCGCTCAGGCTGACGCGGCGGCCCGACATGTCGAATTCCACATGGTCGGTAAAGAAGAACAGCGCATGCAGCGCGCGGCGGAACCCCTCCTCCTCACTGCCGAAGGCGGCGGTATAGGTGTTCAGGTCAAAGTTCCGGGTGCAGGCAAGGCGGTTGCCTGCGGGCATCGTGACGGTCCCCTCGAAACGGACCTCGCTTTCGAAGGTGACATTCGCATTCAGCCGATAGGTGCCCGCCGAGACGAGGACGGAGCGCTGGCCCGCCGCCGCATCGGCGGCCTCGAATGCGGCGCTGTCATCGGTGACGCCGTCGCCCCGCGCGCCAAAGTCGCGCACATCGACCCAAGTCATCATGTTGCGGTGAAAGACCTCGGTCGCATCCTCGATCACGATGTCGTCGATGCGGACGATGCCGCCCGTCGCCCCCGTCAGGTCAAGGCCGATATGGCCATAGGCCGGGGCCATGCCCCAGACCATGTCCACCCCGCCGCGATTGCCCGATCCAATGATCGCGCTGACGGTGACGACCTGCCCGTATTGCGACAGCGCGGTGGTCGGCCCGATCTGGACGGCAGAGGCCACGTTGGACCCATTCGCCGCCGCCGCGAAGGCCGCGATGCGCACCGCAGGCAGGGCACCCGACAGGCATTTCACGCGGGCGGTGACGCGCAGATAAAGCCCCGGCTGGAACGGGATGCGCTGGAAAGACCGCAGTTTCAGCGTGGCCGTAGTCTTCTGCACCTCAAGACAGCCTGCGAAATCGGGGTCTGCCGGCACGAAGGCGGCATCGGGCTGGTTGGCCCAACTCCCCTGTCCCGCCAGACCGTCCTCGCGCGACCAAAGATTCAGACCTGCCGCGAATGCCGGGGGCATCAGCACGAGCCCCTCCGTAACCGCCTTGTTCATCACGTCCCTCCGGTGAATGCCGCAGGAAGACGGGTAGCAAGGCAGGGTTAACGGAAATTCAGGCCAGCGCGCGCAGGGCAGGGCCGCCGGTCAGGCACCCACGCCCGGTTCCGGCAAAAGCTGCACGCCGTTGATCTGCCATCCGTCAGGTGTCTGGATCATCTGGTAATCCAGCACATGGGTGCGCCCGGATTGATCGGTGATCATCACCTTCTGCCACAGGCTGCCGGAAATCTCGCGCTGTTCCAGCATCCGGACCGAACCGGGACGGTGGACCATCGGATAGCCGTTCTTGACCATGCGCCCGAAATTCTCGGGCGACATGAAGATCGACTTGATCGAGGGCGAGGCAAAGGTGAAGGCCGTGGCGAAATCATCGGCCTTGAACGCCTCCAACTGGTTCAGGATCGTGTCCTGAACGGGGTCCGCCTTCGCCGGCCCCATGGGCAGGGCAAGGCAAAGGGCAGTCATCAGTCCAAAAGCAAAGCGGCGCATCGCGGCCTCCGTCCAAACGTCCCCGTGAGTGACGTTAGGACGATGCGACAGCAGGTCAACAAACCACCGCGCCCGGCCCCGCGCCGGGCCTCCCGCTCCTGCACCTTCCGGCTGGACAGGACAGGGGTCGGCGGGGGGGGCATGTGCAGCCATGCACCCTTAACCAAGAGTCCGGCCCCTTATCTGCCGGATTTTGTATGCACACTTTGCGGTACTGTTTGCGGCACAGGTTCCGGCACGTCCGTTTTCAACGGACGCGCCGGAATTCCCTGCAAAAGCAGAAGATTAAACCAACTCTCCCGCCAGCCCCTTATCGATCAGCGCAATAGTTTCCGCCACCCCGTAAAGCGCGACGAACCCGCCGAAGCGCGGCCCTTCGCTGGCCCCCAGCAGCACCTCGTAAAGCGCCTTGAACCAGTCCCGCAGCGGTTCGAAACCGTGGTCCTTGCCCACCGCGAAGACCATGCTCTGCAGGGCGTCGGCATCCGCCCCGCCCTCCCATCCGGCCAGTCTGGCGCGCAGATCCTCAATCGCCGCGCGTTCCTTGGCATCGGGCGCCCGGAATTGCCGGGTGGGGGCGATGCGGTCGTTGAAATAGCGCACGGCAAAGCCTGCCGCCGCATCCAGATCGGGATGCGTCTCGGGCGATGCCTCGGGCGCATAGGCGCGGATATAGCCCCACAACCCCTTGGAATCCTTGGCCCCCGCCACGCTGGCAAGGTTCAGGAGCATGCTGAACGGCACCACCATCCTGCTCTCCGGCGGGTTGCCGCCATGGATGTGCCAGACGGGATTGTTCACCTGCCCGTCGATATCCTGATCCGGATAGGCGCGGAGTTGCTGATGATATTCATCCACTGCGCGGGGGATGACGTCGAAATGCATCCGCTTCGCCGTCTTGGGCTTCTGGTACATGAAATAGGACAGGCTCTCGGTCGCGGCATAGGTCAGCCATTCGTCGATGGTCAGCCCGTTCCCCTTCGACTTCGAAATCTTCTGGCCCTGATCATCCAGGAAAAGCTCATAGGTCATGTGGTTGGGCTTCCGCCCCCCCAACACCTCGCAGATGCCGTCATAGATCGGCGTATTGGTGGAATGGTCCTTCCCATACATCTCGAAGTCCACGCCAAGCGCCGCCCACCGCGCCCCGAAGTCCGGCTTCCATTGCAGCTTCACATGCCCCCCGGTGACAGGCAGCGTCCACTCCCGCCCGTCCTCGTCGTCGAAGGTGATCTCGCCCCGAACGGCATCGACATTCTTCATCGGCACGTACAGCACCCGCCCCGTTTCGGGATGGATCGGCAGGAAGCAGCTATAGGTCTGCTGACGTTCCTCTCGCAGCGACGCCAGCATGATCGCCATGATCGCGTCATACCGTTCCGCCGCCAGCCGCAGCGTCGCGTCGAATTGGCCCGACTTGTAGAACTCCGTCGCGCTGATGAACTCGTATTCGAACCCGAAAGTGTCGAGGAACCGCCGCAACATCGCGTTGTTGTGGTGGCCAAAGCTTTCATACTGCCCATAGGGATCGGGGACGCTCGTCAGCGGCTTCTGCATGTGCTGGCGCAGCATCTCCTGCTGCGGAACATTCTCTGGCACCTTCCGCATCCCGTCCACATCGTCGGAAAAGCAGATCAGCCGGGTGGGGATATCGCTGATCACCTCGAAGGCGCGGCGGATCATCGTGGTGCGCGCCACCTCGCCGAAGGTGCCGATATGGGGCAGGCCTGAGGGGCCATAGCCCGTCTCGAACAGGACATAGCCCTTTTCGGGGTCCTTCTTCTCATAGCGTTTCAGGATCGCCCGCGCCTCTTCAAAGGGCCATGCTTTCGATTTCATCGCGGCGTCACGCAGGGCAGACATCGGCAATCCTCAGGGAAACGCGCGGAAACCCCATGCTTCCGCAGACCCCGTCCTCTATTGCCGCCCCCGCATCACGTCAATAATGTCCGGGGTCGAAACACCAAGGATTCCGACCATGTCCGACACCCCCCCGATGTCCCCGCAAGACGCGCTCGTCGCCGTCATGGTCGCCTGCTCGGCCTCCGACCAGAACATGCGCACGGCCGAGTTGGTGGCGATCCAGCGCATGGTCAATCACATGCCGGTCTTCGCCGATTACGATCAGGACCGCATCCGCCGCATCTCCCAGATCGTCTTTGATCTGTTCGAAGAGGAGGACGGCCTCGACGCCCTCTTCGGCCTGATCCGCGAAGCGCTGCCCGAACGCCTGAACGAAACCGCCTATGCGCTGGCCTGCGACGTCGTCACGGCGGATGGCAAGCATAACGAGGTGGAGCTTCGGATGCTGGAGGAGGTGCGGGAGGAACTGAAGGTGGACCGCCTCCACGCCGCCGCCATCGAATGGGGCGCGCGGGTGCGGCATCTCAAGCCCTAAGGCGGGTCAGGCGTAAAGGCCCGCCCAGCGTGCGATGAGTTGCCCCTGCAGCCGGCGGGCGCGACGTGTCCATGCCCTTCCACCCTCGGGCTGTTCGCGTTGGGCCATGGGGATGCGGTCGCGACGGTCCGGGTCGGCACAGAAGATGGCGAAGGCGAGTTCGCGGCCAGAGGGCGGCTGCACATAGCCAACCAGCGAGGAAACGAAGTTCAGGGTGCCCGTCTTGCCGATCACGCTGACAGGGCTTTCGATTGCCTCGCCATCGCCGTCGCGCATGCCAAGATCTCGCAAAACGGGTTTGAGCCCCCGCCCGGCAGGTGTTGCCTGCGCCGCGACGAGGGCCTGCACCATCTGTTCCGCGCTGATCCGGCTTTCGGCGCCGAGTCCCGAATGATCGACGAAGCGCCCGGTCGCCCCAAGCCGGGATTTCACCCAATCCGACATGGCACCTCCCGAAGCCCGGAGCCCGCCGGAACCGGAGGAGGAAAGACCCACGACCTCTGCCGTGAGGTTGGTGGACCAGCGCAGCATCCTGCGCAGGACATCGGAAAGCGGGTCGCTCGTCCACTCTGCCACCACCTGCGCACCCTGCGGCAGGCGGGTCGCGCGCTTCGCTTGGGGAAGGTCGATCCCCTGCGCGCGGGCTAGGGCCTGAAAGACCTCGGCGACATAGGCGCCGGGGTTGCGGACCGGCAGCCAGCGGCTGCCGCCCTTGCCCAAGGCCGCGCTTGCCACCGTCCATTCCTCGGCCCCGGACCTTTCGCGATAGGTGAAGAGCGGAGACTCCCGCCGGACGACCTCCATCCGGGCAAGGCGGACCGGGGGGGCGAAGCGCTCACCCCGTGCGTCCATCGCGACGCCATAGCCGTTCTGGCCGCGTTTCCATTCGAAATGGACTCGATTGTAATTGAGGTTCAGACCGGAAATCGCGGGATTGTAGCCGACGTGATCGGGCTGGTCGTCCGAGATGTGGGAAATGGCCGGAAGCGCGCCGTCATGAAAAAGGAAATCGCCGCGCACCTGCCGGATGCCCGTGGCGGCAAGGCGGGCGGCCAGATCGCCCAACTTGTCGGTGTCCAGTTCCGGATCGCCGGAGCCTGCAAGGATCAAGTCCCCCTCCACCACGCCGCCGCGTATCGGGCCGGTCGTCAGGATGCGTGTGGTGAACCGGTGCCCGGGTCCAAGTCGTTCCAACGCGAAGAGCGCGGTGATTGCCTTGGCCGTGCTGGCAGGCGGCAGGGCGTCACGGGGATTGACGGATTCGAGGATCTGGCCGCTTCGGGCATCTGCTACGACATAGCCGATGTTGCCTCCCAGCTTTGCCCCTGCGATGAGGTCGGCTGCTTCGGGTGTGGAGCGGGCAGGCAGGCCACCCGAGAGAGGCCGGGCAAGGGGGCGGGGACTGACGGCAAGACCTTCCGCAAAGACGGGCGCGGCAAGTCCCGCCAGAACGCCACCCAGAACAAACCGCCGCGAAACCATTCGACACCTCCCCCAAGGACGCCCGAGCCTAGCCAAGAGCGGGGGGCCGCGGCAAGTGCGCCTTCGTCGCGGGTCAGCGCCGCCATGCGCCGCTGGCGCGGATCGCGGTGGAGGAGGAGGCATCCATTGGCAGATTGACGAAGCACCAAGCGGGCGCGCGTTTCGTGCGCAGCACTTCGCCCCGATCCACTAGATCGCCACCATAGATGCGGGCCGCCTTCGACATGCGGCCGCGCACGCCCCAGCCGGGGCGGGCCAGAACGCCGACGGGCACCATATGCAGGATGTCTTCCCAGCGTTCCCAGCGGTGGAATTGGCCCAGATTGTCGGCCCCCATCAGCCAGACGAAACGGACGCCGGGATAAAGCGCCCGAAGCCGTTCCAACGTCTCGGCGGTGAAACGGGTGCCGAGGCGGGTTTCCAGATCGGTCACCACGACGCGCGGATCGCGCATCACCGCCCGCGCCCGCGCCATGCGGTCGACCAGCGGTGCCGGACCTTTCGCCTTGAGCGGATTGCCCGGCGAGACCAGCCACCAGACCCGGTCCAGACCCATCCGTTTGAGCGCCTCGCGCGTTATGTGGACATGGCCCCGGTGCGCAGGATCGAAGCTTCCACCCAGAAGCCCGATCACCATGCCCTTCCGCGCCACGGGAAAACCTGCCCGCACGCCCGCCCTCCGCCGTTGTTCCGGGCAAAAGCCCAACCACCCTGCGTTGCCACTGTCCAGCATTATCGCTACATGGTGCGCCAACAGTCCCAAGGATTCATGGCAGGAGCGGCAAGATGGCCAGCTATCAATACGTTTATCACATGGATGGCGTCTCCAAGACCTATCCCGGCGGCAAGAAGGTGTTCGAGAACATCCGCCTCAACTTCCTTCCCGGCGTGAAGATCGGCGTCGTTGGCGTCAACGGCGCGGGCAAGTCTACTCTGCTGCGCGTAATGGCCGGCTGGGACAAGGATTTCCAAGGGGAGGCATGGGCAGCGAAAGGCGCGAAAGTCGGCTACCTCCCGCAGGAGCCGCAACTCGACCCGAACCTCACCGTGCGTGAAAACGTCAAGCTGGGCGTTGCGGAAAAGCAGGCAAAGCTCGACCGCTACAACGAACTCGCCATGAACTATTCCGACGAGACGGCGGAAGAGATGGCGCAACTTCAGGACCAGATTGACGCCGAAAACCTCTGGGATCTCGACAGCCAGATCGACGTCGCGATGGAGGCGCTGCGCTGCCCCCCCGATGACGCCAATGTCGAAACCCTCTCGGGCGGCGAACGCCGCCGCGTCGCGCTCTGCAAACTCCTGCTCGAAGCGCCCGACATGCTGCTTCTGGACGAACCGACCAACCACCTCGACGCCGAAACGATCGCTTGGCTGCAAAAGCATCTGATCGAATACAAGGGCACGATCCTGACGGTCACCCACGACCGCTACTTCCTCGACGATATCACGACTTGGATCCTCGAACTGGAACGCGGCCGCGGCATCCCGCACGAGGGCAACTATTCCTCGTGGCTGGATGCGAAAGCCAAGCGGCTTGCGCAGGAAGCGCGCGAGGACAAGGCCAAGCAGAAGGTGCTTGAGAAGGAACTCGAATGGATCCGCGCCGGTGCCAAGGCCCGTCAGGCCAAATCCAAGGCCCGCATCCAAGCCTATGAAAAGATGGCCGACGAATCGGTCAAGGAACTGGTCGGCAAGGCCCAGATCATCATCCCGCACGGCCCCCGCCTCGGGTCGAAGGTCATCGAATTCGAGAGCGTCTCGAAAGCGATGGGCGACAAGCAGTTGATCGAGAACCTGTCCTTCTCCCTTCCCCCGGGCGGGATCATCGGCGTGATCGGCCCCAACGGCGCGGGCAAATCCACGCTGATGAAGATGATCACGGGGCAGGAAAAACCCGACAGCGGCACCATTACCCTCGGCGACACGGTCCAGCTTTCCTACGTGGACCAGTCGCGCGACGCGCTCGACCCCAACAAGAACGTCTGGGAAGAGATCACCGACGCCCTCGACATCGTCCAACTCGGCGATGCCGAAGTGAACAGCCGCGCCTATTGCTCGTCCTTCAACTTCAAGGGCTCCGACCAGCAGAAGAAGGTGGGCATCCTTTCGGGAGGTGAACGCAACCGCGTCCACATGGCGAAACTGCTGAAATCCGGCGGCAACGTCCTCCTGCTCGACGAACCGACCAACGACCTCGACGTCGAAACGCTGCAGGCGCTCGAGGCCGCCATCGAGGAATTCGCGGGCTGCGCGGTCATCATCTCCCACGACCGCTTCTTCCTCGACCGCCTCTGCACCCATATCCTCGCTTTCGAAGGCGATGCACATGTGGAATGGTTCGAAGGCAACTTCCAGGACTACGAGGAAGACAAGATCCGCCGCCTCGGCCCGGATTCGGTGGAACCGAAGCGGGTGAAGTACAAGAAGTTCACGCGGTAAGAACTGTTGGGCCGGGCATCGCCCCGGCCCGCTATCCCTGCGGCGTGGTGACCTTGCGCTGTTGGGCGCGGTCCTTGCCCAGACGATGCTCACGCCAGATGATCAGGATGCCCGCGAGGATGATCAGCGCGGCGCCGGCCAGCATCGTCCATGTGGGCACCTCGGAAAACACGAACCAACCGATGGCCAGAGCGAAGAGCATCGAGGCATAGTCGAAGGGCGCGACAAGCGAAGCGTCGGCCTCGCGATAGCTGGAGGTCAGCAGGATCTGGCCAAGCCCGCCCAGCAATCCAGCGCCGATCAGAAGGGCAAGCTCGAAAGGTTTCGGCCAGACCCATCCGAAGGGAATGGTGACCAGCGACAGGACCGTTGCGGTCAGCGAGAAGTAGAAGACGATTGCGGGTGTCCGTTCGGTCTGCACCAGTTTGCGGACGAAGACCTGTGCAAGCGCGGCAAAGACCGCGCCCCCCAGAACCAGCATGGCCCCGAATGCCTCGGCCTGACCCGCGCCGCCGTCCAGCACGGTCAGGCGGGGGGACAGCACGATCAGGACGCCCACCATCCCCAAGGCCACGCAGGACAGGCGGAACCGGCGAACGTCTTCGTTCAGGAACATAGCGGCGAAGATGACGGTGAGCAGGGGTGCGGCGTAACCGATAGCTGTAACTTCTGGCAGGGGCAAATAGCCCAACCCGGCAAAGCCAAGGCCCATCGCGCAGGTGCCTGCAAAACCGCGCCAGACGTGGCCGATTGGGCTGACCGCGCGCAACCCGGTGGAGAGTTCGCGCCGCAGGACAAGCCAAATGACGATGACCGGGATGGCGAAGAAGGATCGGAAGAACACGGCCTGACCGGCAGGGACATGCTCTGCCGTAGCCTTGATCATCGCCGCCATGACGATGAAGACCAGCACCGAGCCGAGTTTGAGGGTTATGCCGCGCAGCGGACGCATGGGATACTCCGGCGTTGCCCGAGTTGGACCATCCTTTGCCGCAGGCTGCAAGGGGGGTGGACGCTGCGCGGACCTTGGGCTTTGCTGTCGGGAAAGGAGAGCCGCCATGCCCGAGATCGCCCCCAAGGCCAGTTTGTCCGACCGTATCGCACAGGGGCGCGGCGAAGTGCCTGCTGATATCGTTCTTCGTGGCGGGCGCATTTTCGACCTGATCACCGGGGAGTTGGTGGAGACTGATGTCGCGATCTGCGGTGATACCATCGTCGGTGTCTTTGGCCGATATGAGGGGAAGCGGGTCGTCGATGTGACGGGCAAGGTGCTGGTGCCGGGGTTCATCGATACGCATCTGCATATCGAATCCTCCTTGGTGACGCCATTCGAGTTCGACCGCTGCGTGACACCGCGCGGCGTGACGACGGCAATCTGCGACCCGCACGAGATTGCCAATGTCTGCGGGCTCGAGGGGATCGGGTATTTTCTCGACACATCGGCGCGGACGCTCATGGACATACGGGTGCAACTGTCCTCCTGCGTGCCGTCCACGCATATGGAGACGGCGGGGGCGCGGCTGGAGGCGGCGGACCTGATCCCGCTGATGGATCATCCGCGCGGGATCGGTCTGGCGGAGTTCATGAATTTCCCCGGCGTCCTGATGCAGGATGCGGGATGCATGGCCAAGCTGGAGGCCTGGCAGGGGCGGCATATCGACGGGCATGCGCCCTTGCTGCGGGGGAAGGATCTTAACGGCTATATCTCTGCAGGGATCAGAACGGAGCATGAGGCGACGAGCGCCGAGGAGGCTCTGGAGAAACTGCGCAAGGGGATGCGGGTGCTGATCCGTGAGGGATCGGTGTCAAAGGACCTGCACGCTCTGACCCCGCTGCTGGTGGAGCGCTATGCGCCATACCTCTGTCTCTGCACGGATGACCGGAACCCGCTGGATATTGCCGAGCACGGGCACCTGGACCACATGATCCGCACGGCGATTGCACTGGGGGCGGAACCTCTGGCGGTGTATCGCGCGGCGAGCCTGTCGGCGGCGGAGGCTTTCGGATTGAAGGACCGGGGGCTGATCGCACCGGGGAAGCGTGCGGATATCGTGGTGCTGGACTCGCTGGAAGGCTGCCACGCGGCAATGGTCTTCGCAGGCGGGGTGGAAGTCACGGAGGCGGCCTTTGCCGCGCGCAAGTCGCTTCCGCCGGTGGCGCGGCATTCGGTGAAGGCGCCGAGGGTGGAGGCGCATCATTTCCGCTGTGGGGGCAACCGGGTGGAGACGCCTGTCATCGGCATCCTGCCGGGGAAGATCATCACGGAATATCTGACCTTCGATATCGCGCCGTTCGACGGGGACAAGCGGGTGGACCTTGACCGCGACTTGATCCGCATCGCGGTGATCGAACGGCATGGGAAGAACGGCAACCGCGCCACGGGCTTTGTGCAGGGGTTCGGGTTGAAGCGGGGGGCCATCGCATCCACGGTTTGCCATGATCACCACAACATCGCGGTGGTGGGGGCGGATTATGCCGACATGGCGCTGGCGGCGAACAGGTTGGGCGAGATCGAGGGCGGTTTCGTGGTCGTGGATGGCGGGCGCGTGCTGGCTGAACTGGCCTTGCCCGTGGCGGGTCTGATGAGCCTTGAGCCGTTCGAGGTTGTGCGCGACGGTCTGGTTGCCTTACGGGCTGCGGCGTCAGGTCTTGGCGTGGTGCTGGAGGAGCCTTTCCTGCAATTGGCCTTCCTCGCCCTGCCCGTTATCCCGCATCTGAAGATCACCGATCACGGGATGGTGGATGTGGACCGGTTCGAGGTGATCCCCTGAAAAGGCTGTGGGCGGGTGCGGCTTTGACTTGCATCCCCCGCCCGTAATGCCGAGTTTGGGCAAGTGGAGAAGAGGGATCACCTTCGATGGGCCGGGGACGGAAGATCGCCAAACGCTTTCGCGGGATCGAGGGGCCGCAGCCTGAGGGCAAGAAGCGGTTCTCGCAGATCCTAGACGCCATCGGCGCGGATGAGCGGCGCGAGAGGGTATCCGTGTCGGACCTTATGCGGGCGATGGATGCGCGGGCAGTGGCGGCGCTGATCCTTCTGTTCGCGCTGCCCAACGTGGTACCTACGCCGCCGGGGACGTCCTCGATCCTTGGCCTGCCCCTGCTTTATCTGACGGCGCAGATGATGCTGGGCAAGTTGCCTTGGCTGCCCGCAATCATCGCCGACAGGTCGATGACGCGGGGTGACTTCAACGCCTTCGTCGGGCGCGTCACGCCGCTTCTGGCGCGGGCGGAACGGCTGTTGAAGCCGCGCTTGCTGTTCATCACCTCGGTCACCGGCGAAAGGATAATTGGTGGCCTCTGCCTTGTGCTGGCCATCGTGCTGGCCATGCCAATCCCGCTTGGCAACATGCTGCCTGCCTTCGCCATCTCTCTCATGGCGCTGGGCGTGTTGGAGCGTGACGGGCTGTGGGTGATGTTTGGCGTGGTGATGGGCGTGGTGTCCATGGTCATTGTTTCGGGTGTGGTCTGGGCCTTGGCAAAGGCCGCGATCTTCCTGATCGTGAACGCCTTCTAGGCGGCGTCCAAGGCCGGGAAACGGCAGCGGATGACGTGACCCTTGCCCTCAGCGGCAGGGGCGAAATCCAGCGAGGCGCCGAACAGACGCGCAATCTCCGCGACGACCGCAAGACCGAGGCCATGGGTGCCTTGGCCCGCATCGGTACGCAGATCCTGACGCGCGATCAGCCGCGGGATCGCATCGGCGGGCAGGCCGGGGCCGTCATCCTCTACCTCCAGCACGGGGCCGTCGGGTGCGGGATAGGCGCGCACGGTGATGGTGGCGTTGGGGCCCGCATAGCGGATTGCGTTGTCGACGAGGTTGGTCAGAAGTTCCGCGCAAAGGACCGGATCGGCCCGGGCCTGAAGGGCCTCGTCGCCCTCGAAGCCGAGGTCATGACCGAAGCGCGTGGCTTCGGGGATGGCTTCGGCGGTGGTACTGCGCGCGATGGCGGCGATGTCGGTCACTGGCAGGGCGCGACGCGCGGCGGCGGCGTCGATGCGGGCAAGCATGAGGAGTTGCGCAAGCACACGTTCCGCGCGGATCAGGGCGGTTTCCGCCTTTGCGATACCGTCGCGGCTGTCCGGGCCGCCCCGCGCAACAAGGGCCAGTTGGGCGCGCACGGTGGCCAGCGGGGTGCGCAATTGGTGGCCAGCATTTCCTGTGAAGTTCCGCAGGGCCGCAACCGCTCCGTCCAGCCGCGCCATGAAACTGTTCATCGCTTCGATCGGGCTTGCGACTTCCGACGGGATGTCTGCCCGCAGCGGGCTCAGGTCATCGGGGGCGCGGGTGGCGATGGTCCGGGCAAGGCGGTCCAGAGGCCGCAGCGCTATGGTGACCGTGATCCAGACGATCAGCGCTGCCCCGGCGGCGAGGCCCGCCATCCGGAGGGCCGAACGCAGGAGAATGGATCGGGCGAGTTCATCCCGCGCGCGGGTCGATTCCGCCACCGTGACCGAGAAGGGCAGCACATCCTCCCCTGTGGAAACCTGCCCATAGCGGGTGGCGATCCGCAGGCGGATCTCGCCGAAACTGCCATCGGCAAAACCGGTATCCGCCCCGTCTGGGCGCGGGGCGCTGGCGAGGCCTTCATAGCCGGTCAGGAACCCGTCCGGGCCATCGACACGGTAGAAGACCTGATCCTCGGCGGCGGAGGCGAGCATGTCGAGCGCGGAATAGGGGATGTCCACCTCGATTACCCCCGAAAGATCGACGCTGACCCGCTCTGCGATGGCAAGGGCAGATCCGGCTAGGACGCGGTCTGACACGCCTTGCGCGGTGCGGCGGGCCTCGAACCACGTGTCGGTCAGGGCTATCAGGCCGAGTATGGCGGTGGATATTAACAGCCAACCAAGCAGGCGGCTGCGCAGCGAGCCGCGCGCGATCATGCGCCGGGCCCCTTGTCGATGAAATAGCCGATCCCGCGCGCGGTGCGCAGCGTGACGCCATGTGGGGCAAGGCGGCGGCGCAGGCGCGAGACGTATTGTTCGATGGCATTGTCCGACAGGCTGTCATCCAGCGACGTCAGCGACTGCACGATCGTTTCCTTGCTGACAACCTTTCCCGCGCGGGTGAACAGGAGTTCCAGCAGCGCAAGTTCGCGGGCCGGCAGGTCGATGGCCCCGTCGGGCGTGAAGAAGCGGCGCGAGATCAGGTCAAAGGTCACGTCGCCCAGCGTGAGGCTGGAGGCCCGCAGCCCCGCCTGCCTGCGCAAGAGCGAGCGGACGCGGGCCTCGAATTCCGGGACGTCGAAGGGTTTGGTCAGGTAGTCGTCGGCACCGAGGTTCAGTCCGCGCACCCTGTCTTCGGGTGCACCACGGGCGGTTAGGATCATCACGGCGGCGGTGTCGGAGCGGGCGCGCAGGGTGCGCAGAACTGAAAGGCCGTCCATTTCCGGCAGATTGAGGTCGAGGATCACGAGGTCGAAACGTTCGACGGAGGCCAGCGCCTCGGCCGAGGCGCCGTCGTGGACCGTGTCAACCGCGTAGCCCGCCGCGACCAGCAGCGTGGTCAGCGCGTCGGCCAGCGGGCGGTCATCTTCGACGAGCATGATGCGCATGGGTTCCTCCACCTCGCAGACTAGGGTGGAACGGCGGCGTTGTGAACCGGGCGGGCTTGGGGCAAGCTGAAGGGATGAGGGGGATCCTGTTGTTTCTTCTGGCCGTGGCCGTCGCGCTGCCCGCGCGGGCGGAGGTCTATCTTTTCGCCGCGCCGGCAGGACAGACCGACCGCGAGTTGACGATCTATTCCACGCTGGACGAGGGATTGGCTGCCCCGATGATCGAGGCATTTCAGGCGCAGAACCCCGATGTGGCCGTACGATACGAGGACCTGCTTACTGGCGCGATCCGCGACAGGGTGCGGGAAGAAACGGACGGGGCAGGCGCCACGGCGGATTTTGTCTTTTCTTCGGGCATGGACCTGCAGATGAGCCTTGCCAACGACGGCTATGCCCTTGCCGTTCGTCCTGAGGCGGCGCGGGACTGGCCGGACTGGGCGCAGTGGCAGGATCGGGCCTATGCGCTGACCTTTGAACCTGCGGTGCTGGTGTATCATCGGCCGAGCTTTCCAGACGGGCCGCCGCAATCGCGGCTGGCACTGATGCAATGGCTGAAGGCGCAACCTGCGGGGGCGGGTGGTGCGGTCGGCACCTATGACATAAGGCGGTCTGCGCTGGGATACCTGTTCCTTGCCCGCGATGAAGAGCGGTTCGCCGATATCTGGACGCTAGTGAGCGCGATGGCACGGGCGGGGCTGGAGGTCTTTCCCACCAGTCAGGACATCATCGACAGGGTGGCCGATGGCCGGTTGAAGATCGGCTACAACATCCTTGGGTCCTATGCCGCCGATCAGGCCCGGCAGCGGCCCGAGATCGGGCTGGTGCTGTTGAAGGATTTCACGGTGGTCGTGTCGCGCGTGGCGCTGGTGCCGCGGGCGGCGCGGAACCCTGATCTGGGCGAGGCCTTCCTTGCCTTTCTGATGAGCCGCGAGGGACAGGAGGTTCTGGCGCGCAAACTGCGCCTGCCTGCGGTATCGCTGGAGGTGTCGGACGGGAACAGCGCCCGGATGATGCAGGCTGTGCTGGGCGCGCAGTTGCAGCCGGTGGGGGTAAGCCCCGGACTTCTGGTCTATCTCGATCAGGCCAAGCGGCGGCGGCTTCTGTCGCGGTGGGATCAGGCGCTGGCACCGCGCTAGGCGTGTCAGGTTGATGACAGGTTTCTGTGATTGGGTCGCGCATGGGAGGCACGAGGAGGTGCCCACCAAGGGAATCATCCCGGCGCATGACCGGGATTTGGGAGGAGATACCAGATGAAACACGCCTTTCTTGGCGCGATGATGGCGGCTGTGCTGGCGGTGCCGGCATTTGCCAATGATTACACGATCATGGCCCCGGCGAGCCCCGGCGGCGGCTGGGATTCCACGGCGCGCACCATGCAGGAAGTCATGCAGGCCGAGGGCATTTCCGGTTCCGTTCAGGTGACGAACGTTCCGGGTGCAGGTGGCACGGTGGGCCTTGCCCAGTTCGTCGCGAGCGCGTCGGGCGATCCGTCGCAACTGATCGTCGGCGGCTATGTGATGGTGGGCGCGATCCTGACCAACGCCTCGCCCGTATCGCTGGCCGATGTCACGCCCATCGC
>Ga0209278_1001192_pt1 | contig 16303 bp, 15 predicted proteins | sample JI81BgreenDNA_FD_187504 | JGI IMG/M metagenome (GOLD analysis project Ga0209278, IMG submission 187504) | Wastewater effluent complex algal communities from Wisconsin, to seasonally profile nutrient transformation and Carbon sequestration -... | ecosystem: Engineered > WWTP > Effluent > Algae... | reverse complement strand
ACCGGACATCAGCATCGGCAAGGGCCCGGATCAGGCGCCCTGCGGCTTGGGATCGTGGAACGGACCCTTGCGCTTGCCAGCGCGCGGGATCACCGCACCGATGCCGGGAGCGACATCGGGCTTGGTTGTCGTTCCATCGGGACGATCAAGCTTGCCGGTATCGATCAGCTGCTGGATCTCCTCGCCGCTCAGCGTTTCATATTCCAGCAGCGCGAGGGCGAGCGTGTGGAGCTGATCGACATGGTCGCTCAGCACCTGCTTAGCGCGATCATAGCCTTGATCGACGACCTTGCGGATTTCCGCATCGATCTTGCGCGCGGTCTCGTCCGACATCATCAGCCGCTGGCTCTGGCCATAGCCGAGATAGCCTTCCGACTGCTCCTCGTACTGAAGCGGGCCGAGTTCGTCGGACATGCCCCATTTGGTGACCATGTCGCGCGCGAGCTTGGTGGCGTACTGGATGTCGCCGCTGGCGCCCGAAGACACCTTGTCATAGCCGAAGATCACTTCCTCGGCGACGCGGCCACCCATGGACACAGCCAGGTTCGCGTACATCTTGTCGCGGTGATAGCTGTACACGTCACGCTCGGGCAGACGCATCACCATGCCCAGCGCACGGCCACGCGGAATGATCGTCGCCTTGTGGATCGGATCGGACGCAGGCTCATGCACCGCAACGATGGCGTGGCCGGCCTCGTGATAGGCGGTCATGCGCTTCTCGTCCTCGGTCATCACCATGGACTTGCGCTCGGCGCCCATCATGACCTTGTCCTTGGCTGCCTCGAACTCGCTCATCGCGACCAGCCGCTTGCCGCGACGCGCGGCGAGCAGCGCGGCCTCGTTGACCAGGTTGGCGAGGTCCGCGCCCGAGAAGCCGGGGGTTCCGCGCGCGATGGTGCGGGCATTGACATCCGGTGCCAGCGGCACCTTCTTCATGTGCACCTGCAAGATCTTTTCGCGGCCCTCGATATCGGGCACCGGCACCACGACCTGGCGGTCGAAACGGCCCGGACGCAGCAGCGCGGGGTCAAGCACATCGGGACGGTTGGTTGCCGCGATGATGATGATGCCCTCATTGGCCTCGAAGCCGTCCATCTCGACCAGAAGCTGGTTCAGCGTCTGCTCGCGCTCGTCATTCGAATTGCCGAGGCCCGAGCCACGATGGCGACCGACCGCGTCAATTTCGTCGATGAAGACGATGCACGGTGCGTTCTTCTTGGCCTGTTCGAACATGTCGCGCACGCGGCTTGCGCCGACGCCGACGAACATCTCGACGAAATCCGAACCCGAAATGGTGAAGAACGGTACGCCTGCCTCACCCGCGATGGCGCGAGCGAGCAGCGTCTTGCCGGTGCCGGGCGAGCCGACCAGCAGCGCGCCCTTGGGGATCTGTCCGCCAAGACGGGCAAACTTGCTGGGATCACGCAGGAACTCTACGATCTCCTGCAGTTCCTCGCGCGCCTCGTCGATACCGGCGACGTCGGAAAAGGTCACCTTGCCGGCCTTTTCGGTGAGCAGCTTGGCCTTGGACTTGCCAAAGCCCATAGCACCGCTGGCGCCGCCGCCCTTCTGCACCTGGCGAAGGACGAAAAACGCGATGGCGATGATCAAGATGAATGGCAGCGACTGGAACAGGATCGCGACCAGCAGGCTGGGCTGTTCGATCGCCTTGCCACTGTAATCGACGCCCTTTTCTTCAAGCAGCGGAATGAGGGTCGGGTCATTCTCGACGCGCACGGCGGAGAACGCCTCATCATTGACATAGGTGCCCGAGACGCGATCCGAAGAAATGACCACGTTCTTGACCTGGCCATCGGCAACCCGGTCACGGAAGGTCGAATAGCTGATCGAGCTGCCGCGATCTGCGGACCCGCGCGTATCAATGAGCGATACCACCACGAGCAGGCCGATAATGACCCCTGCCCAGATGAGCATGTTCTTCATCCAGCCATTCTGGTTGGAGCCGGGATCCTGATCGTCGTTCATCACAAAGCCTTTGCAGCGGTAAACCATGATCAAGATAGGCTGCTATTCCTGAATGACAATATAATCCGCCCGCGCTTTGACCTGCGATTGTCATTATTCTGCCGCACGCTCCCCGGCCGCGGCGTGGCGCGGCGGTGCGGGGCGGAAATGCCAGCCCGGATCGGTCCGGGACTGACCGCACAGCACATCCCCGATCATCGCCTGGCTGCCGGACTGGAGCGTCTCGATCAAGCGGTCCAGCGCTGGGCCCCGCACCTGAAGGCCCGGCTGCACCTTGTCGATACACAGCAGCACCAGACGGCGCAGCACGGCAGGCGGAAACGCGCTGGAAGCTAGCCGAACACCGGCCTCGTCGATAATGATGGCATGGCCCGCCTCGCGCGCCGCAATCCAGTCGAGCGCCTCGGCGGCCTGGGCCAGCGCCGATGCCGATCGCGCTGCACTGAGCGGATCAATCACATCAAAGCCTGCCAACGCCTCACGCATCCGCACCCGGTCGAAATCGCGATTGGCGTTGCTGGGATCGTCCACGAACGCAATGCCGGCGCGCTGGCAATGGCCGAGCAGATCCGCCTTGCGAAAGCCCAGCAGCGGCCGCACCACCCGGCCGACGCGCGCCCGGATGCCGGCCAGCCCATCGACACCGCCACCACGCGCCAGCCGCATCAGCATGGTTTCGAGCTGATCATCGGCATGGTGCGCAGTGACGATGAACTGCGCACCGATCGCATCGGCATGTGCTTCCAGCAGCGCATAGCGCGCGGTGCGTGCGGCCGATTGCAGGCTGCCGGTGATCGGCAAAGCGGGGTGGAGCGTCGCATGCGGCATGCCTGCGGAATCGCAATAGCGCGCGACCATCGCCGCCTCGCCAGCACTTTCGGGGCGCAATCCATGATCGACGGTCGCCGCGGATACAGCACCTTGCCAGCCGCGCCCCAGCCAGTCGAGCAACGCCATGCTGTCCGGCCCGCCCGAGACGGCCAGCAACAGGCTGGCCTGCCTGGTCCCGGTCAGACGAGCAAGCGCCTCGGTCGCCTGCGTCAATGCTAAGTCATTTGCATCCGGCATTGCGGCGCCCGGTGGCCAGCCGGTCGGTCAGGCGGCCTGCGGCAACCTCGGGATAGACTTCCGCAAGCTCTGCAAAGGCGACGCACGCCTTGGCCTTCTCGTTGAGCTTGATCAGCGATTCACCCAGGAAATAGAGACTTTCGGGAGCACGGTCGCCCTTGGGCTCCTTCTCGTAATTCTCGGCGAACATCTTGGCTGCAGCGCTGGGCTTGCCATCGTCCAGATAGGCACGGCCCAGCAGGTTGCGGGTATAGCTCGACCGCTTGTGCTTCGGGTGCTTCTCCAGCGTGAAGCGCAGCTGCGCCTGGGCTTCGGGGAGGAACTTGGCCTCCCACAGCCGATAGCCGTACAGATAGGCGTCCTCGCCCGCATCGGCGGTCTGCGGCTTTTCGATCTTGGCGACCGCAGCAACCCGCTCGGCACTGGGTGCAGCAGCGGCGGTGCTGGCCGCAGCAGGCGTTGCCGGACGCACTGTGGCTCCACCGCCAACCGGCGTTGCAGCGGGGACCGTGGATGCGGGCGGTGTAGCTGCAGCGGCAGCGGCGGCCGCCTGCTTGGCCTGATCTTCCAGCTGCATCAGCCGCTTTTCAAGCTGACCGATCTTGAAGCCATTTTCTTCAGTCTGCGCGGTCAGCCGGGTTATCTGGGTTTCCAGCGTATCGACCCGCTGCAGCAGATCGGTCAGCGGCGCGCTGGCCGACACGCCATTCGGTGTCGGCGTTGCGGTGGGCGCGCTGATCTCCGGCTCGAAGAACCGGTCGGATGCGCCGGGGAAGACCTTGCGCTGCACTGCGCGCATTTCGGATTCCAGCTTCTTCACGCGCGGCTCAAGCGGTGCCGCCTGCGCGGCTGCCGGGCTGGCCGACGCCACCAGCGCCGCGACCATGGTGCCGACGAGCAGCCGCGCGGACAGGCCGATGCGGCGCGGAAAAACCGGGAAAAGGCGGGCGGTCGTCATGTCGGGCTCCAGCTCGGTGCTTTGGTTATCGTGGCAAATCTATAAGGCCCCCGCAGCGTTCGTCAAAGCCGCGTGGCACAAATTCGATGTCATGACGTCACTGAACGGGAGTTGACTGACCTGCCCGGCAATAATCAGCCATCGGTCCTGGTGGCTGCGCTCGCTTGCGACGCGGTTTCCGGCGGCGGCGCTGGCCGCGCCATCAGGGCAGCGGCGGTCACCGGAACATCCTTCACCGCGACTTCCGACGTGCCCAGCGGCGGTACATTGCGCCCGCCCACAGTAATCTGGAAAGCATCGGGACGCCCGGTCCAGACCTGCGGGTCCACAGCGTCGGCAGGAATGGAATATTGCTCGCCAAGCGCCATCTGCTTCTGCATCAGCTGCTTGCCTTCGCCGTCGTAGAACTTGATCCAGACATTATCCTCGGTCGCGGTGAACACGACCTGCGCCTTCGGATCGACTGCCGGTGCAGCGACTGGCTTGCCCTTGGGCTTAGCCTTGCCCGGTACCGTATCGCTGGACGAAGCAGCATCGGCAGCCTGGGCCAGATCCTCGACATTCGCACCGGGGAAGAAATAGGTCCGCCACACCCCGAAGCCTGCGATCAGGATCACCGCGCCTGCAACCGCAGCCATCAGCGCGAGCTTGGCCGAGGGAACCTTGCTGGGCTCATCCAGATCAAACTGCGTGACTTCGCGTGTCGGCTGATGCGATGCGCCGCCCAATGCCTCGCGGATGGCCTGCGCAATCTCGTCTTCGGGAAGCTCGACCGCGCGAGCATAGGCCTTGGCAAAACCGATGGCATAGGTGCGCCCGGGAAGGCTTTCCAGATGGCCCGCTTCCATTGCCTCGAGATGCCGCATCGGAATGCGCGTGCGCGAGGCGATATCCTGAAGGGTCAGGTCCTGCGCGCGCCGCGCGACCGCCAGCCTTTCCCCAACGTGCGAAGGTGGGAAAAGATCGCCGGTTGTAGCACCATCGCCAGATGGCGCAGCCGCTGGTTTATCTGCCGTGTCGGACACGTATGCGCTCCCGATCCGGGTTGACCCGGTTATGATGTTGCCCCCGAATTGGGAGAAACATGAACCAGCCGCGAAGTCAACGTTATTGGCCCTTTTTTAACCCTGTTTGCGCCGAAAACAGATGTAAAAACACTGTCATATGGCGTCTTTGCGCAAAGGTTTGCGGTTCAGCCAAGCTCGACGCTCTGATGGGTCGCCCAATCCTGCAGCGCGCCGCGCATGTCAGCGGGAGGATGCGCGAGCATTTCCTCCATGCGTGCCGTGGCCGCTTCCAGGTCGAGCGAGCGCACCATCGCCTTGATCGGGCCGACGGCGGCGGGCGTGATCGACAGGCGGCGGATACCCACGGCAAGCAGTGCCAGCGCCTCGAGCTGGCGGCCCCCCATTTCGCCGCAGACGGTGAGATCGATATTATAGGGCTCGACCGATTTCACCACACGGCGGATGAAGCGCAGGATCGCGGGCGAAATCCAGTCATAACGCTGCGCCAGCTTGGGATGTGCCCGGTCGGCCGCCAGCAGGAACTGGGTAAGGTCGTTGGTGCCGATCGACAGGAAGTCGATCTTCGGCCCCAGCAGGTCAAGCGTTTCGGCCAGAGCCGGGACCTCCAGCATCGCGCCATAGCGAATACGGTCGGGCAGCATCTTCTTGCGGCCTTTCAGGAACGCAAGCTGCTCCTCGAACACCTGGCGTGCGGCATCATATTCCCAGGGTTCGGCGATCATTGGGAACATGACGTTCAATGTCCGCCCCGCTGCAGCCTCGATCAAGGCGCGCGCCTGCACCTTGAGCAGCCCGTCGCGCTCCAGCGCCACGCGGACCGCGCGCCAGCCCATGGCGGGATTTTCTTCTCCAGGGCCATCCTCGCGCAGATAGGGCAGCGACTTGTCGCCGCCGATATCGACCGTGCGGAACACCACCGGTTTTTCCCCCGCCGCGTCGAGCACGTCGCGATAGAGCCGCAACTGCCGCTCGCGCTGCGGCAAGGTGGCCGAGACGAGGAACTGGAACTCGGTGCGGAACAGCCCCACGCCGTCCGCGCCGGTCACGGCCAGATGCGCGATATCGTCGCGAAGCCCGGCGTTGATCAGCACGTCGATGCGCTGGCCATCCTTTGTGCGCGGCTCGACATCGCGCAGCGCCGCATAGGCGGCCTGCTTTTCGCGGCTGCGCAGATATTTGGCCTCAAACGCCTCGATCACCTGCGGCGCCGGGCGGATCAGTACCGAATTCTCGTTGGTATCGATCAGCAGATGGTCGTCCTGCCGCACCTGGTGCAGGATATTGCGCATCCGGCCCATCACTGGAATGCCCATGGCCCGCGCGACGATGGTGACGTGCGCGGTGAGCGAGCCTTCTTCCAAGATCACGCCCTTGAGCCGCCGCCTGTCATATTCGAGCAGCTCGGCCGGCCCCAGGTTGCGCGCGATCAAAATCGTGTCCTGGCGCAGGCCCATTTGCGCAGCGGTGCCGATCTGGCCGGAAACGATCCGCAGCAGCCGGTTGGACAGGTCCTCCAGATCGTGCATGCGATCGGCGAGCAGCGGATCGTCAATCTGCCGCATCCGCATGCGGGTGCGCTGCTGGACCCGTTCGATCGCGGCCTCGGCGGTCAGGCCGCTGTCGATCGCCTCGTTGATCCGCCGCGACCAGCCCTCGTCATAGGCGAACATCTTGTAGGTCTCGAGCACCTCGTCATGTTCGCCGCCTTTGCCGAATTCGGCCTGGCTCGCCATCTTGTCGATCTGCTCGCGCATCTTGATGAAAGCGGAATAGACGCGCTGGCGCTCCGCCTCGACATCCTCCGCCACGATATGCTCGATGGTGATGCGCGGCTGGTGGAAGACCGCCTTGCCGCTTGCCAGCCCCGCCACCAGCGGAAAGCCGATCTCGCGCTGCGAATGCGTGAGCTCCGCGCCGCCATCGACCGCGCCCTGCGCATCGACCAGCCCGGCATTGGCGATCAGTTCGGACAGCACCATCGCCACCGTCTGCATCGCCTCGATCTCGACCTCGAGATAGCGGCGCGGCTCGACATGCTGGATGCACAGCACGCCGACCGCGCGCTCCATCCGGACGATCGGCACCCCGGCAAAGCTGTGGAACTTTTCCTCGCCGGTTTCGGGGCGATACTGAAAGTCCGGATGCGCGGTCGCCTCGGCCAGGTTCAGCGTCTCGACATTCTTGGCGATCGTACCGGTCAGCCCCTGCCCCAGCGCCAGCTTGGTGACGTGCACCGCCTCCTGGTTGAGGCCGCGCGTGGCGAACAGTTCCAGCACGCCTTCGCGCAACAGATAGATCGAACACACCTCGCTGTTCAGCGAATCCCCGATAATGTCGACCACCTGGTTGAGCTTGGCCTGCGCATTGGTGCGAGCGGCCATGACATCGTGCAGACGGGTAAGAATGTTGCGGGCGGCGAGCGTGGCGTTGATCTGGGCTTCGGACATGCCATGGGTCTAGCACGCGGAAAAGCGGCGCGCCATCCGGGCTTCGCTCCGATTTGGGGTGATGTGCGGGCTATCGACACACACCGCTGATTATCGTATCAATACAGCAACACACCTGATCCGGGAGTTTGCCGTGCCCTTTCGTTTGCCCTTCATTCGCGTCGCGCCGATCAAGTTCTGCATGGCTGCCGGACTGACGCTCGCCGCGCTGCCCGTTCTGGGCCAGGCGTATCGCCCCACCTTTCACCCGGACGAGCTCAAGGGTCCGCCCAAGGGAGCGCCCAACGAGGTGCTGGTTCTGGGCACGCCGCACCTGTCGGGCCTGCCCGCCAGTTTCACGCCGGACCTGCTCACTCCGTTGCTCGATCGGCTGGCGGCATGGCGGCCCACCGCGATTGCCACCGAGGATCTGTCCGGCCTGCAATGCGACAGCCTGCGCCGCTATCCCTCGCGCTATGCCGAAACGGTGAAGGTCTATTGCTTCGATCCGGCTGTTGCGGCCGCCGCAACGGGGCTGAGCGTGCCCGATGCCAATGCCGAGGCGGAGCGGTTGCTGGCCGCCTGGCCCGCCAGCCCCACGCCTGGCCAGCGTCGGCATCTCGCCGCTATCCAGCTGGCTGCCGGAGAGCCCGGATCGGCGCTGGTTCAATGGCTGAGGCTATCGACCGAGGAGCGCAAGGCAGGCGACGGACTGACCGATGCACTCGTCGAGAGGCTCGAAAAGGCGCGGACGCAGCGCAACGAGACCTATCTGCTGGCTGCGCAGCTCGCCGCCCGGCTCGGGCTCGAGCGGCTGTGGAGCGTCGACGATCATTCAGCGGACTCGCCCGAACCCACCGACCCTGCGGAACTCAAGGCCAACGAGCAGGCGATCATGGGGGCATGGGACAATCCGGCATCCCATGCGCGACGGGCCGAAGGCGAACAGCTGGAGGCGAGGCTTACGCAGCCCGATGGCATGTTGAACCTCTACCGCGCGTATAATTCGGCCGAGAACCAATTGGTCACCTACCATTCGGATTTCGGCGCCGCTCTGGTCGAGCCCTCCGCTCAAGGATTTGGCCGGAAATATGTCGGCTATTGGGAGACGCGCAACCTGCGCATGGTGGCGAATATGCGCGATGTTCTCGGCCGCTATCCGGGGACGCGGATGCTCACGATCGTCGGCGCTTCGCACAAGGGCTATTATGAGGCCTATCTGGACCAGATGCACGACGTGCGGGTGATCGACAGCGACACGATCTTGCGCTGAAGCCGGGACCACGTAGCGACCATCAGCCCCCGTCGCCCGACGCGCGCTCTGCCCCCGGCCTGTATCAGGCCTTGCAGGCGCGCCGGGCGGTTTTGCGGACGTCAGGCCCCCCGGCCGACATCCGCGGTGATCAGATCAACCCGTCAATGCAGGCTGATTTCCTCCTTGATACGCAGTTTCTGCTTCTTGAGTTTGGCGATCAGCGCGGTGTCGGGTGCCGGCCTGCGCTCTTCGTCGTGGATCATCCGTTCGATACCAGCATGCTTGGCCTTGAGGGCTTCGGTATGGCTGTCGTTCAGCATGTATGTCTCCTTCGACTCGTTGCCTTCTCATCTTGGGACAGCAATCTAAACATAAAATTTCCGGCCTGTCTGTTGCGTTATGCACAGGCCCGCTTGCAATGCGGCGAAACATTCCATAACCGCGATAACCGGCAGGCCTCGCGCCTGCGCTATGGCGATCCAGGGCCCCGACCGGGCCGTGCTGTGGTGGGAAAGGGCGCGCGCGTGACAGAGGAAGAAGTCCGGCAGAAGCTGGCCTCATTGCGCATCGAGCATCGCGATCTCGACCATGCCATCGTTGCACTGAGCAACGGCGGCACGCCGGACATGCTGCAGCTGGCCCGGCTGAAGAAGCGCAAGCTGTTGTTGCGCGATCAGATCGCGATGCTGGAAGACTATCTGATCCCCGACATCATCGCCTGATCGCCGCTGCAAACCGGTTCACATGTGCCCGCTCGACTGTTCCGAGTTGACACAAAGCCCCGCAATGGCGGCTTAACCATAGCTTTGGCCTGTGCAGGTCCATGCGGATTTGGCAGACATCGCACATGGAAAGCGTTCAATCCCCCTTCACCGCCAAGCTGGTCGAGTCGCTCTATATCGAGGCGATGGTCCTTGCCGACGAGGCGCGCTCCTATTTCGAGCTGACCCCGCGCGAACAGGGGCTGGGCGAGCAGGACGATATCCGCATCGACATGTCGTGCGAGTCACTGCGCGTGACCACCCGGCTGATGCACTCGATCGCCTGGCTGCTGAACCAGAAGGCGTTCTTCGCCGGCGAGCTTTCCGAACATCAACTCCGCAGCCGCAGCCGCTCGCTCGGCAAATGCAGCGCCAGCGATCCGTTCGTGGTCACCCGTCTGCCCGTCGAGGCGCAGCGGCTGGTGCACGAAACCCAGCACCTGCTTGATCGGCTGGTCCGGCTGGAACGGTCGCTCGAAGCGGACCGGCTTGGATTTGCCGAGGTCCAGGCCATGCACCCGATGGTCCACCAGATGCAGGCCCGGCTCGCCAGCGAACTGGCGTGAACCCGACAACGCCAGGGCAAATGCCCGATTGCAATCTGCCACCCCCTGTTTAATCATGTGATTAAACAGCGACCGGAGACGATCCGGCGGAGAGGACAGGCATGCAGGCATTTCCGACTCGCGCGGAAGATATCGGCCGCGACTGGCTGCAGGCGCAGCTGGACGCCGCGGGCGTTCTGGGCGGCGCGCATATCGCCGCCATGGGCTCGACGCCGATCGGGACCGGGCAGGTGGGCGATACGGTCCGCATCGCCCTGACCTATGATCGCCCTGCCCCGGGCGCGCCGCGCTCCATCGCCGCCAAGCTGCCTTCGCGCGATGCCACGAGCCGCGCGACCGCAGCGCATTTCAAGCTCTACCTGCGCGAGGTCAATTTCTACGCGCGCGTCGCGCCGCTCATCCCGATGCGCGTACCCCAGGTGTACACCGCGCTGATCGATGATGCAGGCTGCGATTTCATCCTGCTGTTCGAGGATCTCGGCCCGGCTCAGGCGGGCAACCAGCTCGCCCCCTGCACGCCCGAACAGGCGCATGCCGCCATCTGCCAGGCGGCGCTGCTGCATGCCTCTACCGATGGCCTGCCGGTGCTCGACGAGGACTGGCTGCAGGGGGACCCGGCCGCGCGCGACTGGATCATCCAGGCCTATCCCGGCGCCCAGGCTGTTTTCCGCGAGCGCTATGCCGGACAGATCGAGCCAGAATATCTGGAAATTTGCGAGCAGCTGGCCGAGCATTGCGCAACCTGGTTCCATTTCACGCCCTCGACACGCTGCATCACGCATGGCGATTTCCGGCTCGACAACATGCTGTTCGACATTCGCGGCGGCGCGGAGCCAATCGCGCTGGTCGACTGGCAGACCTGCGTCACCGGCGGCGGCACCAGCGATCTCGGCTATTTTCTGGGTACCGGAATCGGAACGCAATTGCGGCGCGGGCATGAGGACGCATTGATCGACCTGTATTGCGCCGAGATGACCCGGCTGGGCGTGCCCCGCGACCGCGCCACGATCTGGGACGATTATCGCATCGGCGCGCTGTCGGGCCTGTCCACTGCAGTGTTCAGCGCCGCCTTTGTCGAGCGGACCGAGCGCGGCGATGCCAATTTCCTCTCGATGGCGCGCGGCGCGTGCAGCGTCGCGATCGACCATGACAGCATAGGCGCACTGCTACGCAATGCAGAAAATCAAGCGGAGACAATGGGATGTTGACCAAAGGTGATGACTTTCCCCTGCATCAGACACCAGAGCCGATCGCCTATGCCGGCACCGACCGCAATTTCTACGACCGCTATTTCTTCAACGGCTACAATCCCGATGGCAGCGGCTTTTTCGCGCTGGCCTTTGGCGTATACCCGCATCTCGATATCGCCGACGCCAGCTTTTCCTGCATTCGCAATGGTGTGCAGCACAATCTTCACGCTTCACGTGAACTTGGCATGGAGCGCATGGACCTGGCTGTTGGGCCGATCCGTATCGAGATCATCGAGCCGCTCAGGGTGCTGCGCATCCGGGTTGAGGGCGAAGGCTTGGCGGCAGACCTGACATTCACTGGCCGTGCCTTCCCGATCGAAGAGCCGCGCTTCGTCTTCCGCAACGGGCCCCGGACGTTCATGGACTATACGCGCATGACGCAGAACGGCCATTATAGCGGCTGGATCGAGATCGATGGCAAGCGGATCGATGTGGCGCCCGGATGCAGCGGCACCCGCGATCGCAGCTGGGGTGTGCGGCCAGTGGGCGCGGCCGATGCCCAGCCGCACTCGGGCAGCCGCCAGCCGAGTTTCTTCTGGCAATGGACGCCGATCAATCTGGAAAGCCGCAGCCTGTTCTTTCACCTGAACGCGCATCGCAGCGGCAAGCCGTGGAATACGCGTGCGGTCATCGCCCCCGATGGCGCAGGGCATGACGAGTTTGTCGAAACGCCCGCCGCCGAAATGGTCACGCAGCACCAGCCTGGCACGCGCTGGCCTGCGGGCGGCGACCTGGCGATCGATACCGATCAAGGCCCCCTCACCATCAGCTTCACGCCGCTGCAGCGCTTCCAGATGCGCGGGCTGGGCTATACGTGTCCGCGCTGGGGCCATGGCCTCAACCATGGCGCGCTGGCGGTCGAACGCGAGGATTTCGATCTCGACGCGCTCGATCCGCTCGCGCCCGACATGGGCAATCTGCACGTGCAGATCCTGTGTCGCGTGACCACCAGCGCAGGCGAGACCGGGCTGGGCACCTTCGAGCAGCTGGTGCTCGGCCCCTATGACCCCTGGGGGCTGACCGGCTATAGCGACACGCCGGTCAGCGGCTGAACCTCACTTGCGGTAGACACGCACATTCTTGCTGCGGTGCTGGACCACCGGGCGGTGATGCACGGGCGCGTCCTCAGTCACCACAACCGTTTCGTTGCAGTTGCAGCTTCCCGGCGTGATCGTGATGGTGGTCACGATCGGCGGCGGATAGTAATAATAATAGCCCGGAGGCGGCGGCGGATAACCGCCCGGCTGGCCCGGAGCGACGCCCTGCTGCGCCAGCAGGCGCTTGCAGCGTTCGCGATCCTCGGCCTTGTCGATCACCATGCCAGCCAGCGCCCCGACGCCCGCGCCGATCAGCGTACCGCCGGTGCGGTTGCCGCGCCCGGCAATCCGGTTGCCCGCCAGGCCTCCGACCGCAGCGCCGACCGCTGCACCGCCCAGACCGTTGTCACGGCGGCAGGCTTCCAGAAAGGCGGGATCATAATCGCCTGCATAGGTCGCAGGCGGCGGCGGCGCATAGCTGGTGCCATATCCGCCCGCAGTCTCTGCCGCGAGCAGCCGCTTGCAGCGCTCACGGTCCTCTGCCTTGTCGATCACCATGCCGGCCAGGGCACCGACGCCCGCGCCGATCAGCGTGCCACCGGTACGGTTGCCACGCCCGGCGATGCGGTTGCCGGCCAGACCTCCGGCAGCGGCACCGATCGCCGCTCCACCAAGGCCGCTGTCACGACGGCATGCCTCCAGAAACGCGCGCTCGTCCATGCCCGAATAGGCAGGCGGCGGGGGCGGCGGCAGGCTGGGGTCATAATCGACACCGGCCGTATCGGCGGGGCCACGCACCCAGTGCGTGCCCTCGAGCACATCGTCATTGCCCAGCAAAAGGCTGTTATCGTAATTATAGGGGTCGTAATCGGGCGAATAGGTCTGCTGCACCACGGTGGTGGCGGTGCCCGGAGCGGCCTGCCAGTTGACGCCCTGGACCGTGTCGAACACCCGGCCATTGCGGTCGGTCAGCACGGCATCGTCATAATAGCGCGACCAGCCAAAGCCCTCAGCCGGGCGCGGCAGGCGATAACCCTGCCAATTGGCGATGTAATAGCTGGGGGCAATCCACACGCGCGGCAGGATGAAGCCACGGAAGGGGCGAACATAGGCCGGCGCGCCGACGGGAAAACGCATGCCATAGCCGGGGCGCACCATGGTGGCGCCGGTCAGCGCATTGCCTGCCTTGAAGTCGAACCAGCCCGACGCCGTCTTTTTCATCGGCGATTCGGAGGCCTGAGCGGGCAGCGCCATTCCGGCAACAGCAAGCAGGCTGGCGGCCATCGCGGCGTGACGCATGGAAGCAAAGGCGCGGCTCTTCATGGTTAACTCCCCTTGGGCAAACGCTGAAGCCGGATGGACGAGGCGCGCAACATGCCGCCATGCCAACCGACATTCTTAAGCCTTTGTTAGCATTTGCCGGGGGTTTGCACCATTGCGGCGATGTAAAACCGCCTGTGCGCGCGCCGCCTGTTTCAATATGGGTCAAACAGGCGCATCGGGGTTAACCGCGCCTAAATCCTTCCCGCCAGGCTGCGCGCCAGCCGTTCGACCCCGGCGCGATCCTCGTCATCGAACCGCGACAGATGCGGGCTGTCCAGATCGATGACATGCGTCACCTGTCCCTCGTGGATCACCGGCACAACCAGTTCGGACTGGCTGGCAGCATCGCAGGCGATGTGGCCGGGAAAGGCATGGACATCGGCGACAAGCTGAGTCTCGCCGCTTGCCGCTGCTGCACCACAGACGCCGCTACCCAGCGCGATGCGGATACAGGCAGGCTTGCCTACGAACGGACCCAGCACCAGCCCGCCATCGACCATCCGGTAAAAGCCAGCCCAGTTGAGGCCGGGCAGGAATTGCCCGATCAGCGCGGCAACATTGGCCATGTTTGCAACCCCATCGGGCTCACCCTCGACCAGCGCCATAGCCGCCGAATGCAGATCGTCATACAGCTGCGATTTCGGTGCGTTGGGATCAATATCAAATGCGTACATGATTTTAGGTCCGATATCTCAGGTTCAGTCGAAGGACACGCGACCGCGGTTCTTCTTGATGGTGGAGCGGTTCTTCTTTCCCGCGAGGCGCTCGGTCTTGCCAACGCGGTTTAGGCGCGATTTGGCGCGCACAGCGGGAAGATCATAGGCCTCGGCAAGCAAGGCGACCAGCCGTTCGCGCGCCTCGCGCCGGTTGGCCTCCTGCGTGCGATGGCTGCGGGCCTGGATCACCAGCTCGCCATCCTGGTTGATCCGGCTGCCTGCCAGCGCCCGTAATCGGCTGTATACCAAGGGCGGCAAGCCCAGCGCGAAGATGTTGACGTGCAGCTGCACCGCCGTCGCGACCTTGTTGACATTCTGCCCGCCAGGGCCGGATGCGGTTATGAAGCGTTCTGAAACAATGGCATGATCCGGTACGTTGATATCAGGCATCAACATTCTCCGGCGGGACAAAGCCCAGCCTCAGGAAGCGTTCGGGCATCGGCGCGCGGGCTTCGATCGGCGGCTTGCCGTCGCGCGGGACTGTTAGGCTGGCGGCATGGAGCATCAGCCCGGCCGGATCGACCGTTCCATAAACGGGATCGCCAACCAAAGCGTGGCCCAGCCCGTGCAGCGCATGCACGCGAATCTGGTGGGTGCGCCCCGTCTCCGGCCTGAACTCGATCAGCGTCCGGCCCTGCCCGACCGCCAACTGCCGCCAATGCGTCACGGCGCGCTTCCCGCCAGTGTCAGGCACGATGCGCCAGCCTTCTGCCGCGCTGCTGATCTTGGCGAGCGCCAGGTCGATGGCGCCGCCCTGCTGAGCCACCAGCCCCTCGACCACACCCCAATAGACCTTGGTTACCACGCCGCTTTCGAACGCCGCACCATAGCGCTTGAGCGCCTTGACGTTGCGCGCCAGCAGCAGGCAGCCCGACGTATCCTGATCGAGCCGGTGCACCGGCTGAGGTTCGCGCTGGAAGCCGAAACGCAGCACTGGAAGGACATCCTCGAGGCTGCGGCCGCCGCGCCGAGGCTGGCTTACCGGCAGGCCAGCCGGCTTGTCGATGACCAGCGCCTCGCCATCCATGAAGGGCAGCGCATCGGCGGCGCAGAAATCGGGTACGGCAGACGGCATGACGTCAGGCCGCATCGGCCAGGGCAAGGCTCTCGGCGAACAGCTCGATCGCGCGCAGGCGATCCTGCTGGTGATAGGCATTGCACGAAATCATGACCTCGTCGGCACCGAAAGCGTCGACCAGCGCCAGCACCTTGGCGCGGACCATATCGGGTGTACCGAATGCGGCAATGCGCGCCTGTGCGCCGACGATCATCGCCTCGCGCTCGGTAAAGCCCATGTCGCGGCTGTCCTCGGGCGACACGGCCGGCTGGGTACCTCCGCCCAGCAAGCGCGCGATGTTCAGGAAATAGTTCTTGCGCAGCAACTCGGCCCGCTCGGCATCGTCGCAGGCGAACGCGGTGGTCGCCAGCATCACATAGGGTTCAGCGAGCTGCGCACTGGGGCGGAAGTTGCGGCGATACAGGTCGGTCAGGCTGGGATCGGCATGCGGGTTGATGAACAGCGCCAGCGCATAAGGCAGGCCCAGCGCACCAGCCAGCATCGCACTGTCCGGGCTGGTGCCCAGGATCCATATCGGCACCTCACCCGCGGGCTCGGGGCTGAGCCTCGGTTCGGTCAGGCTGCCGTCGAAATATCCTGCAAGTTCAGCTACCTGTTGCGGGAACTCACGAAAGCTCGGCGGATGCGGCGCGGACAAGGCGGCGGCAACGCGCATTTCGCCACCCGGCGCACGCCCGACGCCCAGATCGATGCGTCCGGGGTACAGGTTGCTCAGCACAGAAAACTGTTCGGCGACCTTGTAAGCGCTGTAGTGCGGCAGCATGACGCCGCCCGAACCCAGCCGGATGCGGCGGGTCTGCGCGCCCATGGCCGCGATCAGGATTTCCGGCGCGCTGCCGCACAGGAAGCGG
>Ga0209278_1001191_pt1 | contig 16326 bp, 13 predicted proteins | sample JI81BgreenDNA_FD_187504 | JGI IMG/M metagenome (GOLD analysis project Ga0209278, IMG submission 187504) | Wastewater effluent complex algal communities from Wisconsin, to seasonally profile nutrient transformation and Carbon sequestration -... | ecosystem: Engineered > WWTP > Effluent > Algae... | reverse complement strand
CTGCCGAACTGAGGCTTTTCAGGGCCGCCGCACCAGCATCGTCACCATGGCCAACCACGGCACCTCGGCCAGCACTTGCTGGCGCGCGCCGGGTGTGGTGGGCAGTAACTGGATGCGGCTGCCATCCACCGCGATCAGGCGGCCAAAGGCGAATCGGCCGGCGGGGCGCGGCGCCAGCACATCGCGATTTATGGCGCGGCCGAATTGGGCGGGGGCAAGGCGTTGCGCCCAGAGTTCGTCACCGCTGCGATAATCGCTCTGCGCGGTTTCCACCACCAGGCCGATCAAATCGGCTTGCGGCTGCGGCGGCAGCAACGTGCGCGGGCGCTCGGGCGCATCGGCGCCATTGCTGCCAATCAGTGCCGCCACAGGCACGTCGGCCCGATCAGGCATGGTGACCAGGCTGGAGGTCGGCACCGCCATCGCGGCAGCGATGCGCTCCAGCCAGTCGATCGACACGGTACGCATGCCGGTTTCCAGCCGCCCGATGGTTTGCGGCGTGGTGGGCGGATCGCAGGCGGCAGCAACATCGGCCAGCGTGAGGCCGCGCGCTTTTCGAACGTCACGGATACGGGTGAGCATGGATTAAATAACCTCTCTGGTTATTTCTGTCCTACAATCCCTCTCCTGTGCAAGAGGTAATCCATCATCAACGTGCCGCAACGGAGAAAAGCTGATGCCTCGCCACGCACAGGAAATCACCCCGGACATCGCGCCACCGACCGAAAATCGCCTGCTGGCCACTCGCATCCTGCCGGCGCCTGATATCGTCGATCGCGCCCGGGTAACGGTGAATCTGGCCGAATCACCGCTGGCCTGGCTGGCGCGGCGCGGCCATGTTTCACCGGTGCAATTGTTGGCCAGCGAACGGCTGCGCGCCGATTTTTACCATGCGCAACTGGGCCCGCGCGTGACGATGCGCTGGGATCCATTGCCGGCCACAGGGCGTGGGAACGGAGGTCCGCCTGATCTTTCCGGCGGGCAGATCGCGGCCAAGCGCCGGTTCGAGGCGGCGGTTGCCGCCTGTGGCCCCGGCCTTTCCGATATTGCCTGGCGGGTGATCTGCCAGGGCGAAGGGCTGGAAGCGGCCGAACGGGCGCTGGGTTGGCCGGTGCGGGCGGGAAAACTCGTGCTGCAACTGGCGCTTGATCGGCTTGTCAGCCATTATGGGATGCAAACCCCGGAGTGACTGTCATGCATCGTGCCGCCCTCATCCTGCCGTTTCTTGTTCTTGTGGCCTGCGGGCCCAAAACGGAATCACTTGGCAGGGTGGGCGGTGCGCCGCCGTCATTGGTGCTCTCTACCCGCCTGCTCACGGCGGAAGGCAACAGCTTGGGCGAGGTGGAATTGCTGCAGATGGCCGAGGGCGTGCAACTGATCGCCACGGTGAAGGGGCTCCCCGTGGGCCAATATGCCATGCACCTGCATGCGGTCGGCCGCTGCGTTGGCCCGGATTTCACCAGCGCCGGGCCGCACTTCAACCCGGCGGGCAAGCAGCATGGGCGTGACAATCCGATGGGTTCCCATGCGGGCGATCTGCCCAATCTGGCCGTGACCGAAAAGGGTGTGGGCGAGATGAACCTGATGCTGCCTGGTCTGCGCCTGGCCGATGGCGATGCGCAGTTGCTCGATGCAGATGGCGCGGCGGTGGTGCTGCATGCCAAGGCGGATGATTATCGCAGCGATCCAGCCGGCAACGCGGGCACGCGCATCGCGTGCGGCGAAGTGCGAAAAACAGGTGGGGCGACTGACGGGGCTTGAACCCGCGACCTCTGGTACCACAAACCAGCGCTCTAACCAGCTGAGCTACAGTCGCCACGACAAACCTGCCGGGAGGCGCGGGATAGACGAGGGCGGGGCCAGAGGCAAGCCAGAAGTTCCGTGCGTCAGCTCGTGATTGACCGTTGCGCGGAACGGAAACTTTATTACAATGAAGCGCAATGAAATCCTGTCCGTTGGAGCAGAGCCGATGACCGTTGCCGCCCCCGCTGCCCGTTTCGCAACCGTGCAACTGGCTGCCCTTGATGCCGCCGGCGCGCCGGGGTTCGACGCCCATGAACGCGTGGCGCTGGTGAAGGATGCGGCCACCGGCCTGCATGCCATCGTGGCCATTCATTCGACCCATCTTGGCCCGGCGGCCGGCGGTGTGCGGCGCTGGGCCTATGCCAGCGAGGCCGCGGCGCTCACCGATGCGCTGCGCCTGTCGCGCGGCATGAGTTACAAGAACGCCATGGCGGGCCTGAAGGCCGGCGGCGGCAAGGCCGTCGTGATCGCCGATGCGGCCAAGACGGAACAACTGCTGGAAGCCTTTGGCGATGCCGTGGCGGCACTGGGCGGTCGATACGTCACGGCCGAGGATGTGGGCATGAGCGATGCCGACATGGTGGTCGTTTCCCGTCGCACCGCGCATGTGGCCGGCCTGCCAGTGGCGGCCGGCGAAGTGGGCGGCAATCCGGGGCCGTTCACCGCACGCGGCGCGCTGGTTGGCCTGAAGGCGGCGGTGCGCCACAAGCTGGGCACCGATCGTGTTGCCGGCCTCCACGTGGCCATCCAGGGTGTTGGCAGTGTTGGCGGTGCGCTGGCCCGGGCGCTGGCCGCCGAGGGCGCGCGGCTGACCATTGCCGATGTGGATCCGGCCCGCGCCGCCGCATTGGCCGCCGAATTGGGTGCAACCCAGGTGGACGTCGCGGCGATCATGGCGGTGAAGGCCGATGTGTTCAGCCCCAACGCGCTGGGCGCGATCCTTGATCAGCACAGCATTGCCGCGCTCGACGTGGCGGTGGTGGCCGGTGCTGCCAACAACCAGCTGGCTACACCGGAAGACGGTGCGCGGCTGGCGGCGCGCGGCATCCTTTATGCGCCCGATTATGTCATCAACGCCGGCGGCATCATCTCGGTCGTGGCGGAATATCTGGCCAAGACCGAAGGCCACAAGGTGACACTGGCCGAGGTGAATGCAGCGGTGGATGCCATCGGCCCGCGCCTCGCCACGTTGTTCAAGGATGCCGATGTCAGCGGCTTGCCGACGGACGTGGTGGCGGACCGCACGGCACAGGCGTTGATCGGGCGCTGAACCGCCTTTCTCCGCTCCGACCGAACAATACCAGACCCGCTCTTGCCGAGCTTGTCGAGGCACGTACGGACTGCGGCGCGTGCCTCGACAAGCTCGGCATGAGCGGGTTTTGGCTTTGCCAGCTGGGCTACTGCCTCAATAATCCTTCTTCCAGCGCACGCTGGCCGATGTACCGCCCAGCGTTGCCACCTGGCTGAGCACAGACAAGGTGCGGGTCAGCCCGATCTCGATGCTGGTGGCGGTATAGCCCTGCGCGTCGGTGGCAAGCTCGACATAGACATTGCGGCCAACATATTGCCCGGCGGCGACCGTGGTGCGGCGGCCGGTGACGACATCGGCGGGCAGGATGCGCAGCCGATCGATGCCCAGGCCCTTGCCCACTGCGCCAATCGGGTTGAAGCCGCCGCCACGCAAGCTGGTGAGCGCGCCGGCCAGCTGGATGGCTTCGGGTGCAGACAGATCGGTGACGCGGCTGCCGAACAGCACGCGCGACAACACTTCATCTTCCGGCAGGGACGGCACGGAACTGAACTTGATCTGCGGCCTTTGCGCCGTGCCTTCCACATTCAGGAAGGCGGTGAAGCCGTTGCCGGTGTTCTCGGCGGTCACCGCAATGATCGGATCGGGCGGATAGCCGCCGACGAAGCGGATATCGCCGCGGGTGAGCTGAAAGCGTTTCCCGGCAAAATCATAATCGCCGCGCACCAGTTGCACCCGGCCGAACAATTCCGGCGTGGTGGCGCCGCCGCGCAGCCGCACATCGGCCTGCCATTCGGAATTGATGCCCATGCCCGTGACCAGCAGGCGGCGATCGGCCTTGATGTTGAGGTTGAACAGCCAGCGCGTGGGGGCGACATATTGCAGCGTGCGCCGGCCGAGCACGCGGGTGTTCTTCTCGGTCACCTGCAGCACCGGCACATCGGCCACGGCGGTGCGCCCCACCCGATAATCGGCGCGCGACAGGGTGAGCGTGCCCGAAACGACGCCGCCATATTCGTCGGTTGCCAACCGGATGTTGCCGCTGCCGGTGGCGGAAAGATCATCGCGGCCCAGGATGGCGGCGTTGGTCGCCGCCATGCGGATATCCATCGGGAAGGCGCGTTCATAGCTGAGATCGATGCTGCCCGATCCAGTGATGCTGCCCTGTCCGGACTTGCCACTGAAACGCGTTAGTTCCAATTTCGACGCAGTGAAGCGGGCATCCAGGCTGACATCGGTGGCCACCGCGCCCAACAGAGGCGCTTCCACCCGGCCACCCGTGCCGCTGATCCGGCCTGCCACCTGCGGATCGCCCAGCGTGCCCGACACATCTGCGGCCACCTGCACCGCGCCGCGCACATCCAGCGCGGTGAGCCCGGACAAGCCCCACAGATCCTGCGCCGGCCCGGCATAGCGCAACTGGCCGGTGATGCTGGCATCGAACAGGCGGGACACAAGGTCAGCTTCGCCGGCCGGGATCGGGCCCAACCGGGCTTGCGCGCGGCCTTCCACCTTGCCGGCGCGCACGATCACCGCGCGCATCACTGTGCCCCCGGCACCCAGCGCAGCGTTAAGGCCAACATCGATCGGGGTGGAGGTGGAGGTGATATTGGAACGCGACAGGCCATTCAGGCGCAGGGCCGCCGTGCCGGTGGGGGCGGCATCGCCGGCCTGGGCCAGCGCCAGCGTGCCCGAAACCCGCCCTGCCAGATTGAGCGACGGATAGGCCAGACCCACCATCTGCAGCGATACCCTGTCGAGCCGGGCATTGAGCCGCTTTGTCTCACCCCAATCGCCAGCCACTTCGGCATTGCCGAGCGCGCTGGTGAGCGTGACCGGGGCGAGGTGCCAGCCAGCGGCATCACGAGTGATCACCGCCGGCCCGGCCAGTTTGGCGGCACGGCCATCATATTCGCCGCCGCCGCTGATCTGCCAGCGATTGGGCGCGATGGCGCCGGTGAAGGCAAGGTTGAACGCCTCGCCACTGTTGCCGGCCAGGGCCAGGCTTGCGGTGCCGGAACCGCCCTTCATTTGCAGCGTGCCCGTGGCCTTTTCCACCGCCAGATTGCCCCGTTCCAATCCGGCCAGATCGAGCGCGGCATCGATATCGGGGCCGCTGGCCGGCAGCAGCACGCGCGCTGCCAGCCGCAGCCGGTCTACCGTGATTGGCGTCGCCAGCGGCAAGTTGAGTGAGTCGCCGGCCACGGCCAGTTCCGCCAGCTGCACGGCGCCGGCGGCAGACAGTTTGGCGCTGCCGGTGAGGCCCTTGCCGGCCAGCGCCAGCGTGCCGGCGAACGGCCCGGCGGCCGACTGGTCAAGCCGGCCGCTGGCGACGAAATCTGCCGCCGCCAGCCTGTCCACATCGATCCGCAGCACCGGCGAAAGGCTGATGTCGGCCTTCAAGGTGACAGGCCCCAACCCTGATTGCGCATCACCATCCACCCGCCAGCCATCGCCGGCAGGATCGATGCGGGCCGCCACGGCAGTAAGGCCATAGCCGGGTTTGGCCAGCCGGGCGGTGAAATGCGGCGCAGCAGCAGTCCCTTCGCCATCCAGCGCGAACGGCCCCCAATCAAGGCTTTTGCCGGTGGAAGCGAGCGTGAAGCGGCCATTGGCCCAACCAGCCCGGCCTGCAGCGGCCAGTTTCGGTGATGACAGCACCATATCCGACAGGGCGACGGCCAGGCCGGGGAGCAGCGCAAAACGCCCGCCCAGCGTAATGCCACCACCGGTAATGCGGGTGAGTCCATTGGCCGGTGGGCGCGCGGCAATCAGGCGGAAATCGCCGCTGCCGGCGATGCCTTGGTTGGCGCCGGGTTTCAGATTGGCGCGGAAGCTCGCATCGGCAACGCCCAGTTGCGGCAGCGCCCAACCGCGCACATCGCCCGCCGCGCTCAGCCCCCAGGCGCTGGTGGCCGGCACGAACGACAGGCCGATACGGGCTGCCAGTGGCCCGCTGGCCAGCTTCAGATCATTGGCTTGCAACTGGCCCTTGGCATAAAGTAGCCGGCCTTCGGCTCGCCATTTGCCGGCCAGTGGCTTCAAACTTTCGGGCAGGCCGGAGAGGCCCGTGGCGGTGGCGACCAACGGGGCCGAAAGGCCCGTTTCGTTCAAGTCGGCAATCCCGGCCACAGTCAGATCGCTCAGCGCCAGTCCGCCCGGCAGCGCCAGCCGCTTCGCCAATAGCCGCGCATCGATGATCGGCGCCAGCAGCGGGCCAGCCAGGCGCGCGGTGAGCAGACCGCCATCAACGCCCCACCTCTTGGCGAGCGCGCTGCCCTCCGCCGGGCTCAGCCGCAGCTCGGCGTCGGTCCAGCGTTCTTCGGCACGGTCGATCCGGCCCGCCAGACGGCCGGTGAACTGCCTGCCATCTGCCGTGAGTTTCAGTCGGGTCAGATCGCCATCGGGCATCAGTTCGGCCACCACGGCCAACCCGCCGGCCAGCGCCTCTTCCGCAGTTCCACCCAACAGCGGCACCGGATCGATCCGTCCACGCGCAAACAGCGCCCCGGCCTTGCCGGCCAGCGCCAGATCGGCCAGTGGCGCCGTACCCAGGCTGGCCACCAGCTGCCCGGTCCAATCGCGCCAGCGCCCGCGCCCGGTGGCGGTGGCATTGAGCGGCGCCTTCAAACTGGCCAGGGTCGTCACCAGGCCACCGGCTGGTGCGGCCAGCTTGGCGTTGAGCGCGAACTTGTCGCGATCCGGTTCGGCATCAAGGTGCAGTGCCAGCGTATCGCCGGCAGATACTTTGGCATCCAGATCAACCAGCGCCCGCCCGGCGTGCAGATCAAGCCGGCTTTTGGCGCTCAGCAGGCGCTCCGGCCCGGCAATGCCCTTGGCCACCACCAGCCGGCCCAGTTCCAGTTTGCCGATGCGGATATCAATATCAGGCAGGATGCGTGGATCAGAAACCGGTTTCAGGCGCGGCAGGCGTTCCAGCGTCGCATCCGGGATGATCAGTTCGGCCGCCTCGAATCGGTTGCTGATCAGCGCCCGTGGCGCCCAATCGAGCAGCACCCGCGGCGCACGGGCAAAGCGGCCATCCTGATCGTACAGTTCCACACCCTCAAGTGTAGCCCGGCCCCAAAGGCTGCCGCTGATCCGCGTGACGTGCAGCGAAATGCCATTGGCCAGGCTGAACCCGGCCAGCCGCCGTGCCGCAAAGTCGCGACCGGATTGGGTATCAAGCGCGAAGGGCAGGGCAATGATCACTGCCAGCAACGCGAACAGCGTGATCAGGCCAAGGCGCAGCCCGCGCCGCATCAAAAAGCCTGCCCGATGGAAACATAGAACACCAACCGGGGGTCGCCCTTCTGCGGGTTCACCGGCGTCGCGATGTCCACCCGCACCGGGCCAAAGCCGGTGTAGAAGCGCGCGCCGATGCCCGCGCCCAGCGACAGCCGATCAAAGGCCGGCGCGGTACCGGTAGAGACTTCGCCGGCATCGACGAACGCAACAATGCCCAGATCCTGCCCCAGCGCCTGGAATCGATAGCGGGCTTCCACGGCCAGTTCGGTGAGGCTGTTGCCGCCGGTCGGCACATTGTCTTCATTGCGCGGGCCGACGCCCTGGAACACATAGCCGCGCACCGATCCGCCACCGCCGGCATAGAAACGCCGATCCGGTGCGATCACGCCGCGATTGGCGCCTACGATACTGCCTATATGAAAGCGCCCGGCCAGCACCAGGCTATCGCCAATCGGCTTGTAAGCCGTGGCTTCAAACTGGGCCTTGAGATAATTGAAATTGCTCTGGTTTCTGAGCGTGAATTCCGGGCTGAGGCGCGTGGTCAGCCGGAAGCCCCGTGATGGGTTGAGCAGATCGTCGGACCGGTCCCAGGTGATACTGGCCGGCAGCGCCAGCACAGTGAAAGTACGGCGCGGATCGCCGCGCACCGAACGGTCGCGCTGGCTGGTGATCAGCGCCTGGGCGCCGATGCTCCATGTCCAGTCCTTCTGCCAGAGGATGTTGGATTCGCGGGCCAACGCGGCCGAAATGCCCAGCGTTTCGGCAGCGAAGGCGAATTGCTGGCTGGCCGTAAAGCCGCCGGCAACCAGCAATTGCCGATCGCGCTGGCCGAAATTGCGTTTGCGCAGTTCCACCTGCGCCACCTGTTCGCGCTGGGCGCCAACGGCACGGGCGGTGAAGGCGCCTTCGGGCGGGAACAGGTTGCGGTGGGTCCAGCTGCCTTCGGCGCGCACGCCCTGGCCGGTAGAAAAACCGCCGGACAGCGCGATGGTGCGCATCGGCGCGGCTTCGCTGCTGATATCAAGATCGACCGTTTGGGTGCCGTCCTCGCGCACGGCGCCTTCGCCGGGCTTGATCGCCACTGCGCCGAACAAGCCGGTCTGCACCAGCGCGCGGCGCAGATCCTCGCGGCCGGCGTTGCTGTACCGGTCTCCGGGCTTGAAGCGGGCAAGTAGGGCGACATGCTTTTCGTCCATGCCCTTCACGCCATCATCGATGCGGATTGCGCCAAACACGCCGCGCCGGCCCAGATCGACACTTTGCACCAGCGTGGCATCGCGGCTGGCGTGATCGATGGTGATATCGCGCGGTGCAATGCGTGCGAACGGATAGCCGGCATCGGCAAGGCGGATCGGCAGGCCATCCTGCGCCGATTGCACGCGCGCGGCTTCCACCGCATCGCCCACCCGGATCGGCAGCAGCCGGCTGACGATACGAGCCGGATCGGGGCCCAGCGCGTCGTCCGGAGCAGTGATGGTGATCTCGCGGAAATTGTAGATCGGCCCAGCCGTCGCCCGCACCCGCACGATGCTGGGCTGGCCGGCCTGCGCCGGTTCGATATTGATGCGGGCCTGGCTGCCATAATGGCCGATGGAACGCAGCAGCAGCTCGGTAAGATCGCGATCCTCGGCGATGCGACGGCCCAATTGGGCCAGATTGGTTTCCTCGCCCCGGTGCAGCCAGAGCGACGACAGGCCGCGAAATTCATCGTCGAGGCCCAGTTCCGCCAGTCCGGTGACTTCCACGCGATAGCGGATAGCGGCATCGGGGAGTTCGGCTTCACCGCCGGTGGTGGATTCGACATCGGGCCAGGCCACCGCCTCGCCGCCGGGCAGATCGGGCAGAGGGGCTTGCGGGCCCGGAATGGCGTCGGTCACGGGCGGAACGGCGGGCTCGGCGGTTGGCGCGGGCGGCGGCGGTTCAGCAGGCGCAGTCTGGGCCTGTGCGGTTGCGGCCGCAGTGGCGAGCAAGAGGGGCAGGAACCGATGCACCAGATGGGGTTTACCGGATGGGCAAGACAGCGCAAGGCGCACGCGCCTCTGGCTTTGGCTGCCGCTCTGGTGCAAGGGGCTGGGCATGGCGTCTCCCGGCTCTCCTGTTTCGCGTCCACCACAACGTGGCGGCGGCATCTTCATCGCTTTTGGGCTTGTGGCCGGCGCCGTGGGCGGCATGCTGGCCGGGCAGCCTTCTGTGGGGCTGCTGGCAGGGCTGGGCATTGGTATTTCGGCGGCCATCCTGCTCGCTGTGCGCGACCGCCGCTGAACGCCGCATTGCGCTGGTGTGAGGCTGCGGTATCAGGCAGCAGCAATTTTCGGGGGATAGGGCATGGCAAGCGGCCTGTTTGCATTGCTGGATGATGTGGCGGCGATCGCCAAGGTGGCGGCGGCCAGTGTCGATGATATCGGCACCATGGCGGTTTCCAGCCTGGACGATACCGCAGCGGCAGCCGCCAAGGCTTCGGCCAAGGCCGCCGGCGTGGTGGTGGATGATGCCGCTGTCACGCCGCGCTATGTCACCGGCTTTGCGGCAGACCGTGAAATCCCCATCGTCGCCAAGATCGCGCGCGGCAGCCTGAAGAACAAACTGGTATTCCTGCTGCCTGGTGCGCTGGCGCTGTCTTACTTCCTGCCGGTGGTGATCACCCCGCTGCTTATGGCGGGCGGGGCGTTCCTGTGTTTCGAAGGCGCGGAAAAATTGTGGGAAAAGCTGACCCCGCATGATGAAGACGCCGCAGACGATGCCGCGTTGGACCCGGTGGAGAGGGAGCGCACGATGGTATCGGGCGCCATCCGCACTGACATGATTCTTTCGGCCGAAATCATGGCGATCGCGTTGGGCACCGTTGAACAGGAACCCATCGCCGAACAGGCCGCCGCGCTTGTGGTGGTGGCGCTGGGAATTACCGCGATGGTCTATGGCGCCGTCGCGCTGATCGTGAAGGCCGATGATTTCGGGGTGTTCCTCGCCCGCAAGCGCAATGGCGCTGTGGCGGCGCTGGGGCGTAGCTTGGTCGTTGGCATGCCGCCGTTTCTGGTGCTGCTCGGCTGGGTCGGGCTGGCGGCCATGCTGTGGGTGGGCGGCCATATCGTGATCGACGGCCTGCACAAGTTTGGCATCGATGCGCCGCACGATCTGCTGCATGCTGCCATGCACGCCGTGGAAGGCGCGGGCGGGTTCGCCACCTGGTTGGCCGAAGCGGGCGGTGCCGGGCTGTTCGGCGTGGGGTTGGGCGGGCTGATCGTGGCCGCGCTGCACGCGATCCCGCGCAAGGGCCATTGATTGCCCTTCATTCATCGTGTATTGTTATAGCAATACACTGGAGCGTTGCACCATGAAGAATGCTTTGATCGCCATCCTGTTGTGCGGTGTTGCCGTGGCTGCCTGCGATGCCCGGCGCGCCGAGGAACAGGAAAAGGCCGAAACGGCCGCCATCAGTATCAATAAGGATTGGGACGAAGGCGCCGCTGGCGACACCGGCGTGAACATCAAGGCCGATATGGAAACGGGCGAGGTCGAGCTGAAATTGCCCGGCGGCATCGCAGGCAAGGTGAGCATCCCCGAAGGAATTGAATCCGATGCGAAGTTCGATCTGGATGGGGTGGGCCGCTATCCCGGTGCCAAGCTGACCAGTGTTAATGTGCAGGCCAGCGGCAAGGATGGCGACGGCCGCGGGCAGGTGTTGCTGGGCTTCAGCGCATCGGGCAAGGCCGGGCAGGTGGCCGATTGGTATGAAAAGGCTCTGGCCGACAAGGGCCGCACTCCCAGCCGCAGCGGCAACACGCTCACCGGCACCACAAAGGATGGTGACCGCATGGTGATCGCCATCGAGGATGGCGACACCGGTGTCGCCCGCGGCCGCATCACCATCACGGACCGCAAGGGCTGAGCGTTACAGATTGCGCGCCGCAAAGGTATCGCAGCTGTTCATCTGCCCCGATTGCAGCCCGGCCTGCAGCCAGCGCATGCGCTGCGCCGAGGTGCCGTGGGTGAAGCTTTCCGGGTTCACCCGCGCTCCGGCCTTTTTCTGCAACGTGTCATCCCCGATGGCCTGGGCGGCACGCAGACCTTCCTCGATGTCGCCCGGCTCCAGCAGGTCGCGATTATGATGCGCCCAGACGCCGGCAAGGCAATCGGCCTGCAATTCCTGCCGCACCGAAAGCGCGTTGCCTTCAGCCGGGCCTGACGCGCGGCGAGCCTTCTGCACCTCGGCGGAAATGCCCAGCACCGTCTGGATATGATGCCCCACCTCGTGCGCGATCACATAGGCGGCGGCAAAATCGCCGGGCGCGCCAAAGCGGCGGGACAGATCATCGAAGAAGCTGGCATCCAGATAGACCTCGCGATCGGCCGGGCAATAGAAGGGCCCCATGCCGCTGTCGGCCTGGCCACAGCCGCTGTTCACGCCGCCTTCGAACAGGTTGAGCTTTGGCTGCGGATAGGGCTTGCCCAACTGATCGTGGAACACCGCATCCCAGGTGCGTTCGGTGCTGCCCAGCACCTTGGCGATGAACCGGTCATGCGTGCCATTCAGAGCGGCCGGCGCTGCCGGTGCCGCAGCCTCCTGCGGCTGGCCCACACCCGGGCCACCAACACCGGCGCCTTCCACCATGCCGATCATCGCCAGCGGGTTCTGCCCCAGCAGCAGGGCGATCACGCCCACCACGATCATGCCGCCGATGCCGAGCTTGCCGCCGCCGATGCCGCGCATTCCACCGCCGCCGCCGCCTCGTTCCCCGCGCCGATCAACGATGTTGCTGCTTTCCTGTTCGTCGTCGAGGTTCATGGCTGGCGTCTCCTGTCAGGCAGGTTACCGGCTGCGCCTGCCCGGCGCCAGCGCCTCGTTCACCAGCAGCGCGATGCGGCTGCCGGCCTTGGCCACCTGATCACGCACACTCGGAGTGGCCTTGGTGATATAGCCGGGCGTTACCAGCCCGCGCGGCAAGGTGCGGCGCTGGTCGGCGGGGACCGGGCAAGAATCAGGATAGCCCTGCAATTCGGGATAGGCGATCGTATGCGAAATCTCCCACGCTTCTTGCGCCCAGTTGGCGATGCGTGTGGCGGCCGGTTCAGCGGTGAAGGTGCGTCGCATGGCCGGCGTAATGCGCGGCGGGGTGATCGCCGGCGGCTCGGTCAGCGCGCGTTCGGCCAGTTCACTGTCCCAGATGCGGTGCAGGTTCATGCGATCAAACGCCTTGGCGCCATAGCCGGCGCGGACCTGGTTGCCGCCCAGATCACCCTTGTCGCCCAGATGAAGCGGCTGGTGCATGTCGCCGGTGAAATGCACCAGGAAGGAAAACGCCTGCAACCGTTCGTGCGCCGGCCGGCTACGATCAGCCAATATGGCCTGCTGGCGCGGAATCTGCGCCGTCACGCAATCGCCGTTCGGGCACTTGGCATTGATGTCGAACGGCGCGCACACACTGATGTTTTGATAGTGCCAGGGGGCAGAAAAGGCGAACCGCTCGCTGTAACGGCCGCGCACGCAATCGGGCCACACGCTGGCATCCTCGATGCTGGCCAACTGGCATTCCGGCGTGTCCAGCTTGCGTTCGGCGCGCAGCAGCCGGCGCACTTCGGCGCGGGCGGCGGGCGTGAGCTGGCTCCAGGCGATGCTGCCGGTCAGCCGGTGGGCAAAATCGCTCCAGGCCCACGCTGGCTGTGCGACCAGCAGGGCAAGGGGCAACAGACAACGAATCAGGGAGCGCGGCATGGCCACGTTCATGCCCCAGGGCGCTGACTCTGGCCAGTGCCGCAGGGTGGCTGTATGGGCTTGCAAAGCGGGCCCATGCAGCCAATCTTTGGGCCAACAGGATAAAGACAGACGATGCGAGATCCCTACAGCGTTTTGGGCGTGCCCCGCTCGGCCACGGAGGCCGATATCAAGAAGGCGTTCCGCAAGCTCGCCAAGGACAATCACCCCGATCGCAATGCCGATGATCCCAAGGCGCTGGAACGCTTCAAGGAAGCCAACCTGGCCTATGAGCTGCTGTCGGATACGGCCAAGCGCGCCCAGTTTGATCGCGGCGAGATCGGCCCTGATGGTCAGCCCACCAATCCCTTTGCCGGCGGCGGTGGTGGCGGCGGTTTCAACCCGCGCGATTTCGGCAGCAATGGCCGCAGCGGCGGCGGTGCGGATTTTGCCGGTGCCGCCGATGATCTGTTCGCCGAAATCTTTGGCGGCCGCAGCCCGTTTGGCGGCAGCGCGGGCGGGCGAGGGTTTCGCACCCAGGTGCGTGGGCCCGATGTTGCCTATCGCCTGACTGTGCCTTTCGTCGATGCCGTGCAGTTGACCCCGCAGCGCGTTACCCTGCGTTCGGGCCAGGCCATTGAAATCAAGCTGCCTGCCGGCCTGGAAACGGGCAAGCAGGTGCGGCTGGCCGGCAAGGGTGAGCCCGGCCCCGGCGGCCATGGCGATGCCATCGTCACCATCGAGATCGCGCCACACCGTGCCCTTGTCCGCGACGGCGATGATGTGCGCCTCACCTTGCCGATCAAGCTGGATGAAGCCGTGCTCGGCGCCAAGATCCGCATGCCCACGGCCGAAGGCATGGTCTCGCTTTCCATCCCGCCCGGCACCGCATCCGGCAAGATGTTCCGGCTGAAGGGCAGGGGTTTCCGCAAGCTGGATGGCACCCGCGGCGATCAATTGGTGACCGTGCAGATCGATATCCCGCCCGATCACGAGGAACTGAAGGCCTTTGCCGCCAGCTTCGTCGATCCGCGTAACATTCGCGCCACCCTGGATGGTTGAAGCCGGCCCGAGCCGCCGGCTGTCGTGGCCTGCCATCGCGCGTGATACCGCCAGCGGCACCTTCGAACATGGGTTCACCCACGCCGGCAATCTCGCCTATCTCAGTCTGGTCACCCTGTTTCCGTTCGTGATTCTGCTCGCATCGGTCGCCGGTCAGCTTGGTCGTACGGCTGATGGATTGGCGGCGGTAAATGGCTTTCTTGACGCCCTGCCCAACAACGTCGCCGCCCTGATCGCCCCGGCGTTGACCGACGTGATCGCGGCCGAATCGAGCAGCGGCGTCATCACCTTCAGCCTGGCGGTGGCGCTGTGGACGTCATCGGGTGTGCTGGTCACGCTGCGCACCATCGTCACCCAGGCCTATGGCCGGCAATCAGAAATGCCCTATTTGCGCTGGCGTCTGCTTGGCCTGCTTGAAGTGCTGGGCCTGGTGCTGCTGCTGCTGATTGCCTTTGCCGCGCAGGTGGTGGTGACGGGTGCGGAAACCTTCGTCTACCGCCTGATGCCGATGGCGGCGAGCGTGTTTCCGGCGCTGGGCCTGCAACGCATCGTGCCGGCCGTGCTGCTGTTCCTGGCGCTGTGGGGGCTGTTTGCGCTGCTGTGCCCGCGCCGTTTCCGCATCGCGCCCGTCTGGCCCGGTGCATTGGCCACGGCGGCGGCGTGGACGGCGACGACATTGGCCCTGCCGCGCGCGCTCACCCTGTTTGGCGGCTATGCGCTCACCTATGGCAGCCTCGCCGGGGTCATCATCGCGCTGCTCTATTTCTACATCATCGGGCTCGGGATGGTGCTGGGCGCCCAGTTGAATGCCGCCATTGCCCGCGCCCGGCTGGAAATTGCCGCAATTGACCGTTAAGGCGCGCAGCCAAGGAGAACGACATGGGAATCATGGCTGGCAAACGCGGCCTTATCATGGGCCTGGCCAACGACAAGAGCCTGGCTTGGGGCATCGCCAAGGCCCTGGCCGAACAGGGCGCTGAACTGGCCTTCAGCTACCAGGGCCCGATGATGGAAAAGCGGGTCCGCCCGCTGGCCGAAGCGCTGGGCGTTGCCCGCCTGTTCGAATGCGATGTGTCGTCGGTGGAGAGCATGGACGCCTGCTTCGCCGCGCTGGCGGCTGAATGGCCCACGATCGATTTCCTCGTCCACGCCATCGGCTTTTCCGACAAGAACGAGCTGCGCGGCCGCTATGTCGATACCAGCCTCGACAATTTCCTGCTGACCATGAACGTCTCGGTCTACAGCTTCACCGCCGTTGCCCAACGTGCCGCCCTGATGATGCCCGAAGGCGGTTCCATGCTCACCCTGTCCTACTACGGCGCCGAAAAGGTGATCCCGCATTACAATGTGATGGGCGTGGCCAAGGCAGCGCTGGAATGCAGCGTCAAATATCTCGCGATGGATCTCGGGCCTCAGAATGTGCGCGTCAACGCCATTTCCGCCGGCCCGATCAAGACACTGGCTGCCAGCGGCATCGGCGATTTCCGCTACATCATGAAGTGGAACGAATATAACAGCCCGCTGCGCCGCAACGTCACCATCGAGGATGTTGGCGGCGCCGGGCTCTATCTGCTCTCCGGTCTGGCCAGCGGCGTGACCGGCGAAACCCACCATGTCGATGCCGGCTATAACGTGATTGGCATGAAGGCGGAGGATGCGCCGGATATCGGGCTGGCCTGACAACAGATCATATGCTGTCGTTCAGTCTTTTTCTTACTGTTATACTGGGCGTCCTGGCTTGGATTTTTCATGCGCAGCGGCCAGCGGAATTTGCCCAGGATGATCGACCCAGTTTCGTCATCCTCTGCCTTGCTGCTGAGCTTGTTCTTCTGCCATCCATTGCTGCTGTGCGCTTTGCGCTCCGCCCGATTAGCGAGGCAGGCACCTATGCCGGCACTGTGATTGGTGTCGCAATTGGGATCACAATCTATCGTTTGGCGCTGCCCTCGCTTCGCGCCCTACTTGGAAGAGTGCTTGACCGATGAGCCTCAACACATTCGGACACCTGCTGCGCTTCACCACCTGGGGCGAAAGCCACGGGCCGGCGATCGGCGCGGTGGTGGATGGCTGCCCTCCGGGGCTCACCCTGTCCGAAGCCGACATCCAGCCCTTTCTCGACAAGCGCCGTCCCGGCCAGTCGAAATTCACCACCCAGCGGCAGGAGCCGGATGAAGTCCGCATCCTGTCAGGCGTGTATGAAGGCCTGACCACCGGCACGCCGATCAGCCTGATGATCGATAATGTCGATCAGCGTTCGAAGGATTATAGCGACGTC
>Ga0209278_1001190_pt1 | contig 16337 bp, 16 predicted proteins | sample JI81BgreenDNA_FD_187504 | JGI IMG/M metagenome (GOLD analysis project Ga0209278, IMG submission 187504) | Wastewater effluent complex algal communities from Wisconsin, to seasonally profile nutrient transformation and Carbon sequestration -... | ecosystem: Engineered > WWTP > Effluent > Algae... | reverse complement strand
CCTCCCCCAAGGTGCCGCGGCCGAGGACGGAGAAGTTGTCCGTCCAGACGTCGAGCAGTGCGATGGACCAGTAGCGATCCCCTTCGATGCGCGGCACCGAGACGCGCACCGGGGTCGCGCGCAGGTCCAGCCACGACGCGGAATAGAGCGTGTCGTTGTTCGGCGTGGTGACGTCGCGGGCGGTGTGGTCGATCAGCGTGCGGCGATTGACCGGTGCGCCATTCGGCACCAGCGGATAAGGATTCAGCGGATTCACGGCCGAGTTGTAGCGGCCGCGCGCCATTTCATAGAGCGGGAAGGCGGCGAGGAAGGCGGCATCGACACGCGCTTCCAGCGCATTCGCCGGCGCCACGGCCACGGGAAGGCTGTCGTGCGCCCCAGGAGCCGTCGCCGCCATGCCCGGCATCGGCACACCGAGCGCCATGGCGAGGGCGAGCGTGGTGAGGGAAACGCGGAAGCGCATGGCCATGGCCTCGTCAGCGGTGGGAGCCCCAAGCCTAGTGCGGGCGCGCGACGATCCATGCCTCGAGGCCGGGGACCGGTACCCGAATTGGGCCATTCACCGCACGACGGTGCTGACCGGTGTTCGGCTGCGGATCGATACTCGGCGCGCCATCGCCGCTCGGAGCCGCCATGACCCTGCTACGCCGTTTCGCCATCCTCGCCGCCCTTCTGGCCGGCCTTCCCGGTGGTCTCGGCGCCTCGCAGGCGCCTGCCCTGGAGGATGCGGCGGCCCTGCGCGCCATCGCGCGAGATGCGTACGTGTGGGGTTACCCGATGGTGGACCTGCAGGCCATCCTGGCCGCGCAGGTCATCGACCCTGCGTCGCCGGAGTACAAGGGGCCGTTGAACGCCATTGGCCATGTTCGCAACGTCGCGACGCCCGCCGACCGCGCAGTGATCGCACCGAACGTCGACACACCGTATTCCTATGCGTGGCTCGACCTGCGCCGCGAACCGGTGGTGATCGAGGTGCCGGCGTTCGACGATGGCCGTTACGTGGCGGTACAACTGTTCGACGCCTACACGTGGATTGTCGGCTATATCTCGCCGCGAACGAACGGCCGGAAAGGCGGGCGCTTCCTGGTGGCCGGGCCGGATTGGGCAGGCGCCACGCCGGCCGGCGTCGACGGCGTGTTCCGCTCATCCACCACGCTGGCACTGGCCATGGTGCGCACGCAGTTGCTCGGCCCCGGTGACCTGCCGAACGTCCACGCCGTCCAGGACGGATTCCGCGTGCAGGGGCTGTCGGCCGCCCTCGGCCGCACACCGCCGGCCGTGCCCGCTTGGTTGCCGCCGCCTGCCCCGCTGGACCTGAGAGCGTCGCCGACCGACCCGCGCTTCTTCGACGTGCTGGCCTGGATGATGACCTTCGCGCCCGCCCTGCCCGAAGAGCAGGCGTTGCGCGAGCGCTTCGCGCACATCGGATTGCGCGACGGCCATTACGCGCCGCCGGCCGGCGGTGAAGCGGCGATCGCCGAGGGCATGGCCGAGGGACTTGCCGCGATGCGGGCCGGCGCTGGCCAGATCCGCTCCTCGGCCGAGATCTTCGGTTCGTGCGAGCAGCTCGGCACCGATTACCTGAAGCGCGGTCTGGGCGCGATGCTCGGCATCCTCGGCAATTCGGCCGAGGAGTACCTCGGTGTCGGCTACCAAGGCGATGCGTCGGGCCAGCCCTTCGACGGTAGCAAGCGCTACACGATCCGCTTCACACCCGAGACCCTGCCACCGGTGGGCGCGTTCTGGTCGATCACCGTCTATGGCGCCGACCGATTGTTGTATGCCAACGCCATCGATCGACAGGTCATCAATTCACCGATGCTGCCCTCGCTCCGGCGCGAGGCGGACGGGTCGATCGTCCTGCACGTCCAGCACGACGATCCGGGTGAGCCGCGGCGTGCGAACTGGCTGCCCGTGCCGAAGGGCCCCTTCGTCCTGACTTTCCGCACCTACCAGCCCTCGGACGCCATCCGTGACGGCCGCTGGCGGGCGCCGCCGGTGGTTCCTGAGGATTGCCCACTCATCGAGCTCATCAAGGGCTGAGCGGATCTGAAGGTGTCTGGCAAGCTTCGGCCGCTTTTGCTGGTCTGCGTCGATATGTCCGAATGCCTAACGTCCGCTTTGGATCGGTAACGGCCACTGGGCCATGGCCCGAAAGTCACGCGGTCAGCATGCTAGGTGGGGTTGTAGTGGAACTCCGAGTGGTACTCAGCCGCTCCAAGTGGCATTTCGGCCAGCGCGTTCCGGACCTCGGTTGGCAACCACTTGACCACCTCCAGGATGTCTTGGCTTGCATTCACCGTTGCCGGACCTGTGACTATCAAGGCATGAAGGTAGTTGGGCAGTTTTTCCCTCATCAGCCTCTCCGCGTGCTCCCTGCTGCCTCCTATCGCAAGACATGACCTGACGCCGTCCCCTGTCGCGTAGAAGTTCATGTGGCTCAGGTAGAGGCCCGCTTCGAGCATTGACTTTTCAGTGCGCTTCTTCATTGTCGAAATACTCCATCTTCTTGCGCGCAACATCCTAGCCACCGGGAAATGGGCCTGACCCCATCTCGGGCGAGCCGGCATGAAGGCACAGTCTGTCGAATCGCCATCGCATAGGCTGCGACGCGCCACGGGGCACTGCCAATCTCTACGTAGAGTCCCGAAGGGCTCCGAGGAGCCGTCCCGAAGCCTTAATCAGAAACAGTTGCGGTAGGCTCGTTTCGGGCATTTGACCGGACGTACCGTCGCGATTTCTGGCCCACAGCGCGACGTTTGGAACTTTCTTTTCGCTGCTGTCCAATGATGAGCCTGGTGCAGGCTCCTCAGTTGGAACTATTGCCCCCAAGACGACCCCGATCCGTACGCCGTCAGTTGCGTTCTAGCAGAACGACCGTTTGGAACTTTGTTTTGGTCCGCCAATGGCACCTGCAGGCCGGCCTCAATGCCGTCGCCGAGCGCTCGCTGTTCTGGAACCTCGCCGCGACGACGGCGCCCGACAGTGGCTTCGATCCGGATACCGGTTGGCTCGAGACGTACGTCAAGCCGGGCCTGAGCTTCGAGCACGCCGGCGACGGTGCGACGGTGTACGGCAAGGTGTCGGCCGTGGCGTCCTACACCGCGGCACGGACGCATTCGACCAGGGCGACATCGGGGCGAGCACGTTCGAGGAGGCGCACGTGGGGCTTCGCGGCGAATCGGTGCGCGGGCTTGCCTACGACGTGGCGGTGGGCGCGCAGGAACTGAAGCTTGGCACCGCATGCTCGTCGCCAGCGGCGCTTCCATCGGATTCGAGCGCGGGGCGCTGAAGTTCGGCCCTCGCAAAGCCTGGGAAATGGCGGCCGTGGGGCGCCTGTCACGCGCCGGCGTGGGTGGCACCGTGTTCTACCTGGATCCGAACGAGGTGCCCTCGTCGGATGGTGGCAACCGCTTGGTGGGCGTGGATCTCCGGAGCGATGGCGCGCAGTGAGGCTACCTCGGCGCCACGGCGCTTCGTGTGCTCGAATCGGGTTCGTCGTACGTCCGGGCGGCGCCCGGCGGCATTGGCGCGCCGACGATCCTCCCCGGGGGCCGTGACGGCACGCAGGCGGTGAGTTTCTACGCGAGGAGCAACGCGTTGGCGGCGCTTCCGGGGTGGACGTTCTCTGCCGACTACGCCCTCGAGCGCAACAGCCTCAACGACCTCGAGGCCTGGGCCGGGCGGGTGCAGGCCCAGTACGTGTTCGCCGAGGCCTCCTGGAGCCCCACGATCCTCTACGGCTACCAGACGTTCTCGGGCGACGACCCGGATACGCCCGCGCTGGAGCGCTTCGACCCGCTGTACTACGAGGGCAATCCGAATGCGTGGTCGACGGGATCGAAGTCGTCCATGGCCTTCATCAATTCGAACGTCAATGCGCATTCGCTGTCGGTGCGGGTCCAGCCGACGGCCAGGGATACCTTGACCCTCCGTTACGCGCGCATCCGCGCCAACGAACTGCGCAGCCCCATCCAGTTCGGCCAGGCCACGCGCGTCGACATCGTCGGCGCCACGGCCAACGTCGTGGCAGGCGTCACCGATCCGCATCTCGCGGATGACGTGTTCCTCGAATACAACCGCGTCATCAGCCGCCACCTCTTCCTCAGCGGTGGCGTCGCGGTCTCGCGACCGGGCAAGGGCATCCGCGAGGTGACGCAGAGCGCTCCGCCGAACTGGTCGGGCGGATACGTCAACGTCGTCGTCAACTACTGACGGGAGGCCGTCCCGCGCGCCGCTCAGTTCGGCGGCGCGAGCACGGGGCGGAGGTCGGTGAGCAGCACGTCGGCGGCCTGGATGCGCACAAAGCCGATCCGCGGATACTCCAACTCGATGATGCTGTAGACCGCGCCGCCAATGGCGGCGACGAAGACGATCGTATGCAGCACGCTCCGGTTCCCCGCCAAGCCCTTCGCGTGGCCGGCGAGGAACGTGGCCAGAAGAGCGATCAGCGCCAACGCATAGAACACGATCGCCGGTGGATGCAGCATCGTCTCCATCCGTCGCGTGGAAACGATGTCGATCATCTCGTTCAGCGGCCCGAGCATGGGCATCTTCAGCGCCGGCTCGCCCTTCTTCTCGAGGGCCTCGACCACGGCCTTCCAGATCCTGTCCTGCTGCGCGCCGATCTCGTCGAACGCGCCGGGCTGCGCCGGGTCGACGTCCGGGCGCCGGCTGTGCTCGATGCGCAGCTCCAGGTAGTCGCGGTACAGGGGGCGGATCGGGGCGCTGAGCTCTTCCCCGAGGAGGTCGAGGCGGAGGTAGCTCGTCGAGATGGCGTTCGCCTCCTCGGCGATCAGCTGGCGACGATCGTCGTAGCGTCCCGCGGCGCTTGAGAAGGTGAAGGTGATCAGCAGGCCCAGCAGCGCGAAGACGGCGCCTTCCATCGGCCCCAAGCCCTCGCCCGCTTCCTTGCCGAGGCGGGCTGCCCGGTGACGGCCCACGCGGAAGCCCGCCTCGTTGGCGGCGAACAGCAGGACGACGAGCGCCAACACGGCCAGCAGCAATTGAACGATCCAGGACATGGCGGGCGCTTCTCCTCGACGAACGAACCCAGCGCCACAGCGCTTTCGAATCCCGCACGCTGTGGCCTGCTGGAACCCCTCGGTTCGCACGCAGTGCCTCCGGCGGAGTGCACCTCATGGAATCATGGGGTGTCGCAGCGGCACAAGACCGGTTCACTGCACCAAACCTCCACGCCTTGGCGCGGTGCCGCGGTCAATCGCCCAGCACGAACGCGTCCGGGATCTCGTAGCGCTCGGTGCCGAGGATGGCGATCGTCGTGTCGCCCTCGCGGCGCGATTCGGTCGCCATGGCGGCCGTGCCGTCGGCTTCCGCCGTCGAGAAGGTCAGGAAGCTGCCGTCGGGGTTGAAGAAGATCGTGCGCTGGCGGCCATCGGGCAGGCGGACTTCGACGTAGGTGCCGGTCTCGAGGCCCCGCACCACGCCGGCCTCGCAGAGGCCGGGCCCGGCGCCCTGGTAGCCCTCGCAGCGGATCTGCGCGGTGGCGTGGTACGCCGTGCCTTCGACGAGGGCGTCGCCTTGGCCTTCGCCGGCAGGGGCCGGGTTGTTCGGCACGGAGACGAGGAACACGCCGTCGACCTCGCCGACGATGGTGCCGCCGAGTGCGGCCGCGGCTTCCGCGCTCGGGCAACCGGCGAGGCTGGCGCTGTCGTCCAGCCAGTCCACGGTGGCAGCGCTCTCGCCGATGCGTCGGCAGGCGTCTCCCGACTGCGGGAAGCCGTCGCCGACCACCACGAGGCTGGCGGGCCATGCGAATGCCGATGCCGGCTCCGGAGTGCTGGCCGGGGCAGGCTCGCTGGAAGGGGCGCAAGCGGTGACTGCGAGGGTGACCGCGATGACGGCCAGCGGCAGGGATGGGCGGTTCACGGGAGTCATGGCGGCGGCGCTCGTGCGTAGGGTGGAGGGGCGGACGGGGACATGGAGCGGCCAACGGTGCGACCGCGGTCGTTGCCGTAATGTACGACTCGGCGCGGTCCAGCGAATCCAGCGGGATCCGGCGCGCGGATTCCCGATCGGGTTGGACGGCCCAGACCTTGGAGATTTTCGCGATGAACGAAGTGTCCACACCCACCCCACTCTGGCTTCGCATCCTGCGCTACCCGCTCGTACGCCTGCTGTTGCTCGGGTTCCTGATGCTGCAGGCCCTCGGCCACAGCAACTACTACATGGGGCTGGTCGCGGACTCACCCGGGGCGAAGATCGCCGTCGCCGTCGGGATGTCGTTGCTCGCCCTGATCGTCTATGCCGCCTTTGGCCGATGGATCGAGGGCCGTTCCGTCACTGACCTCGCGCTCCGGCCCGCGGCGCGTGAGATGGCGATCGGTCTCGCGGTCGGCGCGATGCTCTACAGCACTTGCATCCTCGTGCTGGTGCTGGCCGGCATCTATCGCGTCGATGGCCTGAATCCACTCTCCTACCTGGTGCCGGGCATCGCGATGGCGGTGAGCGCCGGCTTCCTCGAGGAACTGCTGTTCCGAGGCGTGCTGTTCCGCATCGTCGAGGAATGGCTGGGCAGCTGGATCTCGATCGTCGTGTCCTCGCTGTTCTTCGGCCTCGCGCACCTGATGAATCCGGAAGCCACGCTGTCGAGCGCCCTGTTCATCAGCGTCGAAGCCGGGCTGCTGCTCGCCGCGGCCTACATGCTCACCCGTCGCCTGTGGCTCGGCATCGGCTTCCACGTGGGATGGAACTACGTCCAGACGGCGGTCTACTCGGGCTCGGTTTCCGGCACCGCTATCGAACCGGGCCTGATCCGCGACACGATCGAAGGCCCGGCGCTGCTCACCGGCGGCAGCTTCGGCGTGGAGGCGTCGATTATCGCCTTCATCGTCTGCACGACGACGGGTTTCGCATTGCTTCGAATGGCGATGAAGCGCGGGCACTTCGTGCCATTGCCCTGGCGTCGCGCCGTCCATCGCCCTTCGGCCTGAAACGAATTCGCAGCCGAAGAAGCATTCGCATTGCGATCAAGCATCGACTAACGGAAGGTTTGCGTCCGCGCGAAAACAACGGCGCACACTGCGCGCTCTTGCATCGCCATCGTTGAATCACTTTGTCCGTCCGCACGTTCGTTGACTTCCGCCGGCCGATGGTTGGCAGCGGCACCCTGGCCCTGCTGGCCGCGGTGTACTTCAGCCTCGCGTCGAACGCCGCGTTCTGGGCGGCCTTCCGCGCCACCGAGGCCGGGCAGTCCGCCGCTGCGTGGGCGCTGGGGCTCGGAATGGCCGTGGCGATCACCGCCCTGCACGCCGGCCTGCTGCTGTTCGTCGTGAATCGCTGGACGCGGAACGTGGTGCTGCCGATCGTGCTTTTCGTCACTGCGGCGGCGGCGTTCTACATGGACCGCTACCACGTCTACATCGATCGCGACATGGTCGCGAACGTGCTGGTCACCGAGCCGAAGGAAGCGCGCGAGCTCATCACCGCCGATCTCGTCCTCGCGCTGCTGCTGCATGGGCTCCTGCCGTCCCTGCTCGTGTGGTGGACGCGCGCGCCGGTGCGCGGCGTGGGGAAGGGCATCGCGATGCACGCCGTCGGCATCGTCGTCACGTTCGTCATTGCCCTGGGTGCGATCGGGCTGAACTACCAGGCCCTTTCGTCGTTGATGCGCAACGAGAAGTCGATGCGCCACCTGATCGCCCCGGGCAACTGGATGGTCGCCCTCGGCAAGGCGCTGCGCGAGCGGCGCGCCACGGACGCGCCGCGCCAACTCATTGCCACCGACGCCCGCATCGAACGTCCCGCGGGCGCGAGACCGCGGCTGGTCGTGGTCGTCGTCGGGGAGACGGTGAATGCGGCCCACTGGGGTCTCAACGGCTACGCCCGGCAAACCACGCCCCGTTTGGCCGCGCTCGACGGCGTGAACTACCCCGATGTCGAGGCCTGCGGTACCAACACCGAGGTGTCCCTGCCCTGCATGTTCTCCAGCCAAGGACTGCACGACTACGACCGCGACGCCATCCGCGGCAGCGAATCCCTGATGCACCTGCTTGATCATCTCGGCGTCCATACGCTGTGGCGCGACAACCAGACCGGCTGCAAAGGGGCCTGCGAGGGCCTGCCGTTCGAGAGCTTCCTCGACGCCCAGGTGCCGGCGTACTGCACGGGGGGCCGCTGCTTCGACGGCGTGCTGCTGCACGAGCTCGATGCCGCGGTCGCGCGCATGCCCGGGGATGCGGTGGTGGTGCTGCACATGCTGGGCAATCACGGCCCGTCCTACTACGCGCGCTACCCCGAGGCCTTCAAGCGCTTCACGCCGGCCTGCGAGGTCGACGAACTCGGCGACTGCGAGCGCGATGCGATCGTCAATGCTTACGACAACGCCATCCTCTACACCGACAGCGTGGTGGCCGACGCCGTGGGGTGGCTGGAACAACAGTCGGCCGCGCGCGACACGGCCCTGATCTACCTGTCTGACCACGGCGAATCGCTCGGGGAGTCCGGCCTCTACCTGCATGGCGTGCCGCGGATGGTCGCGCCCGACGAACAGCTCAAGGTGCCGATGTGGCTCTGGCTCTCGCCGGCCCTTCGCGAGGCCGACGGCATCGACCTCGCCTGCGTGCGCGGTGCCGCCGACGCACCCCGCACCCACGACGCACTGTTCAGCACGGTGCTGGGCCTGATGCGCGTCGAGACGGCGGTACGCGACCCGGATTTCGACCTACTGGCCGGATGCCGTCGCGATTGATGCGACCGCCGGGTACGGCGGCCGCAGGGATCAGCCGCCGCGCGTCCGGAACATGCAGTTGAACGCCACCGTGATCCGTTCGCCGGTGCCATGGAACGGCAGCACATAGTGCTGGACCCAGGAGGGGAACAGCACCAGCTGCCCGGGGACGAGGTCGAACCCGTGGTTGGCGAAGGCGAAGGGTTGCCGCAGCTGGCTGTTGGCCGGATCCAGATACATGCCGGCGAGGCTGTTCGGGTTCACGAAGCTGAGCCGCCCCGAATCGCGCGCCGCCGGGTCGTGTTTCCCTGGGCTCACGCAATACACGCCGCTCCATGACGCCATCGGATGATTGTGCATGCCGAAATGGCCCCCGCTGCGTGTGATGTGGAACCACGCATCGGTCTGGACTTCGAGGTTCCGCATCGTCGGCAAGTCGTAGCCGGACAACTGCGCGACGAGTGCAAGGAGCTCCGAGTGGCAGAAGGCGCTGAGCGTCTGCACGCAGTCCTCGGGCCAGGCGAACAGGTCGAAGTGGCTTTCGAAGAGGGCGTCGTTGCGGATGGTGTAGGGGCTGGGGTTCGCCCAGCGCGCGCCCTCCTTCTCCCGTGAGAGGAAGAGCGCCTGCAGGTCCCGGTTCAGTGGCTCCGGATCGGGCATCTGCGCGAAGCCGAAGGGAACCGAGAACATGGGTGTGATCTGTGGCATGCGCTCCGAGCCCTGCGGTTGCGGTGAACGCCGTCAAGTCTAGCGTTCGCGAACCGGATCGGCATCGGCCACCCCGGCGCGCGCGGCCGTCCTCCACGCCCCCGTGGCGCTTCGGCGAGCTAGAGTCGGCGCCATACCCTTGCCGATGGAATGCCGAATGACCCTTCCTGTTGCGTCGCGGGCCTCGCTCGCCACCGCCGTCCTCGTGTTCGCCGCGGCCTTGGCCGCACCGCACGCTGCCGCCGCCGACCGCATCACCGGCCGCGAGTTCGCCACGCGCTCCGAGGTCTACTCGAACCAGGCCATGGCGGCCACCTCGCATCCGCTGGCCACGCAGGTGGCGCTCGAGGTGATGCGCAAGGGCGGCACGGCCGTCGATGCCGCCATCGCCGCGAACGCCGCGATCGGTCTGATGGAACCCACCGGCAACGGCATCGGCGGTGATCTCTTCGCCATCGTCTGGGACCCGAAGACCGGCAAGCTGCACGGGTACAACGGTTCGGGCCGTTCGCCGCTGGGCCTGACGCGCGAATGGTTCGACGAACAGAAGATGGCGCTGATCCCCTCGCATGGTGCGCTGCCGGTGACCGTGCCGGGCACGGTCGACGGCTGGTTCGCCTTGCACGGGCGCTTCGGCAAGCTGCCGATGGCCGAGCTGCTGCAGCCCACCATCGACTACGCGCGCAACGGCCATCCGGTGCACGAGACGATCGCCTACTACTGGGACCGTTCGGTGCCGCGCTTGAGCCAGTTTCCGGGCTTCACCGAGCAATTCACCATCGATGGCCGCGCGCCGAGAACCGGCGAGCGTTGGACGAACGAGAACCTCGCGCGCACGCTGGAGCGCATCGCCACGAACGGCCGCGCGGGCTTCTACGAGGGCGAGCTGCCGAAGATCGTCGAGGCCTATTTCAAGGAGAACGGCGGCTTCCTCGCCGCCGCCGATTTCGCCGCACACCAGGGCGAATGGGTCGAGCCGGTGAGCGTCAACTACCGCGGCGTCGACGTGTGGGAGCTGCCGCCGAACGGGCAGGGCATCGCCGCGCTGCAGATGCTGCAGATCCTCGAAGGCTACGACTTCAGCAAGATCGACTTCGGCAGCGTCGAGCACCTGCACCTGCTCATCGAAGCGAAGAAGCTCGCCTTCGCCGACCGTGCCCGCTACTACGCCGACCCGAGCTTCCATCCGGCGCCGGTGGCCGGCCTGATCTCGGACGAGTACGCCGACACGCAACGCGCACGCATCAATCCGAACCGTGCGCAGACCGTGGTTGCGCCCGGCACGCCGCCCTCGTTGGACGAAGGCGACACCATCTACCTGACCACCGCCGACAGCAGCGGCATGATGGTCTCGCTGATCCAGAGCAACTACCGCGGCATGGGCAGCGGCATGACGCCTCCGGGCCTCGGCTTCATCTTCCAGAACCGCGGCGAGCAGTTCTCGCTGAAGCCCGGCCACCCGAACGAGTACGCGCCGGGCAAGCGGCCCTTCCACACCATCATCCCGGCCTTCATCACCAAGGACGGCCAGCCCTGGGTGAGCTTCGGCCTGATGGGCGGCGCGATGCAGCCGCAGGGCCACGTGCAGATCGTGATGAACCTCGTCGACTTCGGCATGAACCTGCAGGAAGCCGGTGACGCACCGCGCCTGCACCACGACGGCAGCGACGAGCCCGTGGGTGCCGTGACGCCGATGAGCGATGGCGGCGTCGTGCAGCTGGAGACCGGCTTCGACTACGCCACCATCCGCGGCCTGATGCGCCTAGGCCACCACGTCGAGTTCGCCGACGGCCCCTACGGCGGCTACCAGGCCATCGCCAAGAACCCGCACGGCGGCTGGGTGGGCGCCAGCGAGAGCCGCAAGGACGGGCAGGCGGCGGGCTACTGAACGCGCAACGGCGCGCGGCGGCGGTGTCGTGAGCCTGCGCCGTCGCCCGCCGGCCATTGATGGCCTTGCGGCGAGCACGCTGCAGTTGCCGCCGGGCGAATGGCCTTCGCTGCTCGACGGCCTCTGTGCGCACTTCCCGGCGGTACCGCGCGCGGTGTGGCTTGATCGCATGGCGCGCGGCCGCGTGCTCGGTGACGAGGGCGAAGCGCTCAGGCCCGAAACGCCTTACCGCGTCGGGCGCGAGGTGCACTACTACCGCGAAGTGGCGGACGAGCCGCGTATTCCCTTCGAGGAGCGCGTGCTGCATCTCGACGAGCATCTTCTCGTCGCCGACAAGCCGCACTTCCTGCCGGTGGTTCCCAGCGGCGTGCATGTGCATGAAACGCTGCTTGCGCGATTGATTCGCCGCACCGGCAACGCCGATCTGGTGGCCCTGCATCGCATCGACCGCGAGACCGCGGGGCTGGTGCTCTTCTCCACCAACCCGAAAACGCGAGCGATCTACCAAGCCCTGTTTCCCGAGCGACGCATCGAAAAGGCCTACGAAGCGATGGCGCCCGCCTTGCCGGGCCTCGAATTCCCGAGCGTCCATCGCAGCCGCATGGTGCCCGGCGAGCCCTTCTTCCGCATGCGTGAAGTGGCGGGTGAACCCAACAGCGAGACGCGCATCGAGGTGATCGAGCGCGGTGACACGTGGTGGCGCTATGCGCTGCAGCCGGTCACCGGAAGGAAGCACCAGCTGCGGGTGCACATGGCGGCCTTGGGTGCGCCGATCCGCAACGATCCGCTGTATCCCGAAGTTCGGTACCGGGAGGCGGGCGATTTCGACGCGCCGCTGCAGCTGGTGGCGAAGAGCGTCGCGTTCGTGGATCCGGTGAGTGGTGAGTCGAGACGATTCGGCGCGAATTCCAAGCCTTAGGTCTTCTGCCGGCCAAGAGCGGACCTCCGAAAGAATCGATATAGGGCTTATCTTGCTCTACACAACGGTGTCGCTTAAGCGCAGAGAGGCGCCGCACCGGAACTCAGCCGTCTCTACCGTGAGAAAACGCCGCTTGGATTGGGCGCCTGAGCGCTGGCAACTCAGTCCCCAAGCACGAACGCATCGGGGATTTCATAGCTTTCCGTGCCGAGGGCCGCAATGGTGACGTCGTCGTTGCGGCGCGAGGTCATCGGAAGCGCGGCGGTGCCGTCCGCCTCAGCTGTCGAGAAACTCAGGAAACGTCCGTCAGCGTTGAAGAAAATCGTGCGCTTGCGGCCATCCGGCAGGTTCACTTCAACGTACGGACCGGTTTCGGTGCTTCGGACGACGCCCGCATCGCACCATCCCGTCGCTGCGCCCAAGTAGCCCTCGCAGCGAATCTGGGCGGTGGCATGGTAAGGAGTGCCTTCGACTAGGTCGTCGCCTTGACCATCGCCATCGCCAGCCGATGCGGAGCGGCTTGGCACAGAGACGAGCACCACGCCCTCGACCTCGCCGACGATCGCACCCCCGAGGGCGGATGCCGTCTCTACCGTCGGGCAACCCGCGAGAGTCGCGCTGTCGTCCAGCCACTCAAGGGTTGCCGCACTCTCGCCGAGACGACGACAAGCGTCACCGCTATTCGGAAAGCCATCCCCCATAACGATGAGGCCGGAGGGCCAGGCGAAAGTCCCCGCCGGTTCCGTGGTGACGCTCTCGACGCGCGTCTTCTCGGGCGTGGTCGCGGCCGCGGTCGCCGGGGTGGCCTCGTCCAAAGGGCCGCACCCGGCCAGTGCGAATGCAATACCGAACATGACGAACGTGGAAGGAGCACGGAATAGGGTTCGCATGGCGACGACACTCACGGTTGCGAGGAGGAGGACGAATGATTGAGGGTTTGCCGCAGCCGAGCAGCGGAGCCGCGCCCTCGATGGTGATCCGCACGGTGTAGGGAAGCCACGCGCCGTCCACGCCGTCTTGGCAGAGCCGTAGCGTCGCGCGGATCTCGACGGTGCCAAGAGCATCGCGACCAACGACGTTCCGGCCGTCGAACATCACGTCGCCACGCTCGATGACCAGATTGCGTCGCGGCATCGCCCCTTCCAAGACCAAGGCCCTGGCGGTAACGCGGGCTCGCCAAACACGCGGCGAGCGGATCGTCGCCTCGAACGCTTCAGGCAGGGGCGTGTAGGCGTCGGAGATCAGTGCGGGCGGCCGATCGATCCGGGGCTCGCGCCCCGGCGCTGGTGCCGCTACACACGCGGCGAGAACCGCAGGGGCGATGGCTATCGCCCCGCCCCTGCGCGACATCGCGCCGTTGTCCCTGTGCGCCAGATCCCTCAATGGACGGAAAACACCGCGCGGCAACCGTGCTCGACCCAGATGCCGCCGCCATCCCAGCCCCAGTCGTTGCCGTAGCGACAGGGAGAACGCGACAGCTGACGATCAATGTCCACCCGCGCGCCGCGCAGGTTGTAGCGGCAGTAGTTGTGGCGGCCATCCTGCGACTCGCAGGTGATGGTCTGCGCTGGGCCGTAACGGCCGTAGTCGTTGTACGGCTGATAGGTGTAGCGATCGTTGTACCGATCATCATAACGATCGTTGTCGCGGCTGCGATCCCGATCATGATGCGAGGCGATGGCCGCGGCACCAATCAAACCAATCGCCAAAGCGGCGGCGGCTTTCGAATCGTTGTTGCTGCCGCGATCCGAGCGGTATTCGCCGACGTCGAACTGCGCGCGGCAACCGTTCGACACCCAGATGCCCCGGTTGTCGGTGCCCCAGGTCTGGCCCTGGCGGCAGCTGGAGTGGCTGTACTGCACGGCCAGGGTCACGCCGTTGCGGGTATCGGCATAGCAATGCTGGGTCTGGCCGTTCTGCGATTCACAAACGACGCTGCGGGCGATGGCCTCGGGCGCGAACGGCGCCAAAGCGAGGAGCGCGACGAGCGCGAGACGGTTCGTGTGGGTCGGATTCATGGGAAAGCTCCTCGTTTCAGTTCGTCGTGCCAGACCATTCGGCGAGCGAGAGCGCGCCGTCGCCATCCTTGTCGGAAGCCTTGAAGGCTTCCTCGACCGCACCGGTGAACGATTCGGCCGACACGTTGCCGGGTTGCGCCGGCTTGCCTTCGGCGTCGACCGCCGCCGGATGCTCCTGGCCCGCGATGCGGCCATCGCCATTCGCGTCCAAGTGGCCGAACACGCGAACGACGCGGTTGCGGAATTCTTCCCACGTGACTTTGCCGTCGCCGTCGAAGTCCGCCGCCTTGAAGGCGTCATCGGCGGCCGAGGTGAGCGCGGCATCCGCGGCGGCCACGGGGACAGCGACAGCGACCAGGCACGCGAGCCCGGCTGTGCGCAGAAGCAGGGAGAAGGAGATGGGCGAAGGCATGACGGATCCTCGTCGTCGGGAAAGTCTTCGCAGCGTCGGCGTCGCAGCAGCGGGTGTCTGTCGGCGCGTCTCCTCACCAAGCGTCAGCAGAATGCTGATGCGTCGACCCGTACGGCGACACAAACCCTGCTTGGGCCGGCGCGCAACAGCGTTCAGCGGCCCATGCATCACCCAGCGGGTTCAGCGAGCCGCGACTTCGGGGGCGTTTGTGACGACCGTCATGCCTTCCGCCGTACTCTGGGGAAGAATCGGGTGATCGGTAACGACCAGTGACGTCCCGGGTTGCAGAAGCGGCGTGAGTCGGGCGAGGAAGTCTGCCGGGAAGCGGACACGACCCACCTGCTCCGGTGCCAACACCTGGCCCTCTTCCTCGATGTGGCCCGGCACGGGGACGGCGATCCACGCCGGCTTGCCCGCCGTCCCGGCTTGGGCGACGTACGCGTGGGTGCCGAAGGATTGATCGTCCTGCACTTCCAACCGCGTGCGCCCGATCTCGATCCCGTTGCGCAGGACGACGGCCCGCGCGTCAGCGCGCGACACGATGATGGAAACCGGGCCTTCGGGCGAAGCTTCCGGCGTCCAGCGAAAACGCTCTTCCTCGCCCAATCGCTCGGGCAGCGACGGTGCCCCGGTGACCGCATCGACCGGCGCCAGCCCCGGTGGGTGAGCCACCGACACGGGGGCGCTGGCCGAGGTCGCCACCACCACGGTCATGCCCAGCGGACTCGCCTCGAACAACGCCTCTGCAAAGGCGGATGGCAGGTGCACGCAGCCGTGCGACGAGGGATACCCCGGGAGCCCGCCCGCATGGAGCGCCACGCCGTCCCAGGTCAATCGCTGCTGGTAGGGCATCGGAGCGTTGTTGTAGGTGGACGAGCGGTGGGTCGCGTCCTTTTGCAACGTCTGGAACACCCCCGTCGGCGTGCCGTGCCCTGGCTTGCCGGTGCTCGCGCTGGCGACGCCGATGCGGATGCCGTTGCGGTACACGTCGACGCGTTGGTCGTCGAGGGCGACGACGACGACGATCGGACCGGCGGGCGCGGCCGACTCCGCCCACAGCCATTGACCCGGCGTCAACGACTCGGCGGGCGTGTCGAAGGGCATCGACTCGCGGTCACCCCAGAACGGGACGGAGGCCCGTGCCACATTCGTGCCGGCGAGGGCGAGGGCGAGGACGAGGGCGATCAACAAGACCACGAGACGCATGGCCACCCTCGCTCAGCGCGCGACGCTGATCTTGTTGTGCACGGCCTTCACCCCGTTGATCCCACGGGCGATCGATCCAGCCTGGGTGCGTTGGCTGTCGTGGCCGACGAAACCGCTGAGCAGCACGTGCCCCTGTCGAACTTCCGTGTTGATGCGCTGTGCGGCAGCCAAGCCCTCGATGTCGGCGAGCCGAGCCTTGAGCTGGGTCTGGATCTTGGTGTCATCGAGGGTCTGCCCAAGACTGCGCGTCCCCGGCAGCACGACCATCGCGTCCTGCACGCTTCCGACGCCATGGATGCGGCGAACCGCTGCGACGGCAGACGTCTTCTCGAGCTCCGTGTCGACGAAGCCACCGAGTTGCACCACCCCTCGGCGGACTTCGATGTTGATGTGGCCGGCGGCGACATGGCGATCGTCGACGAGCGCGGCCTTGGCCTGTGCGCCCAGCGTGGCATCGTCGACGTTCTCGCCGGCGGTCCGGGACGCGAAGGCCGTGG
>Ga0209278_1001188_pt1 | contig 16341 bp, 16 predicted proteins | sample JI81BgreenDNA_FD_187504 | JGI IMG/M metagenome (GOLD analysis project Ga0209278, IMG submission 187504) | Wastewater effluent complex algal communities from Wisconsin, to seasonally profile nutrient transformation and Carbon sequestration -... | ecosystem: Engineered > WWTP > Effluent > Algae... | reverse complement strand
CACAATGGAAAGCTCAACCAATGAAAAGGCTTTCTTCATGATGCCATGATAACTGGAAGCTACACCATTAACAAGCCGCCATTAATGTGCAGCGTCTGGCCGGTGATGTAGGAAGCCGCATCACTCGCCAGGAATACCACACCCGCCGCCACATCCTCCGGCAGGCCGAAGCGCTGCGCCGGGATATTATCGGTAATGCGCTTTTGCTGCTCTTCGTTCAGCTTGTCCGTCATCGCGGTTTTAATGAAACCGGGCGCCACGCAATTGACCGTAATGCCACGACTGGCGACTTCGGCCGCCAGCGATTTGCTCATGCCGATCATGCCTGCTTTCGAGGCGCAATAGTTCGCCTGACCGGGATTGCCCATCACCGCCACGACGGAGCTGATATTGATGATGCGGCCGGCCCGCGCTTTCATGAACGGGCGCAGCACGGCGCGATTCAGCTGGAAGGTTGCTTTCAGGTTGATGGCGATCACCTGGTCGAAATCCTCGTCCTTCATGCGCATGGCAAGGCCGTCTTTCGTCACGCCTGCGTTGCACACAAGAATATCCAGCCCGCCCATGGCGGCCTCAGCCTGCCCCGGTAGCGCTTCCACGGCGGCCGCATCCATCAAATTGCAGGGCAAGACGGCGCAGCCACCACCCAGCTCGGCGTTCAGCGCCTCAAGCGCTTCGACGCGCGTGCCGCTGATGGCCACGTGCGCGCCTGCTTCTTTCAGCGCCTTGGCAATGGCCCCGCCAATGCCGCCCGATGCGCCAGTAATGAGTGCTTTTTTTCCTGCGAGTGCGATCATGGGAATCTCCTGTATGGCCAGCCGAATAGGACGTGATGACTAAAAAGTCACCCAAAAACTGTCATTAGATCGTCACATAACAATGGTATGGTAAAGAAATTTGAAAAGGAAATGTTATGCCATCATGTAACGCCCGCCCTTCATGCCGTGCCGCCCGTCGCGCTCGCCGTGAATTCATGCAAAGCGATTGTTATCAAAACGCTATTGCCGAGGTTGATAAGTTACTCGAAGACAAATCTGAGCGAGATCAACTAAAACTGCTCCATGGTATGGCCGACCATGCAGAGTCGCGACTTAATCATCGCGAAGAAAATATGTTCGGCCAAATTGACAAAAATATTTTCTTCCGCTCGTTACGTACCCCAGATCTGGAATCCGTAACCGACGCTGTTCACGTCCATCGTGCCGCGCTCATTGAACAAAAAGCTAAGAGTTGCGCTAGCCGCAGTCACTAAGCTGCTTTACTGTAAGTATCCAAATCCGTCGGCGCGGCGATATTCACGGTCGCGATTTCGGGGGCGATGCGTTTGATCAGCCCGGTGAGCACATTGCCATGGCCCAGCTCGATCACGCGGGTAACGCCCAGTTGCTTCATACGCTCCACGCTATCCACCCAGCGCACCATGCCGGTGACTTGTTGCACCAGCAGGTCGCGAATGAAGGCCGGGTCCGAGGCACGCTCGGCCGTCACGTTCGCAATCACCGGTACGGCGGGCGCATGCATCTGGCTTGTGGCAAGCGCGTCGCGCATTTTATCGGCGGCGGGCTGCATCATGCTGCAATGGAACGGCGCCGAAACCGGCAATGCCAGTGCGCGCTTGGCGCCTTTTTCCTTGGCCACTTCGATGGCCACTTCCATGCCGCGCGCCGAACCGGAGATCACGGTCTGGTTGGTACTGTTCTGGTTAGCAATCTCGATGATCTCGCTCATGGCGCGGTTGCGCGCCTCGCGCACGATCTCTTCGACTTCGGTGAAATCCGGGCCGATGATGGCGACCATGCCCCCTTTGCCCGCTGGCACAGCGGCCTGCATGGCGTTGCCACGAATGCGCAGCAACCGCGCACAATCGGCCAAACTAAAGGTACCTGCGGCGGTCAGCGCCGAATATTCGCCCAAGGAATGGCCTGCCACGCAGGATACATCGCGCGCCAGATTGAGCCCGGTTTCTTTTTCCAGCACACGAAACGCCGCCAGCGATACGGCCATAATGGCAGGTTGCGCGTTCTCGGTGCTGGTCAGTTCGGTATCCGGCCCTTCGGCCATCAGTTTGGAGAGCGGCTGCGACAGCGCATCGTCCACTTCCTGAAGGGTTTCGCGGGCGATGGGAAAGGCGGCGGCCAATGCTTGGCCCATGCCGATGGCCTGGCTGCCCTGGCCGGGGAAGATCAATGCGGTGGTCATATGCTTTACCGTGTATTGTGAACCGTTTACCGACGCCCATGTAGCGAGCGCGCGAGCCTCGGTCAATGGGTAACGGTCTGCTGCTAGAAATCGCTTGCGTTTATGAGCATTTGCGCGTAATCACCCCGCTCCCTTAACAGGGAACCATTAATGCACAGGTTCGCAGGCGTAGCACATGGGGTGCTGCGATCGAAGCGAGCCGTTAATGACGGGAATGGAGCCATCGTGTTCGCACGGAGCGACATTTCCAAAGAAAGGTAAGCACTATGGCTTTTTATGAAGTCACTTTCGTCGTGCGTCCCGATATGGGCAAAGCCGACGTGGCCAAACTGGCCGAAACCCTCGGTAAAATCGTCACCGATCACAAGGGCAGCATCCTCAAGAACGAATATTGGGGCATCCGCACGCTGGCCTATAAAATCAACAAACTGGGCAAGGGCCACTACACCATGCTCGGGCTGGATTGCAGCGCGATTGCACTGAAAGAACTCGAGCGCCAGATCGGCATCAACGAAGACATCATCCGCACCATGACCGTACGCGTCGATGCGATGGATGCCACCCCGAGCGTGATGCTGCAGCAAAAATCCGGCGATAGCTACGAAGCCGCATAAGGAGTAACCCATGAACGAACAACGTACCCCCCGCGCCGAAGGCGCAGCCACCGAAGGCCGCGCGCCGGCTGGTCGCAAAGTCTTCTTCCGCCGCCGCAAATCCTGCCCGCTTTCGGGCCCGAACGCCCCGGCGATCGACTATAAGGACGTGAAATTGCTGCAACGCTTCATCTCGGAGCGTGGCAAGATCCTGCCCAGCCGTATCACCGCTGTCAGCGCCAAAAAACAACGCGCCCTCAGCCAAGCCATCAAACGTGCACGCAACCTCGCGCTGCTGCCGTATGTTGTGCAGTCGTAGGAGTATAGAACCATGCAAGTGATCCTCTTAGAACGTATTGCCCGCCTCGGCGGCGTGGGTGACCAGGTAAAAGTGCGCGACGGTTTCGCCCGCAACTTCCTGTTGCCGCAAAAGAAAGCCCTGCGCGCCACGCAGGACAACATCGCGTATTTCGAAAGCAAGCGTAGCGTGCTGGAGAAGCAGAACGCCGATGCGCGCGCGGCTGCCGAAGCCCGTGCAAAAGAGCTGGGCAACCTGGCCGTGACCATCATTCGCCAAGCGGCGGAAGACGGCAAGCTCTACGGCAGCGTATCGGTGCGTGACGTGGCCGATGCCTTGGCAGCCGCTGGTACGCCGATCGAGCGTCGCCTGATCGACCTCAACAGCGCCATCAAATCGCTGGGTGTGTATGAAGCGCAAGTGCATCTGCATGCGGAAGTAGCGGTGACGCTGAAAATCACCGTGGCCCGCAACGCCGAATCGCTGCTGGAGAAAGAACTCCGCGCCGAGTCGACCGACGCAGCAGAAGCCAGCGACGAAGACGCGGCTTAATTGTCATCCTGAGCGCAGCGAAGGATCTAGATTCTTCGGCGAAGCCTCAGCATGACAAAAACGAACAAACCCGGCCAAGCAATTGGCCGGGTTTTTTGTTGTGGGAGCATCACCGTGCAGACCTCGCAATCGCACTGATGCACTAATTGCCAGCAATTTGCACAATACTCACTAGTTCTTTGCAGCACAGGTGCCTCGCTTATGGTGATCCATGTACCGATACGATACGGCCAATGATCACTATAGTGTACTGATAAATGTTGTCTATAGTGAACATGTTTATGCATGGACATCTGCGAAACCGTTGGGGCAAATATTCGTCGTCTGCGTATCAAGCGCGGTATGTCGCAGGAATCGCTTGCACTGGCAGTTAACATTCAGCGGGGCTATCTCTCGCAGTTGGAACGGGGTACGCGCAACATGACGCTACTAGTGCTGCAGGAGATTGCAGCCGTACTTGGGGTAAAGCCTGCCGAACTGCTGAAGTAAGTTATCCCCACAGCTCGCAGCCGCCACAACTTCATGCTGGGCCTTACAAATCACGCCCTGCTGTGCTAACTTGTGCATAACGCGCGGTGCGTCATGGAACCGTCACCATCGACGCGTATGGTGTTGCTCCACACTCACGAAAGACAGATACGACCATGGCTGAAGTTCACTCGCTCGCGGCAAAAAACGAAGGCACGACCGGCACGGTCCGCGAAGCACCGCATAATTTTGAGGCCGAGCAGGCGATCCTTGGCGCCATCCTCGCCAATAATGAAGCGCTCAACCATGTGGGCAGCAGCGTGGCGCCAGAGGATTTCTATGCCGCCATTCACCAGCGTATTTTCAAAGCCATCCTGCAGTTCCACGACAAGGGGCTGATCGCCAACCCGGTCACGCTCAAGCACCATTTCGCTGGGCAGGAAGGGGTGGAGGATCAATACCTCGCGCGGCTGGTGGCGGCAGCGACCTCCATCATCAACATCCATGATTACGCCAAGATCATCCGTGATCTCGCGATCAAACGCCGGCTGATCGCCATTGGCGAGGAAGCGGTGGTGGGTGCGTATGACCCGCAGAATGAACGCAACGGCATCGCGCAGGTCGAATCGGTCGAGCAGCAACTGTTCCGCCTTGCCACCGAAGGCGACGCAGAAGGCGGCTTCAAGGCACTGAAATTCTCGCTGGCCGAGGCACTGACGCGCACCGAGAAAGCCTTCCAGCGCAGCGGCGAAGTGGTGGGCGTAAGCACGGGCCTGCGCGACATGGATAAGCTGCTGGGCGGGCTGCACCCAAGCGATCTGCTGATTCTTGCGGGTCGCCCCTCCATGGGGAAAACGGCGCTGGCCATGAATATTGCGTTCAATGCCGCCAAATCCATCAACGAACAGGATGCGGATGCCCATGCGCGCAATGAAAAGCCGCGCTCGGTCGGCTTCTTCTCGCTCGAGATGTCGTCCGAACAGCTGGCGATGCGTTTGCTCGCCTCGGCCTGCGGCGTGAGTTCGCACAAGCTGCAGCGCGGCGATCTGAGCCAGGAGGAATTCCAGAAACTGGTGGAAGCCAGCCACGCGCTCAATGGCCTGCCCATGCATATCGACGACACGCCCGCGCTGTCGATTGCCGCGCTGCGCAGCCGTGCGCGCCGCTTAAAGCGCGTGCATAATGTGGCGCTGCTGGTGATCGATTACCTGCAGCTGGTGCGCCCCTCCAGCAGCAACAGCCAGACGAACCGCGTGCAGGAAGTCTCGGAGATTACGCAAGGGTTGAAAGCGATTGCGAAGGAACTCGATATTCCCGTGATCGCGCTGTCGCAGCTTTCCCGCGCGGTCGAACAGCGCGAAGACAAACGCCCGCAGCTTGCCGACTTGCGCGAATCCGGCTCCATCGAGCAGGACGCCGACGTGGTGATGTTCGTCTTCCGCGAGGAATATTACGTGCAGCGCCGCCAGCCGCAGGAAGGCACGCCCGAGCATGCCCAGTGGCAGCAGGATATGGAGCGCGTGCATGGCATTGGTCAGGTGATCGTGGCGAAGCACCGTAACGGTCCGGTGGATTCGGTGACGCTGCAATACACCTCGGAGACCACAACCTTCCATGATTACGCAAAAGCCGATCATTTGCCTGAGCAGTATTACTAGCGCAGTGCGCTAGTAATCCTTCTAGGTTACTTCGCAGATCGCACATGCTGTGCGATGCTTCGTGCCGCTTCGCGGGCTGATGGCTCATTCGGCCTACTGGCCTCATCTGAGTATCCTTTCGCTCTTTACTCACTGCGCAGGACGGATTAAGCAAATCGCCATGTTCCTCACCCCCACCCTCACCGTAAATCTCAGCGCGATTGTCGCCAACTGGCAGCGCCTGCGTGCGCAATTTACGGGCCGTGAAACCGCTGCCGTGGTGAAGGCCGATGCGTATGGCTTGGGCATGGTGGAAGTTTCCACCGCGCTGGCTAAAGCAGGCTGCGACACGTTCTGCGTGGCTACGTTAAGCGAAGCTATTAGCTTGCGTGCAGCATTGGCTGACGTACGGATTCTAGTATTTCACGGCGTACAACCGGGCGAAGAATTCGCCTTTCGCCAACATCGCCTCATCCCCGCGCTTTCTAGTATGGAGCAGCTACAACGCTGGAAGCCGGTGGCCGCTGAATTTCCGCATGCGGTGAGCGCGTTGCATATCGATACGGGCATGGCACGCCTCGGCCTGCAAATGGAGGAGTTCACCGCCCTGCTTACGGCAGAGCCGACCGTGCTGGAGCAATGCCGTGTCGGCCTGATCATGAGCCATTTCGCCTGTGCGCCGGAGCCGTTGCACCCCAGCAACGCGCACCAGCGTGACGCGATGCAGCGGGTGCGTGATCTGGTAGGGGCGAGCATTCCGCTATCGCTGTGCAATTCAGGCGGCATTTATTTGGGTACGGACTACCATTGCGACCTCGCCCGCCCCGGCTGCGCGCTGTATGGTATTGCCCCACAGGATAGCGCGGCCAACCCCATGCAGCCGGTGGTGCAATGGGATGCCCCGATCATCAGCACGCGCGTGCTGGAACATGCACAAAGCGTTGGTTACGGCGCCACGCAAACCTTGCCCAAAGGCACACGGCTTGCCACTGTCGCCAGCGGCTATGCGGATGGGTATCTGCGCCATGCGAGCGGCCAGGGTGCCGTGGGCTATGTGGGCGAGTACCGTGTGCCGCTGGTCGGCCGCGTGACCATGGATATGCTGTGCTTCGATGTATCCAGTGTGCCCGAAACATTGCTTGGCGAAGGCCAACCCCTCACCTTGCTGGGCAATCGCGATGGTATCCGGGTGGATGATCTGGCGCGCATCACGGGCACCATTGGCTACGAGGTACTCACCCGCATCGGCCCGCGCGTGCGGCGGGTGTATCTTTAATCTCGACTCCGGTACATGAACTGGCTAAACCATGCCTATGCATCTTCTTACCCAGCATAACCCGCTATCCCGCGTTGGCCGTGTATTCCTGTCGTTCTTAGCAGCGATCGGGCGGCTGGCGCTGTTCACCGTGGGCATCCTCAGCCACGGCTTTCGCCCGCCCTTCTATCTCGGCCAGTTCGGCCGCATGATCATCGAGATCGGCTATTATTCGCTGCCCGTGATCGGCCTGACCACCCTGTTCACCGGGGCGGCGCTGGCGCTACAATCCTATTCCGGCTTTGCCGATTTTGGGGCCGAGCAATCCATCCCCATTATTGTCGCGCTCGCCATCACGCGCGAATTGGGGCCGGTCATGGCGGGCCTGATGGTCGCGGGGCGCATTGGCGCGGCCTTCGCCGCCGAGATTGGGACCATGCGCGTGACGGAACAGATCGATGCGCTGGTGACGCTTTCCACCAACCCGTTCAAATATCTGCTGTTCCCACGTGTGATCGCCGCGGCGTTGATGCTGCCGTTGCTGGTGTTCGTGGGCGATATTATCGGCATTTTCGGCGGCTACATGGTGAGCGTGAAGGCGCTGGGTTTTGCGCCGGTGCCTTACATCAACAACACCTGGAATTTCCTGGCCTGGTTCGACGTGATGACCGGGCTGGTGAAAGCCAGCGTATTCGGCTTCATCGTGGCGTTGATGGGCTGCTACCATGGCTATTACAGCCGCGGTGGCGCACAAGGTGTGGGCGCGGCCACCACCAATGCCGTGGTCAGTGCCAGCATTCTTATTCTGCTGATGAATTACCTTCTCACCGAAATGTTCTTCTCACTATGAGCACGACCCCAAAAATCGAACTGCGTGACGTGCATAAACGCTTCGGCGCCAAAAAGGTGCTGGATGGCGTGAATATCAGCGTCGCGCCCGGCGAATCACTGGTGATCATCGGTGGCTCGGGTTCTGGCAAATCGGTGACGATTAAAACCGTGCTGGGGTTGATCAAGCCGGATGCTGGCGAGATTTTCGTCGATGGGCAGGACGCCACCCATTTGAGCTTCCGCCAGCGCGAGCCATTCCTTCGCAAATTCGGCATGCTGTTCCAAGGCGGCGCGCTGTTCGATTCGCTCCCCGTCTGGCGCAACATTACCTTCGCGGTGGCACAAAGCCAGAAGGACCTGAACAAAAAACAACTAAAAGAATTGGCCGTGGAAAAGCTGCAGGCGGTGGGCTTGCGCCCGGAAGTGGCCGACCAGTTCCCGGCCGAGCTTTCCGGCGGCATGGCCAAGCGCGTGGGTTTGGCCCGCGCCATCGCCAACAGCCCGGAGATCATCTTCTTCGATGAGCCGACCACGGGGCTCGACCCCATCATGTCCGACGTGATCAACGAGCTGATCGTCGAGCAGGTGAAAAAACTGGGTGCCACCACCGTGACCATTACGCATGACATGTCGAGCGTGCGCAAGATCGCCAGCCGCGTGGCCATGATCTATCAGGGAAAAATCATCTGGGATGGGCCGGTAAGCCAGATCGATAGCTCCGGCAATCCGTACGTCGACCAGTTCGTGCATGGGCGCGGCACCGGGCCGATCCATGTCGAAGGGCGCAGCAAAAGCGCCTAAGCCCCTCAAAACCATGCTATTCATGGAATCTTCACGTTTCCGTTGCATTATGCTAGTATCATGGGAACGATGGCAAGCAAACTACACAACCTGGATTACAAGAAGCTCTATGGGCTTCAGCTGGATTTTGATCCCGCGGAACAAACACTACGCGTATCGGTCAGCAACCGTTCCGAGCCATGGCCACGCCTCAGAAAGGCCCTGCAAAGCCTCGTCAATATTGATGACAGCGCCGGCAATCAGATCAAACCAAGCCATAGCCGGGCCAATGCCAAATCCGTCACATTCCATGGCGTGAGCCGCGAATTTACCCTCAAGCTCGGACTAGAGCCTATCGGCCAATACAGCGTCGATAGCGAGGGAAAACTCTCGCTCACGGAACGGCGCATTCTGACCTCCAGCGAAATCCGTCGCATCGGTACCTTCCACCGCGCCATGCCCTATGCGCAGCGGCTGCCGGAGCTGAGCCACGAAGAAAATAGCGCGCTGCTGAAAAAAGCACGCACCGCCGTGTTCACGGATTTTCACTCGCACAGCTCCGGCCAGATCAGCTCAAAGGGGCTGATCGATGTAGGCCTCGCACATGATGCCTATTACCCGCTGGAATGGCTACAGGAAGCGGGCATTGACGTGAACTACCAGCGCTTCCCGAAAAATGTGCGGCGCGAAGAGCCACGCGTGCGGTTCGAGCCGCGTATCAAGCCTGGGGAAGAACTTTCGCCCACGGTGGAATCGGTGCCGCTACGCGCATTAACGCAGACAGAGCGTGATAAGCTGGAGCGGCTGATGGCGATGCCGAGCGACCGCCAATCCACCTTCTCGGAAATGGAAAACGACGCCTATTATTTCCGCTATCCGCTGACGAAAAATCCGGCGCTAACGAAAGATGTGATCAAGCAGACCGCCCGCGAATATGTGCTCGACGGCGTGAAGTACGCGACGCTTTCCTATGTCGGGCTGGACAAGCCAGAGACATTGCGCGCGGTGCACGAAGCCATGCAGGAAATCGAGCAGGACCCGGTGCTCAGCAAAGTAAAATTGCGCTTCAAGGTGGGTGTGCCACGCACCATGCCGCTGCCGAAAGTCGAAGAAACGCTGGAGAAAGCAAAGATCCTGCTGGATAGCCCCTACATTGTGGGCATCGACTTGCTGGGCTACGAGCTGAACAAAACCAAGAAATTCTCTCAGCTGTTGGATGGGTTCTGCAAATGGGCGAACGACCATAAACCCGGCTGCACTGTGCGTGCGCATGCGGGCGAGAACGACAAAAACCTCGGCAACGTGAACGAGATGCTGGATATTGCGGTGAAATACCCGAACCTGCATTTCAGCATCGGCCATGGCGTGTATGGCATGGACGAGAAAACCATCGCCCGCGCGGAAGAGCTGTGCGCCGATCCCGAAAACCCGCGCCTGACGATCGAGCCGAACCCCGCCTCCGTGATTGCGCTGAACAACGTGGATGATCTAAAGCAGATCCCATTCGAGACCATGGTGAAATATAAAATTCCCTTCGTCGTCAGCTCGGATTCCGCCGGGATTTACCACACCAGCCCGCTGCAATTGGGGCTGGAAGCGTTTTACGGTGGTTTGCGTTCGGAAGGCTTCGATCAGCTGATCCATCACCAGACCGTGCTGATGAACAAGCAACTGAGTTTCTGCGCGCGCAACGCTGCCGATATTGCGGGCTGGCAGCAGCACGGCCACGAAGCATTCATGGATCAGACCATCGAACGCTTAGGCCGTGTACCCGCCGCCGTGATGCCGCGTGTGAAGAAACAGAGCATGGGAGAAATCCGCGAAAAACTTGCCGAGCAGGGAGTGATGTTGGTGCAGCCGCACGAGCGTCTACCCGAGCTGGATCGCCGCCGACCTGTAACGATCGTGGGTGCCTCGGGCGATAGCTGGGCGCGCATGAGCGATGAAGCACGCCGCGAATCCGCCATTGCGCTGGATATGGTCACGCATGCGCTGAACCCTGAAATCGCCTTTATCGAGAATGGGCGGCCCAAAGCGCAGGGCGTGCCGGAAGTGCTGCGCCGTTCGATTGCGCATGCAAACGATAACAGCACCGAACCTGCCTCGCCATTGTATAATTATGGGTTCCAGGCCGAGCCGAATTTTGAAGAGATCGATACCTACAAACATTTCTCGCACCTTGAAGTGCTGCCGGGCAAGCTACTGGATCTGTCGAGCGCCATCGTCAACCGCACCTTCCAGCGTCAGGGCGTGCTGATTGCCATTGGCGGTGCAGCTTTCACGCGCGACATTATCACCAAGGCGGACCAGCGCGATATTCTGGCCGACAATCCCGGCAACCGGAAAATGATGCTGCTGCTGCAATGCGCTGAAGGAGCCTCGGCAGAAAAAGCGCGCGTACTATCGCCGGATTATCGTGCGTTGGATGGCAGGCAGCTTCTAAGCAAACTCTATAAACACTCGCCGGAGCTATTTGCCGCTGACTTTGATATCAGCAAGCTGGATGCGTATTATCAGGCGGCGGCAGCGCGCGTGAATGGCTATAAACTCGATGCGCCCGATACCGTGATCGAAGCTGCCAAACTTTTTCAAGACCGCCAGCACGGAATCGGTCGAGCTTAGCGTTGCCAAGCATGCAGCCGCCGTCTAGAACGGGGGCATGGCAAAATCTTCCACGCAGTTTATCTGCCAGTCCTGCGGGGCGGCACACCCCAAATGGTCCGGCAAATGCGATGCGTGCGGCGCGTGGAACACGCTGACTGAGGAAGCCATCAGCGCGGTGCCGAAAGGCATGAAGCCTGGCAAATCCAAGGGGCTGGAAGTCGCCACCCTCGCCGATTATGCGCAAGCCCCGCCACGCATCGCTACCGGCCTTGCCGAGCTGGATGGCGTGCTGGGCGGCGGCCTGGTGACCGATTCAGCCATTTTGCTGGGGGGTGATCCCGGCATTGGGAAATCCACGTTGCTGCTGCAGGCCTGCGCCTCGATTGCCAGCAAGGGCCATGCGGTTCTCTATGTCTCCGGCGAGGAGTCGCTCGCGCAAATTCAGTTGCGTGCCGCTCGGTTGGGCTTGAGTAAAGCACCGCTCACGCTCGCCGCAGCCACCAATGTACGTGATATTTTAAGCGCCGTGGATAAGGCCGATGCGCCCTCCGTACTGGTGATCGATTCGATCCAGACCATGTTCGTGGATTCGCTGGATTCCGCCCCCGGCACGGTGGCGCAAGTGCGCACCAGTGCGCATGAGCTGATCCGCGCTGCGAAGAAGCGTGGCTTCGCGCTGCTGCTGGTCGGCCATGTCACCAAAGATGGGCAGATCGCTGGCCCGCGTGTGCTGGAACATATGGTCGATACGGTGCTCTATTTCGAGGGCGATCGTGGGCATGATTATCGCATTCTTCGCGCGGTGAAAAACCGCTTCGGCGCGACGGATGAAATCGGTGTGTTCCAAATGGGCGATGCGGGATTGGCCGAGGTAAAAAATCCCTCGGCCCTGTTCCTGCACGAGCGCAGCACCGCCGTGAGTGGTGCCGCCGTATTCGCGGGCATGGAAGGCACGCGTCCGCTGCTGGTCGAGATTCAGGCGCTGGTATCCCCCAGCGGCATGAGCACGCCGCGCCGCGCCACGGTGGGATTTGACAGCGCCCGGCTTTCGATGATTTTGGCGGTGCTGGAAGCACGCGCCGGCATGCGTTTTTCTGACAAAGAAGTATTCCTGAACGTGGCGGGCGGTATGCGCATTCAGGAGCCTGCCGCCGATGTGGCCGCCAGCATGGCGCTGATCTCGGCATTGCTCGACAAACCCATTCCTACCACCACGGTCGCCTTCGGTGAGATCGGCCTGACCGGCGAGGTGCGCCCCGTGAGTCGTGAACAGGCGCGGCTGAAAGAAGCCGCTGCGCTGGGCTTTACTCGCAGCGTGATTCCGCCTAGTAAAGGCACCTATGCGGGTGCACAAAACGTGGCGCATGTGGATGCGCTGGTGCGCCTGATGCTTGAAGCGTAAAGGAGACAGACCGTGGTAGAAACATCGCTCAACCTGTTTGACCTGATCGTCATTGCCGTGGTCGGCCTGTCGGCGTTGCTCTCGTTCTTCCGCGGATTCATTCGCGAAGTACTTTCGCTGGGTGCGTGGATTGGTGCATCGGTCATCACGCTATATTATTTCGAGGATGTCACCGCGCTGATCCGCCCGCATGTGAACAGCGATGTGGTTGCCAGTGGCCTTGCCTCCATCGGCACCTTCATCGGCGCGCTGATTGGCATTTCGCTGTTTACGCGCCTGTTGAGCAAGTATGTCAAAAGTGGCTCCGACGTGGGGGTGCTGGATAATCTGCTGGGCATCAGCTTTGGCGCAGCACGCGGCATGCTGCTGGTCGCCATCGGCTATTTCGTCATGAGCGTGGTCATTGCCGAGAAGAACTACCCCGATTGGGTCAAGAACGCCGCCACCCGCCCCTATGTGGAGCAAGTCGCGGATTGGGTGGCGAAAATCGCGCCGAGTTATTTCGCCGAAATCTCACCCATGAAGGCCGAGGATGGCGACGCCGCGCTGGAGGAATCGCGCCGCGAAGAAGCGGCCGAAGAGCTGCGCGACGCAGCCGACGCAGCCGATGCAGCGGCAGATGATGCCGCAGATGCCGCCAAAGAGCGCTGGCAATCGCTTGATGAATTACGCAAAAATATGGGAGTCGAATAATGGCGCTGGATGGCTTCCATGAAGAATGCGGCGTGTTCGGTATTTTCGGCACGATGGACGCAAGCGCCCACACGGCGCTGGGGCTGCATGCATTGCAACATCGCGGGCAGGAAGCCGCGGGCATTGTCAGCTGCGATGGCGGGCAGTTCTTCTCGCACCGCGCCTTCGGTCTGGTTGGCGATCATTTCAACTCCGCCGAGGTCATTGGTGGGCTGAAAGGTGCGGCGGCCATTGGCCATAACCGTTATTCCACCGCGGGTGGTGCCACCATGCGCAACATCCAACCCTTCTATGCGGACCTCGCGTTGGGTGGGTTTGCGCTGGCGCATAACGGCAACCTCACCAATGCACTCACGCTGCGCAACATGCTGATCGCGCGTGGCGCGCTTTTCTCCTCCACCTCCGACACGGAAGTGATCGTGCATCTGGTCGCGCTGTCGCAGGCGGGAACGATTCAGGAACGTGTGGTCGATGCACTGACGCAAGTGGAGGGCGCCTATTCGCTGGTGATCCTCACCGGCGATGCGCTGATCGGCGTGCGCGATCCGCATGGCGTGCGCCCGCTGGTGCTGGGCCGCGTCGGCGAAGCCTATGTGCTGGCCAGTGAATCCTGCGCGCTCGATATTCTCGGCGGGGAATATGTGCGCGACATTGCCCCCGGTGAGATGGTCATTATTACCGAAGCAGGCGTGGCCTCGCTCACGCCGTTTGCCCCGGCGGCACATCGGCTGTGCATTTTTGAATATGTCTATTTCGCGCGGCCCGATAGCATGGTGGAAAACAAGAATGTCTACCATGTGCGCAAAGCCATTGGCGCGGAGCTGGCGCGCGAAAGCGGCGTGGAGGCTGATGTGGTCGTGCCCGTGCCGGATTCAGGCGTGCCGGCGGCCATCGGCTATGCCGAAGGCTCCGGTGTGCCGTTTGATCTCGGCATTATCCGCAACCATTATGTGGGCCGCACCTTCATTGAACCGAGCGATTCGGTGCGCCACCTCGGCGTGAAGCTGAAGCACAACGCCAACAGCGCGGCCCTCGCTGGCAAGCGCGTCATTCTGGTGGATGATTCGATCGTGCGCGGCACGACCAGCAAAAAAATCGTCACCATGGTGCGCGAAGCGGGTGCCAAAGAAGTGCATATGCGCATCGCCAGCCCGCCGACCACCCATAGCTGTTATTATGGCGTGGACACGCCCGAGCGGAGCCAACTGCTGGCGGCTACTCACAACATCGCAGAAATGGCGAAGCTGATTGGGGTGGATAGCCTTGCCTTTATCAGCATCGACGGGTTGTACCGTGCCGTAGGCGTTGCCAAGCGCAACAGTGGCGCACCGCAATTCTGCGATGCGTGCTTCAGTGGTGAATACCCCATCGCCCTCACCGATTACAGCACCGGCATGGGTGGAAAACAGAAAAACCGTTTCGTACGCGAGGTCAGCTAATGGCCGCACTGCATGGCAAAATTGCCCTTGTTACCGGTGCTTCGCGTGGTATTGGTGCGGCGGTGGCGAAGCGGCTGGCAGCCGAAGGCGCACATGTGATTATCACCGCGCGCACGGTGGGTGGGCTGGAAGCCGTGGATGATGCGATTCGCGCTGCCGGTGGCGAAGCGACGCTGGTGCCGCTTGATCTGCGGCAAATGGAAATGATCGACACGCTGGGCGCGCGCATTTACGAGCGGTTCGGCAAGCTGGATATTCTGGTGGGCAATGCCGCGCAGCTTGGTTCGCTTTCGCCGCTGGCGCATGCCAGCCCCGCCGAGGTAGAGGATGTCTTCACCATCAACACCCTGGCGAATTACCGGCTGCTGCGCGCCTGCGATCCGCTGCTGCGCCTCGCCGATGCCGCACGCGTAATCATGGTCAGCTCCGGCGCGGCCAATGCACCGCTGGCCTATTGGGGCCCCTATGCCGCCAGCAAAGTGGCGCTTGAACACCTCACCCTTACCTACGCCGCCGAACTGCACGGAACGAACATCCGCGTGAATGTGCTGGACCCGGGCGCCACGCGCACGCGCATGCGCGCCAGCGCCTTCCCTGGCGAAGATCCAAACAGCCTTCCTACGCCCGAGAGCATCACCGACTGGTTCGTGCAGCTTTGCACCGCCGACGCCCCACACGGTAAGCGCATTCGCGTAGGAAAGACCGCATGAGCAACGCCCCAACCCGCCCTTCTGAGAAACGCGAACAGGCACGCATTGGCCGCCTGCTGCAGCATTTCCTGCATAACGAAGCAGCCGGCGGCATCATCATGATCTGCTGCGCGGCGCTGGCGCTTGTCCTCGCCAATGGCAGCGGTGCAAACCAATACCACGCCTTCGTGGAAGCCCCTTTGCAGTTCAGCATCGGCAGCATGGGCCTTAAAATGAGCCTGGAGCATTTCGTGAAAGATGTGCTGATGGCAGTGTTCTTCCTGCTCGTTGGCATGGAACTGAAGCGCGAAATGCTGGAAGGCTTTTTATCCAGCATGGGCCAACGCATCCTCCCTGGTATTGCGGCCATCGGTGGCATTGTCGCGCCCGCGCTGATCTATCGCTGGGTGAATGCGGACCTTCCCGCGCATGCGGCGGGATGGGCCATTCCCACCGCCACGGACATTGCCTTTGCCGTATGCGTGCTTGCATTGCTGGGCAAGCGCGTGCCTACCGCCATCAAAATCTTTCTGCTCGCCATCGCGATTTATGATGATCTTGCTGCCATCCTCATCATCGCGCTGTTCTACAGCGGCGGCGTGGCCACCGCACCGCTCGCAGTGGCGGGTGCGATCACGATCTGCATGGCCATCCTCAGCCGCCGGGGTATTGGTGTGTTGCCGCCCTATTTGTTGCTGGGTGCCGGCCTATGGGAAGCGGTGCATCAGGCGGGCATTCACACCACCGTGGCCGGCATGATCACGGGGTTGTGCATTCCGCTGCGGCCCAATGCAAAAGATTCCGAATCGCCACTGAACCGGCTGATGCATTTTCTGCACCCCTGGGTAGCATTTGGGATTCTTCCGCTGTTTGCGTTCGTCAGTGCCGGTGTTGGGCTGCA
>Ga0209278_1001187_pt1 | contig 16349 bp, 20 predicted proteins | sample JI81BgreenDNA_FD_187504 | JGI IMG/M metagenome (GOLD analysis project Ga0209278, IMG submission 187504) | Wastewater effluent complex algal communities from Wisconsin, to seasonally profile nutrient transformation and Carbon sequestration -... | ecosystem: Engineered > WWTP > Effluent > Algae... | reverse complement strand
ATCAGCGGCCCGCAATACCAGCAGGAGCAGCAGCGCCTGCTGCAGGAGCAAAAGCGCCTCGCGATGCTGAAGCAAGGGCTGGATCCCAACTCGCCGGAAGCTGCATCAATTACTCGCCAGCAGCAGGAAGTGGCGCGCCAGCAAGCGGTGCTTGCCCAAAGCTACCAGCAACAGCAGAAGCTCTACGAATCCGTCGCGCCGCAACGCCCGGTCAGCACGACCACCACACCGCTTAGCCCCTCGGGCGGTATGCCGCCACTGGCGCAGCCCAGCACCGATGGTGGGGCCTATTACCAGCCGCGTGGGGGGAATGCCTACCTGCCATCGCGTAGCGGGGCAGGCGGCGCCGGCCGTAACTTTTAATCCCAAGATTGCTTGATTGATATTCGCGTAGCGCCCCCGGCGCATGGGCCGGGGCAGGCTCCGTGGCGCGAGCCGCTATGCGGACTCGAAGCGTTAGCGAAGAGAGGCGACTATAAGGAGCCAAAGGGTAAGGAGCCGAAGGCGACGAAGGGATGGTAATCCCTTCAAAAAACTTATTCCAGGAAATAGCTGACGTTCGTGACGACGCGCACCTTTTTCACGGCGCTGGTCTCCGCATCGCAGGAATTGTCGCTATTCAGGTCCGACCCATCGCGCGAGCTGACCGAGAAATAACCCTGATTGGCATTGCGAATGGCACCGACGGAGACGCCTGAATCCTCGGCGAATTGTTCGGCGGCCTTACGCGCATCGCGCGTCGCTTCGGCGATCATCTCGGGTTTGATCTTGTTCAGCTCGGTATAGATCAGCCGCAGGTCGCAGCCATATTGATCGGGCGCACCCAACACAATGCCCGCTTCCTGTACCAGTTCGCCCACGCGTTGCGCCGCATCCTGCACGGCCTGCACATTAGTGCTGCGCACTTTCAGCTGCGTGGAGAGGATGTAGCGGCTATCGTCGCCACCCGGGGTGCTATTGTATTGGTTGGCTTGACGGTCGGTCACCTTCAGTGCACCGCGGGTGATCTCCGCCTCCTCGATGCCGGCTTTTTTCAAAAACGCGGCGATGTGCGTGGCCTGTTCGCTCAGGCGCGCTTGTGTGCTGGCCAGATCGCTGCCGGTGACGGTGAAGCCAATATTCCACAGTGCCAGATTGCTCTCTACCTCGCGCTCGGACAGGCCCTTCACACTCACCACCCGTTCGCCGGATTTCATAGCGACAAGCCCGTTGCTAACGAACAGCCCGGCAATGGCAAGCCCTGCAGCAACGAGGCCCGCCGGGAGCCAGCTGAAAGCATGGGAATGGTCGTGTGGGTGGTCACTCATGTGGCGCTCCGTTGGGCGTGGGTTAGGGGTAAAGCAGCGTATGCGCCCAGCCATCGCCCGCGCGGGTGTAGACTTCGCGCTCATGCAGGCGGCCTTCGCGCTGGTGCCAGAATTCCATGCGTTCGGGGGTCAGGCGATAGCCTGTCCAATGCGGGGGGCGGGGAATATCGCGCCCGGCATATTCCGCTTCGATGGCGGCGGTGCGCGCCTCCAGCGTGCCGCGCGCATCAAGCGGTTGCGATTGCAGCGAGGCCCACGCGCCCGCCTGCTTCAACCGCTCGCGCGAGGCAAAATAGGCGTCGGCCTCCACGTCGCTGACGCGGCTGATGCTTCCTTCGATGCGTACCTGTTTATCCAGCGGCATCCAGTAGAACACCAGAGCAGCGCGGGGGTTCGCATCCAGTTCCTGGCCTTTGCGGCTTTGCGTGTTGGTGTAGAACACAAAGCCGCGCTCGTCGTAGGCTTTCAGCAGCACGATGCGCGCACTCGGTGCGCCATCCGCATTGGCGGTGGCGAGCGTCATGGCGGTGGGTTCGCTGATGCTGGCGGTGGTCTGGGCTTGCGCGAACCAATCGCGGAAAAGGGTATAGGGATGTTGCATGCTTCCATGTTGCGGTTTTTTTTGGCAAGCGCAAGTGCTATGCTGCGCCCTATGCCCCGCCCAACCATTTTGCAGATGCGTCAATTCTATGCCTCGCGCCTTGGGCGGCAGGTGAAAAAGCGCCTGCGTCAGCTGGTACTGGAATATTGGCCGCAGGTGCGCGAGGAGTTGATTGTCGGCATCGGCTATGCGCCGCCGCTGCTGCGCGTGCTGGAGCGCGGGCATGCGCCGCGCCCAACGTTGCTGGCGCTGATGCCCGCCGAGCAGGGCGCGATCTATTGGCCGGTACACACCGATAATCGCAGCGTGATGTGTGACGCGCGCGTGCTGCCATTGGCGACACGCAGCGTACATCGCATGGTGATGCTGCATCTGCTGGAGTTCGAGGATCAGCCCGAAGAAGTGCTGAAAGTTGCCTGGCAGCATTTGGTGCCCGGTGGGCGTTTGCTGCTGATCCTTCCCAATCGTTATGGTCTGTGGCGCCTGTCGCGCAGCCCGTTCGCGCGTGGGCGTGCATTCCGTATGGGGCAGGCGAAGGATTTGCTGGAGGAAGCGCAATTCACCCTGTGCGATAGCCGCACGGCGTTATTTGTGCCACCCACGGCACGGCAATGGTGGTGGCGGGCGAGCAATATCATCGAGTGGGTGGGGCACGCGCTGCTGCCCTGGTGGGGCGGTGTGCTGGTGCTTGAGGCAGAAAAGCAGATTTATGCCAGCATCAAAGCGCCGGTGGTAGAGGCGCGCCGCGCCCGGTGGGCCGCCACGCATGCCGTGGCCGCCACCGAGCGTCAGCATCATTCTTAGTAGGCGTATTTCACACCGCAACCGTAAGCCTTGGTTTGCGCAGGCTCAACCGGCTTGCCCGCTTTCAGCGCGGCCAAGGCTGCGGTCACGTAGTTCTTGGCTTTCTTCGCATCGTCCGGGTTGGCGGTGGGCGTGTCGTCGATCGCGCCGGCATATTGCAGCGTGCCGTTTGCGTCGATCACGAACAGATGCGGCGTGGCGGTCGCACCATAGGCGCGGCCAATTTGCCCGTCATGATCCAGCAGGTAGGCGCTGGGGGCGGATTTCTGCTCGGCCAGTGCAGCCTTTACTGCGGCACGATCCTTCAGGTGGCCTTCTTTGCCCTCCGCGGAGGAGTTAATCACGACCCACGCGGCACCATCCGCAATGGCGGCTTTTTGCAGATCCTGCATGTTGCCGCTGTCGTAATGTTTTTTCACGAACGGGCAGCCGAAATTATTCCATTCCAGCACAACGGGCTTGCCCTTCAGGCTGTTCAGGTCGAATTCTTTGCCGCTGATCGCATCCAGCGTTTTGATATTGGGGGCGGCACTGCCCACGGTGGCGGAAGGCTCTGGGGCGGCAAGGGCCGCAGTTGAAACAAACAGGGCCGCAAGGGCGAGTTTCAGGGTCGTACGCATGCATCATCTCCTAAGGTTGGGTGGATAGTAACGCCTCACGCACCAGCGCAGGCGTGAGTAATTGGGGAAGTACAACCGGCTCGGCACCGGGTGCATAATACACATAAAGTGGCACGCCGTTGCGGCCGAAGCTGGCGAGGTATTCGGTGATGGACGCATCGCGCGCGGTCCAGTCGGCGACCATCAGCGTTACACCGCGTTCAGCCATAAGCTGCTGCACACTGGAATCGCGCAGCGCGATGCGCTCGTTGATTTTGCAGGTGATGCACCAATCGGCCGTCGCATCCACCAGCACGGGCGTGCCTTCCTTGCGCAGCGCCGCAAGCGTTTGTGCATCATACGCCACGGTGGGGATGCCGGATGCTTCCATGCGTGCAGCAGGGGCAGCGAGCAGATAAATACCGCCTGCCACGATCAGGAATGCGGCAAACCGCGTCATACGACGGCGCGTGGCCGAGGGTGTGACATGCGCCCACCAGAGTAGCCAAGCCAGCAGCACCGAAAGGCCCAAGCCCTGCAGCAATGCCATGCTGCCTTGCGCGTTGGTCAGCACCCAGAGCAGCCATGCGGCGGTAGCAAACATGGGGAAGGCGAGGAATTGTTTGAAACGCAACATCCACACGCCCGGTTTGGGTAGGGCACGGCGCGCTGCTGGCCACAGGCTGATCAGCAGGAACGGGGCAGCAAGCCCCAGCCCCAGCGCGGTGAAGACCAGTAGCGTCGCCGGTGTACTAAGCGCCAGCGTGGCACCCAGCGCCGGTGCCATAAACGGTGCGGTGCAGGGCGTGGCCAATGCCACCGCCAGTGCGCCGGTGAAAAACGCGCCGCGCAGCGAATGGTCATGCGTTTGGGCATTGCCCAGCAGCACCGGCAGTTCAAATAAGCCCAGCAGGTTGAGCGCCACCAGTAGCATCAGGAAATACAGCGCGGCGACAAAGCCTGGTTCCTGCAGTTGGAAGCCCCAGCCAATGGCCGCGCCGCCTGCTTTCAAGGCCAGCATGATTGCAGCAATCAAAAGGAAACTGGCAATGACCCCCGCCGTGTAAGCAAGGCCCTGTGCGCGGGCCACGCGCTGCTCTGCGCCGGATTTTTTCGCCAGCGCCAGCGCCTTCAGCGAGAGAATGGGGAGCACGCAGGGCATCGCGTTCAGTACGATACCGCCAAGGAATGCAAACAGCACGGCCACGGCGAGGGATAGGGTGGGCGCAGTGTTCGCATCGCCATTCGCAGTATCGGGTGTGCCTGCGCTGTCGGCAGTGGTGCTTGCCGCCACATCATGGGTGGCTTGCAAGCGCACGAAGGTCGGTTGCTCTTGCGGGCCATGCTGCAGGCGTAGCACGCCATGCCATGCAGCAACCGGTTCCATGCTGCCGCGCTTCATGCGCAACGTGAGTGTCTCTGCGCCATCCAGCGTGGCCAGTGTGAAGGATTGCTCGGCGCTGTTGCTGATGATGCCGTCTTCCTCGGGCAGGAAAGACGCATCGCTGAGCATTCCTGCGGCGTTGGGCAGGGCGGCTGCGGGGAGCTGCAGCGTGACGGATGCATCGTCCGTCACGTAGCGGGCCTCTTCCTTCAGCATCGCGGGCAGTTGCTGCATGGTTTCGTTCAGCAACGCTTCGGCTTGTGGTTTGCTGCGCGGCAGCTCGGCCTTCAGCATCGCCGATTCGGGAATGCAGGTTTCCTTGCAGACCAGATAATCCACCTTGGCTTCCACCGTGCCGCTGATACCATCGCGCGACGGGGTGAGCAGGCTGGGTAAGATGACCCGTTCCCCGTAGCCGTAATTCACCAGCCCGGCCATTTCAAAACGCTCCGGCGCGGGCCAGAGCATCTCGCCCGCGCTGATACCCTCGGGCAGGTTCCACGCAATGCTGGTGGGAATCCCTGAATCTCCCGGGTTGCGCCAATAGATATGCCAGCCTTCCGGCAGCGTGAACAGTACCCCAGCGCGGATGGGTTCATTGGCGCGAATCTCGGGCGCGTGCAGCAGCAATTGCGTTTGCGCAATCGGCGAGGGGGGAATGTCGAACGCATTTTGTGCGGCGACAGGCAGCGCGAAGCAAAGGCTGAGCAGTGCAAGAAACAGGTTACGCATGGAGGGCCTTCGTCGCTCGAATGAAATCCTGAACACAATATGCCAGATGGCGCTGATCCGCCTCGCGCGCAAGATGGGTATCGCGCATCTGTTCCTCGGCTTTACCGATGCCGATCAGCTGTGGGTAGGTCCACATGCCAAGCACTCCAAGCGTGGTACGCAGATTCTGTAAGCCGCTGATGCCGCTGCGCATGCTGGGTGTGGCGCACATCAGCAAGGCCGATTTACCGTTCAGCGGTGCCGAGGGGTCGATCGACAGCCAGTCGATGATGTTCTTCAGCGAACCGGGCATGGCCCAGTTATATTCCGGCATGGCAATCAGCATACCCTGATGCGCGCGCAGCGCGCTGCTTAGCGCAACGATTTGCTCGGGCAGTGCATCGACCGATGTCTCACCGCGGTACATGGGCGCTTCCAGCGCCGCATAATCCAGTACGGTCACGCTGGCACCGTTGCCGCGCGCCTGTTCCACCGCCATGTTCAACAGGCGCTTGTTCAGCGATTCGGGGCGATAGGAGGCTGCAACCGCCAACAATGCCATGCTCATGCCGCGTGATCCTTTTTCAACAGATGCACCAGTGCCGCGAATGCACGGGCGCGATGGCTCATGGCGTGTTTGGCCACGGGCTCCATTTCACCGAAGCTCAGCGTTTCCCCCTCGGGTATGAACATTGGGTCGTAGCCGAAGCCGCGATCTCCCCGGGGTGGGTAGCAGAGCGTACCATGTATTTCGCCGCGCATGTGGGAAAGGTTACCGGCCGCATCCGCCAAGGCCAGCACACACACGAAATAGGCGGGCGCACCATTCGGCTCGATGCCGCGCGCGCGCAAGTCGGCGGCGATTTTTTCCATCGCCACGGTGAAATCTTTGCCCGGCCCAGCCCAGCGCGCGGAATAAATGCCCGGTGCTCCATCCAGCCCGGCAACGCACAGGCCGGAATCATCCGATAACGCGGTGAGGCCGCTGCCCTCGGCGGCGGATACAGCTTTAATGGCCGCGTTCGCTTCAAAGGTCGCGCCGTTCTCCTCCGGCTCGGGTAGCCCCAGCGAGCCCGCCGAAACCACCGATAACCCCAGCGGCGTTAGCAGCTCGGAAATCTCGCGCAGCTTGCCTGCATTGTGGGTGGCAACAACCAGCGGTGTGCTGATGGTAAGCGCCGTCATGCACTCACCCCCAATGCGGTTTGCTGCGCCTTCACCAGTTGCGCAATGCCACTTTTACCCAGTACCAGCATGGCGGCGAACTGGGCTTCGCTGAAGGTGCTTTCCTCGCCGCTGGCCTGCAACTCCACCAGCTGGCCATCGGCGGTCATGATGATGTTGGCATCCACTTCCGCGCGGGAATCTTCTTCGTAATCAAGGTCAAGCCGCGCCTGCCCATCCACAATGCCGCAGGAGATCGCGGCCACCGGCACGATCAGCGGATTCTGTTTCAGCAGGCCACGTTTTTGCAGGCCTTGCAGTGCCAGCGCAAGGGCTACAAACCCGCCGGTGATGGAAGCGGTACGCGTGCCGCCATCGGCCTCGAGCACATCGCAATCGATGATAATCTGGCGTTCGCCCAGCTTGGCCAAATCCACACTGGTGCGCAGGGCGCGGCCAATCAGCCGCTGGATTTCTTGTGTGCGCCCGCTTTGCTTGCCTTTGGCGGCCTCGCGTGGGTTACGGCTATTGGTCGAGCGTGGCAGCATGCCATATTCCGCCGTCACCCAGCCGCGGCCGGTATTGCGCAGAAAATGCGGCACGCCTTCATCGACGCTGGCGGTGCATAGCACTTTCGTGTGGCCGAACTCAACAAGACAGCTGCCTTCCGCATGGCGCGAGGCGGAGGGGGTAAGCTTAATGGGGCGCAGCTGGTCGGTGGCGCGGTCGAACGAACGGGGCATAACGTCTCTCCAAAGGGTTGGCGGCAGGGTAGGGGGTATCGCAAAAGACTGCAACGCCATTCGGCACTTGAAAAATGATAGCGATGCACGCACATAAGGGGCATTAAAAGAAGGTAACCTTATGACTGACGCGCAACCCATGCCTATATCTGAGCCGGAATCGGCAGAGACCGCCACGCCCGAACAAACCGCCGCTGAAGCCTCGCCCGAGGCGATGGCCCGCGCGCTGCAGGCGCTGCTGGAGCAAAAAGAGAGCGAGCTGGCCGCGATGAAAGATCAGGCCTTGCGTGCGCTTGCTGAAGCGGAGAATACCCGCCGCCGCACGGAACGCGAGATCGCCGATACCAGTAAATATGCCGTCAGTAACTTTGCGCGCGATCTGGTGAATGTATTGGAGAATTTGCAACGTGCGGTGGATGCAATCTCGCCCGACCTGCGCGAAAGCCAGCCCGCGGTGGCTACGCTTGCTACCGGTGTGGAGATGACGCTGCAGGAATTGCTGCAGGTGTTTGAGCGGCAGGGCATCAAGCGTATTTATCCCGTCGGTGAAAAATTCGACCATAATTACCATCAAGCCGTCGCCCAGGTGGAAGCCGCGGGCGTGGAGCCGGGCAGTGTGGTGCAGGTGCTGGCCGCGGGCTACAGCATCCATGACCGGCTGTTGCGCCCGGCGATGGTCAGTGTGGCCACCGCCAACCATTCCAGCGGCGCCCTCGATACGAAGGCCTAAAGTCTTTTTCTGAAGGGGCTACGTCCCCTTCGTTCGCGTTGCTCACTGACCCCTCCCGCAAGCGGCTCGCCCTACGGGCTACGCGCCGTGACATCACTGCCTTTACAAGTTCCTGCGCCCTGCTAAGCTGGTGGCCTATGGAAGCCATACGACGCCTGATTGCCTCCGACATTCCCTTCGCGCGCGACGATGCTCACCGCATGTTGCCGGCAATGATCGCATGTCTGATCGGCTTTGCGGCCCTGCTGCTGGCGTTGGCCGTGTCGCTCAGCGACGGGGTGCGTGCCAACGTGCAGGCGATGGATGGCATGCTGCAAATCGAGCTGCCCAAGCCGCTGGCCGATAAAAAAGAAACGCTGGATCGCGTGGTTGGTACTGTGCGCCGTACGCCCGGCGTGGTGAAGGTGGATGTGCTTCGTAACGAGGCGATGGAAGATTTGTTAAAACCCTGGATGGGAAAAGAATTCTCGCTGGGTGATTTGCCGGTGCCCGCCATGCTGGATGTGACCACCAAGGTCGCTGCTGGCAAAACTGCGGTGGATGTCGCTGCGCTGCAAACCGCGCTCGCGGCGATTGATCGGCGCATCACGCTGGAGGATCGCGGGCCCTGGGCCAACCAAATGCAACGCGCCACCACCTTGCTGCAGGGGCTGGTGGTGCTGGTGGCGGTGCTGCTGCTCGCCTGCGTACTGGGGATGATCGTGCTAGTCGCGCGCACCAATCTGAAACTGCATTTCAAGGCGGTGTCGCTGCTGCACATGTTCGGCGCGACGGATGATTACATTCTGCGCCAATTCCAATGGAACAATGCTGCGCTTGCCGCACGCGGTGCAGCGGCGGGCACGATGTTCGCCGCGCTGGTATTTGGCGGCTGGGTGGTGCTGTCGCACCGTTGGGATAGCCCGATTCTTCCGCCCGTTTCATTCGGAATCGGCCATGCGCTGACCTTCCTGTTTCTGCCCATCATCACGGCAGTGACGGCCTTTGCTGCGACACGGTTGACGGTACGCGGCATGCTGCAGCACATGCATTGATATGCTGGTATTACTGGACCGCGATGGCGTGATTAATCGGGATGCAGCCGAAGGCATCCTCCGCGCCGAGGATTTTCATTTTCTCCCCGGTGCTGTCGAAGCGATCGCGCAACTCCGTCATGCAGGGTTTCGCGTGGCGGTATGTACCAACCAGTCTGCCGTGGGGCGTGGCCGCCTGAGCGAGGCCGAGCTTGCGCGCATTCACCAGCGCATGTGCGATGGTGTAGCCGAAGCAGGGGGATGCATCGATGCCGTTTTTTATGCGCCCGACCCTCCGCAAGCGCCCACGCATCGCCGCAAACCCGGGCCGGGCATGTTGTTGGAAGCGATGGCGAAGTTTGCCGCCCAGCCCGTCCAAACCCCGATGGTGGGCGACATGCTGCGCGATCTGGAAGCGGCACAGGCGGCCGGGTGCCCACGTGTGCTGGTGCGCACCGGCAAGGGCCGCCACACCGAAGCGCAGGGCCTGCCTGCGGCGCTCGCGCCCGTGACCGTGGTGGATGATTTATTGGAAGCGGTGCGTCATATTCTCGCGCATTATGCTAGCACTCGCCACGGTTCCTGATAGCATGTCGCCATGCGTGCGCTAAGCTTCATGATATTTTTTGCCCTGTTTGGCTGGGTTCTGGCCTTGGCGCTGTTCGTGCATCATCTCCCGGCCTCGGCCACCCCCGCCACCGTACAAACCGATGCGATCATTGTGCTGACCGGCGGTAGCGAGCGGGTGGAGCGCGGGTTCCGTATGCTGGCGGAAGGGGCAGCGCCCGTGCTGCTGATCAGCGGTGTGGGCAAGGATGTGACCGTCGCCGATATGCTGCGCGAACATGCATCGGCAAATACCCGCGCCGCAATCGAGGTACGCGGTGCTACGATTGTATTCGACTATACCGCGCAAACGACGCGCACCAACGCCCAGGCCGCCGCGGATTTTGTGCAGGCCCGTGCGATTCGCTCCGTGCGGCTGATCACGGCGGACTACCACATGCCGCGCAGCATGGCCGAGATGCGCACCGCGTTGCCCGGTGTCACCATCGTGGCGGATGCGGTGGCGCCCGACGGGTTCCGCCGCGACGAGTGGTGGCGCCATGCGACCTCGCGCAATCTGGTGCTCAGTGAATTTCACAAATACCTTGCGGTGTTGCTGCGCCCGGTGCTGGTGCATTTGCCGGTATGATTTGGCTGCGTACAGCGTTGTTTTTCACCGGCTGGGTGCTGGCCACCTTCATGTTAGGCGTGCTGGCCTTGCCATGCCTGCTTTCGCAGCGCGCCAGCTGGGCAGTGGCGCGTGGCTGGGCGGCGGCCAGCTTGTGTTGGCTGCGGCTTTGCTGCGGGGTAAAAACCACGCTGCTAGGGCTGGAGCATTTGCCAAACGCCCCCTTTCTGGTCGCGAGTAAACACCAATCCGCCTGGGATACGCTAGTGCTGTGGCGCCAGTTCAAAAACCCTGCCTTTGTACTGAAGCGCGAACTGTACCTCATTCCTATCTTTGGCTGGTATCTGCGGCGCACCGGGCAGATCGCCATCGACCGCAAGGCCGGCCGTGCGGCACTGCAGCAAATTCTGCAACAAGCGCAGCATATGGTGCAGCAAAAACGCACGATTGTCATCTTCCCGGAAGGTACGCGCGTGAAGCCCGGCGAAGAAAAACCGTTTCATGCAGGCGTGGCCCGGCTAAGTCAGGCGCTGGGCTGGCCGGTGGTGCCAGCGGCGCTCAATGGCGGCTGCGCTTGGCCTAAATACACACTAAAGAAATATCCCGGGCCGGCGATGGTCGAGTTTTTGCCGCCGCAGCCCGCTTTTGTAGAACCGATCGGCCCATGGCTGGAGCAGTTGCAACGGCTGATCAATACGCATAGCGCCATGCTGGAGGCGCAGTGGCATGCCGCTACCGCTAGCGACGGCTACGGTGCAGCTGTCCCTCACGCAGATATAAGGTAGGGTAGTCGAACGCTTCCATGAGCGATGCATCGTGCGTGGCGAACACAATGGTGGTGCCCACTTTGTTGAGCGAACGGAACAGGTGCATCAGCTTCATGCTCAGTTCGTGATCGAGGTTGCCGGTCGGTTCGTCCGCTAAAATCAGTAGCGGCTTATTGATCACGGCGCGTGCAATGGCCACACGCTGCTTTTGCCCGCCAGAGAGCAGGTTGGGTCGCACATCGGCAAAGCCGTCCAGCCCGATCCATTCCAGCAGCTCCTGCGTTTTTTCAGCAATGGCCTCGCGCGGTTCGCCAAGGATTTTTAGCGGCAGGCCTACATTCTGCGCCACCGTGAGGTGGTTGAGTAGCTGGTAATCCTGAAACACGGTACCGATCTTGCGCCGCGCCAGGGGCAATTGCTGGCGGCTAAGACGCGTCACGTCCTGTCCGAACAGGTGCAGTTGCCCGCTGGAGGGCTTAAGTGACAGCGAGAGTAAGCTCAGAAGCGACGATTTGCCCGCCCCGCTGGCCCCGGAAACAAAGGTGAAGCTGCCCGCTTCCAGATGCAGGTTGATGTTACGCAGCACCGGCTTGCCGGGCATATACTCAAACGACAGATTGTTGCAGCGGATCATCGGGTTAGGCTTTCAAGGGGTGGGCACGGATGCCCGATGACACAACTTATATTGCCTATCGCGCCTGCGTTCTATAGATTTCTCGTATGATTCTGGATTGCCCCCATTGCCATGCCCGTTTTCTGGTCGCTGATGCGCTGATTCCGCCAGCGGGGCGCACGGTAAAATGCGGCAAATGCACGCAGCAATGGCATGTGCAGCACCCCGCCGATAGCCTGTTTGGTGATGCGCTGACGGATGCGTACCATACCGATCATCCCGTTGATCCTGCTTCGGATGACGCGACTCGTCAGGCAGGACTACCGGCATTACGACCCTTCAACATCCCGGTTCTGCCATTCCAAATTGCGGCCCCGCTGCTTGCCATTGCCTGGCTGGTGATTGCGCTTTATGCGTATTTCCCTAACGGACAATATGGTACATTCTCTGGGATCTATGCCATGTTGGGTGCTACCGACACGCGCGATATCGCATTTGCCGATGTGAATGTGGAGCGTGAGGAAACCGAAGGCAAAATCAAATTCTGGATCAAGGGCAGCTTCGCTAATGAAGGTGCGACACCCAAAACGATTCCCTATGTGCGCGTGCAACTGAAAGACGCCGAGGGTGATGTGTTGTGGGAACGCAAATACGACGTGAACTACACCATGAAAGCCGGCGAGATCTACCCGTTCGCGCTGACGGATGTGGAGACCAGTTTTGCTGGTAATGCCGCATCGATGGTACTGGATATGGGCAATTCTTTTGAACTGGTGATGCGCTGATGAGTATGAAAAAAACCGCTCCTGAAAAGCGTAGCATTCCGGTGTTGTTCACGGCGCATGAGATTAAAGAGCGGGTGGAAGCCTTAGCCGCAGAGATCGCGGCCAAAGTGGGGCATGAATTTCTGATCGTGTCGCTGCTGCGCGGCTCATTCATGTTCACGGCCGACCTGGTGCGTGAGCTGTATGCGATCAGTGTGCATCCGCAGATCGATTTTATGACCTTATCCAGCTATGGAAGCAGCACGCAATCCAGCGGAACCGTGCAGGTCGGCCGCGATATCAGCGACGATCTTTCGGGCAAGACCGTGCTGATCGTGGATGATATTCTAGAGACGGGCCGCACGTTACACGCGGCGCGTGAATTGTTGCAATCGCGCGGAGCCAAGTCAGTGCATATTGCGGTGCTGCTGGAAAAACCCGGTAAGCTGGAAGTCGACAGCAAAGCGGATTTTGTCGGCTTCTCCATTCCCGATAAATTCGTGGTGGGCTACGGGCTGGATTACGCCAACCACTACCGCGAGCTGCCGTTCATCGGCTATCTCGACGTGCATTGATGGTTCGCTGAAAATCAAGTGCCTGCTTTGTCATGGCTGTACTCGGATGCTCATGTAGTACGGCTACACTCTGCTCCTGCGTGCAGCCATTCCGCGCATGCCCATCATTTTGAGCGAACCCAATGAGACTAAAGCCAATCGGGGATCTGCTCGTCGCGCAGCATGTCTTCGTAACTGGGGCGGGCGCGAATCACCGCGTAGCGGGCGCCATCCACCAACACTTCGGGCACGGTAGGGCGCGAATTGTAGGTGTTGCTCATGCTGGCGCCATAGGCCCCAGCCGTACGGAAGGCGATCAACTCGCCTTCGTTCAGCGTGGGCATGGGCAAGTCTTTTGCAAAGACATCGCTCGATTCACAGACCGGGCCGACCACATCCATCGGTTTTGGCGTCCCTTGCGATTCCTGCACCGGCATGATGCTATGCAGCGCATCGTACAGTGCCGGGCGCATCAGGTCGTTCATGCCGGCATCCACAATCGCGTAGGTACGCGCCGTGCGCTTCATGTAGAGTACTTTGCTGACCAGAATACCGGCATTCCCGGCGATCAGTCGACCTGGCTCGAACATCAGCTGGGCGGGGCTATCGCCAAAAATTTCCTGCACCATGGCCCCGTACTCAAGCGGCAAGGGGGGCACATCGTCTGCGTGATAGGGCACGCCCAGACCACCACCAAGGTCAATCGTTGCGAGCGGAATACCCATCTGTTTTAAATCGGCCACCAGCTGCTTCACGCGCAGATAGGCCGCGCGGAACGGTGCCAGCGAGGTCAGCTGCGAACCGATATGCACCGATACGCCTTTGACCATCAGGTTGGGTAGCGATTCGGCGAGTTTGAAAATAGCTGGTGCGACATCGATATCGATACCGAATTTATTTTCCTTCTTGCCCGTCGATATTTTGGCATGCGTATCGGCATCCACATCCGGGTTCACGCGCAGCGCAATCGGCGCATACACGCCCAGTTCCTTGGCAATATCATTAAGTGTGAGCAACTCGCGATCGGATTCCACATTGAACTGGAAAATTTTTTGCTGCAGGGCAAAGCGCATTTCGTCCTTCGTTTTGCCCACGCCAGAGAACACGATTTTCTCAGGCGCAATGCCCGCGGCCAGTGCGCGGCGCAGCTCTCCGCCAGAGACCACATCCGCCCCCAGTCCTTCCTGCGCCAGCAGGCGCAGCACAGCAATATTGCTGTTCGCTTTCACGGCAAAACACACCATCGGCTTCACCGCAGCCAGTGCCTGCGTGAAGACCTGCGCATGGCGGCGCAGCGTGGCAGCGGAATAGCAGTAAAATGGCGTGCCGACGTCGCGCGCGATAGTGGTGAGAGCAACGTCTTCGGCATGCAGAACGCCATCGCGATACGTAAAATAATCCATTAGCTGACCGTAGGCACGCCGCGCGCCGCCTCAGGCGGGCGAGGCTGTTGTTGCTGTTCAAATTCGCGCATTTCTTTCTCTTGCTGCTGCAGTTTCTCCTGCCGCTTTTTCTCGTAAGCAGGAATGTCACGCGGGGGAATCAATGGCCGTTTGATGCCGCAGCCCGTAACTGCAGCAAGCAATGCTGCTAACATCAGGAAACCTAAGCGCATGTGATCTCCTTTTTCGCGGCATCAATCGCTTCTGCGACACGCAACGGTGCGGTACCGCCGAAGCTTTGGCGGCGGGCCACGCACGCATCCAGCGCAATGGCAGCGAACACATCCTCCGTGATGCCTGCATGCACTGACTGCATCTGCGCAAGCGTGAGTTCTTCCAGCGTGCAGCCTTGCAATTCCGCCAGTTTCACGATGCGCCCGGTGATGTGGTGCGCCTCGCGGAAGGGTAGCTGCAATTGCTGCACCAGCCAATCGGCAAGGTCGGTGGCGTTCAGAAAGCCGCGTGCGCAGGCAGCGCGCATGGCGGCTACCTGTGGCTGCATATCGGCGACCATGCCTGTCATGGCGGCAAGGCAAAGCAGGGTTTCATCCAACGCGAAGAAGAGCGGGCGTTTGTCTTCCTGCAGGTCTTTATTGTAGGCCAGCGGTAGGGCTTTCACGGTGGTGAGCAGCGTGACCAGCGCACCGATGATGCCGCCGGTTTTACCGCGCACCAGCTCGGCCGCGTCGGGGTTGCGCTTCTGCGGCATGATGGACGAACCGCTGGTGAAGGCTTCGGAGAATTTCACAAAGCCGATCAGCGGGCTTGCCCAGAAGATCATCTCCTCCGCCAGGCGCGACAGATGCGTGGCCAGAATGCTCAGCGCAGCCAGCAGCTCGATCACGTAATCGCGGCTGCCCACCGCATCCAGCGAGTTGCGCATGGGGCCGGTAAAGCCAAGTGCGCGGGCGGTTGCCTCGCGGTCGATGGGGTAGGTGGTGCCGGCCAGTGCTGCGCTGCCAAGCGGGCATGCGTTCAGCCGGGTTTTTGCATCGCGCAGGCGTGAACGATCGCGCTGCAGCATTTCCACATACGCCATCAGGTGATGCGCAAAGCTAATGGGCTGCGCGGGTTGCAAATGCGTCAATCCGGGCATGATGCTTGTCACATGCGCTTCGGCCTGTGCCAGCAGCGCCTGCTGCAATTGGAAAATCGCCTGATCCAGCCCGTCGCAGGCTTGCCGCGCATAAAGCCGCAGGTCGGTCGCTACCTGGTCGTTGCGCGAGCGCGCGGTGTGCAGGCGACCTGCGACGTCGCCGATGATCTCTTTCAGCCGCGCTTCGATGTTCATGTGAATGTCTTCCAGCGCGGTGCTGAAGGGGAGCGCACCGGATTCGATCTCGGCCTTCACTTGCGCCAGCCCTTGCGTGATCGCGGCAACATCTTCGGCACTCAGGATACCTTGCGCACCCAGCATGGCTGCATGCGCCAGCGAGCCTTCAATATCCTGTGCATAAAGCCGCTGGTCCACCGCAATAGAAGGGTTGATCGCCGCGAATGCCTCCGCCGGGCCCAGCGCAAAATGCCCACCCCACATGGGGTTGGCGGTGGCGGGTGCGTTCGGGCTGGTATTTTTCGGCGCGCTCATTATATTCCTGCGTATGAAGAGATTTCCGCATAGCATCATCTCCCTCTTGGCTGCAATGGTTTCTGCGGTGGCGATTGCTGCCCCGGCTGCCCCGGCAACCGAACGGCTTTACCAATGGTATGACGTTTCCGCGCTTAAAACGCCCACCGAGCCATTTGAGATGGAGGGTGGGATCAAGCGCACGCTGGCGGATTTCAAGGGTCAGGTGGTGCTGCTGAATTTGTGGGCCACCTGGTGCACGCCCTGCTTGAAGGAGCTGCCGACGCTGGATGCGCTGGAGGAGCAATACGCTGCCGATGGGCTGGTGGTGCTGCCGCTTTCGACCGACACAATTCCCTATGCGCAATTGCGCGGGTTCATCGATAAACAAAAACTGGAATTGCCGCATCTG
>Ga0209278_1001185_pt1 | contig 16385 bp, 12 predicted proteins | sample JI81BgreenDNA_FD_187504 | JGI IMG/M metagenome (GOLD analysis project Ga0209278, IMG submission 187504) | Wastewater effluent complex algal communities from Wisconsin, to seasonally profile nutrient transformation and Carbon sequestration -... | ecosystem: Engineered > WWTP > Effluent > Algae... | reverse complement strand
GCCTCGGCCTTGCCCTGCAGCAGCGCAAGGACATCCGCCGCACCCTGGTCGAAGGCGCTTGGCGCTGGAGTGGCTGGCGGCGACATCGCCTGTGCGTACACCGGAAGCGGGCACAGCGACATGGGCACAAAGGCGCTGGCCAATGCAATTATTCGTTTGGCCAAACCCCCGCGCATACGTTCCTTTTGTTCGAATCGCCCGCCTCAGGCGTCGATAGCTTCACGATCGACCTGTGCTGCATGGTTCTGGATGAAGTTGAACCGGTGTTCCGGGTTCTTGCCCATCAGCTCGCCGACCAGTTCCTTGACCGCCGAGAACTGCTCGTAGTTCGGTGGCAGCGTGACGCGCAGCAGCGAGCGGCTGGTCCGGCTCATCGTCGTTTCGCGCAGCTGGCCGGGGTTCATCTCGCCCAGCCCCTTGAAGCGGCTGACCTCGACCTTCTTGCCCTTGAGGATGGTCGCTTCCAGCTCGGCGCGGTGCGCATCGTCGCGCGCATACCAGCTCTTGGCCCCGACCACGAGCCGGTAGAGCGGCGGCTGGGCGAGGTACAGGTGCCCGGCCTTCACGATATCGGGCATTTCCTGGAAGAAGAAGGTCATCAGCAGCGTGGCGATATGCGCACCGTCGACATCGGCGTCGGTCATGATGATGATGCGGTCGTAGCGCAGCTGGGCCGGGTCGCAATGCTTGCCGGTGCCGCAACCGAGCGCCAGCGCCAGATCGGCAATTTCCTGGTTGGCGCCGATCTTGGCGCTGTTGGCCGACGCGACGTTGAGGATCTTGCCGCGGATGGGCAGGATCGCCTGGGTCTTCCGGTCGCGCGCCTGCTTGGCAGAGCCGCCCGCGCTGTCGCCCTCGACGATGAAGATCTCGGTCTCTGCGCCCTCGACGCCGGTGCCGTCATTGCTGCAATCGGTGAGCTTGCCCGGCAGCCGCAACTTGCGCGCGCTGGTCGCGGTCTTGCGCTTGACCTCGCGCTCGGCCTTGCGCTTGAGGCGCTCGTCCATCCGCTCTAGCACCAGTCCGAGCAGCGCCTTTCCGCGCTCCATATTGTCGGTGAGGAAATGGTCGACATGGTCGCGCACCGCCGCCTCGACCAGCCGCGCCGCCTCGGGCGAGGTCAGCCGGTCCTTGGTCTGGCTCTGGAATTGCGGATCGCGGATGAAGACCGACAGCATCAGCTCGCTGCCGGTCATCACGTCCTCGGCGGTCAGCTGCGCCGCCTTCTTGTTGCTGATCAGCTCGCCAAAGCCGCGCAGCCCTTTCAGGATCGCGGCGCGCAGCCCTGCCTCGTGCGTGCCGCCATCGGGGGTGGGGATGGTGTTGCAATAATAGCTGTAGCTGCCGTCGCTCCACAGCGGCCATGCCACCGCCCATTCGACCCGGCCCTTGCCGTCGGGAAAATCCTGCCGCCCGGCAAAGAAATCGGACGTCGCGCATTCGCGGCTGCCCAGCTGCTCGCGCAAGTGATCGGCAAGACCACCGGGGAACTGGAACACCGCCTCTTGCGGCACCTTGTCATCGGCAAGCTCGGCATCGCATTTCCAGCGGATTTCGACGCCGGCATAGAGATACGCCTTGGAGCGGGCGAGCGCGAACAGCCGTGCGGGCTTGAACTTCGCCCCTGCGCCGAAAATCTCGTCGTCGGGCACGAAGCTGATCGTGGTGCCGCGCCGGTTGGGCGCCGCGCCCACCTTTTCCAGCGGGCCCAGCGGCGCGCCGCGCGAAAAGCGCTGCGCGTACAGTTCCTTGTTGCGCGCCACCTCGACGAGCAGCTCGGTCGACAGCGCGTTGACCACCGAGACGCCGACGCCGTGCAGGCCGCCGCTCGTCGCATAGGCCTTGTTCGAGAACTTGCCGCCCGAATGCAGCGTGGTGAGGATGACCTCCAGCGCCGACTTGCCGGGGAATTTGGGGTGCGGGTCGACCGGGATGCCGCGGCCATTGTCGCTGATCGTCAGGTGATTGCCCGCGCGCAGCGTCACCTCGATGCGGCTGGCATGGCCCGCCACCGCCTCGTCCATGCTGTTGTCGAGCACTTCGGCGGCCAGATGGTGCAGCGCGCGCTCGTCGGTGCCGCCGATATACATGCCGGGCCTGCGCCGGACAGGCTCCAGCCCCTCCAGCACCTCGATGGCCGAGGCGTCATAGCTTTCTTGGGCTGCGGCGGATTTGGCGAACAGATCGTCGGACATGCCGTAGCTATAGGGCGCAAAGGCCCGGACGGGCAAGCGGCCCGCCGGACTTATCCGCCAGAATGTTCAGGCTTTGATCGCCTCGGATCCCCTCCACCCCTGGTGGCAGGAATCTGATGGCCCGTTGCCGCATTTTTCGAGCCGCCCGCCGCAAGCGGTCAGCTCGAAAATGCTCAGCGCACGCGGGGTCCGCCAAAGGGCATCGGCGGGGGCGGGCGGCGCGTGCCGCGCGGCAGCTGGGCCTGATAGGCGCGGCCGCAATGCTCGACGCAATAGGGGAAGCCGGGGTTCACCTGCTCGCCGCAGAAATGGAAGTCCGGCTCGCCCGGATGCCCCATCGGCCAGCGGCAGATGCGGTCGGTCAGGTCGAGCAGGCTCGTCTTGTCGGCGATCTCCGGGCTGGGGCGCGCCGGCACCAGGCGGCGCGGCGGAGCCGGCGGGATCGGGGCCTGCTGGTCGCCGGGGCCCTGGCGCAGAAAGCCGCCGGGGCCGACCGAAACGATGCGCGGCTGCGGCTTGGCCTCGGGAGCGGCAACGGCTTCGGGCATGTCGTCCAGATCGTCGTCGTCCTCGTCCACCACCGGCGCAGCTTCCACCGGGCGCGGGGCAGGCGTCGGCACCGGGGCTGGGGCAGGCGCGGCGCGGACCGGCTTGGCGACGGGCGCATCGACCTTGAACGGGGGCTCGTCGGCAGCGACCTCGGCCTCCGCCTTTTTGGCGGGCTTGGGCGCGGCTTCCTTCTTCGGTGCGGGCTTGGGCTTGGCTTCGCCCGGCTTGACCGGCGAGGGGCGCGACTTCAGTCCCAGGCGGTGTGCCTTGCCGATAACGGCGTTACGGCTGACCCCGCCCAGCTCTTCTGCGATCTGGCTGGCGGTGAGGCCCTTCTCCCACATGGTTTTGAGCTGATCGATGCGCTCGTCGGTCCATGACATGAAAAGCAATTCCTTCTTGACCTATTGGGGCTTGCCCGGTCTGGTGACCGCCGATAGGCGCATCCACCATGAACGATCAAGCACCAAATCCCCCCGCTGGCGTGGCCCAGACCGGCACAAGGCCGGAATTGCGATCCGGACCCGCCTTTGCGGAACCCGGCACCGTTAGGATCAGCGCGATAAACTGGGGAGGACTGAAAGCCCTCTATATGAAAGAGGTGCGCCGGTTCTTCAAGGTGCAGTTGCAGACCATCTGGGCTCCGGCGATCACCACCATGCTGTATCTGGTGATTTTCACCGTCGCTCTGGGGCGCAGCGGGCGCACCGTGCTCGACGTGCCCTTTGCCGATTTTCTGGCGCCGGGCCTCATCGTGATGGCGATGATGCAGAACAGCTTCGCCAATTCCAGCTTCTCGCTGCTGGTCGGCAAGATCCAGGGGACGATCATCGATTATCTGATGCCGCCGCTGTCCGAGCTGGAAGTGCTGATTTCGCTCGTGATTGCCGCAGTAACCCGTGCGTTTCTGGTGGGCGGCGCGGTGTGGCTGGCGATGCTGCTCTGGCCTGGAATCCATGTGACGCCGCAGCATCTCTGGGCGATCCTGTGGTTCGGACTGATGGGCGCGGTGATGCTGGCCTTCATGGGCGTGCTCACCTCGATCTGGGCAGAAAAGTTCGATCATGCCGCCGCGATCACCAATTTCGTCGTTGCGCCGCTCGCGCTGCTGTCCGGCACGTTTTACTCGGTCGATGCGATGGCGCCCACTTTCCGCGCGCTCAGCCATGCCAATCCGTTCTTCTACGTGATCTCGGGCTTTCGCTACGGCTTTATCGGCACCACCGATTCGCCGCTGCTGACCGGATCACTGCTGCTGCTGGCGATCAACGCCGCGCTGGGCATCGCATGCTATGCGCTGCTGCGGTCGGGATGGAAGCTGCGGTCCTGACCGGAGGCCATCGGCCTGCCGGTTTGGAAGGTCAGTGCATGGTGCGCAGGCGATAGCGCCCGCCGGCGAATGGACCGAACAGCTGCGGCACCGCCGGATGATCGACGGGTCCGTTGCTGTCGTCCTTCACCAGATTCTGCTGGCTGACATAGGCGATATAGCTGTTCTCGGCATTTTCGGCGAACAGGTGGTAGAACGGCTGGTCCTTGGCCGGACGCAGTTCTTCAGGAATCGATTCGTACCAGTCATCGCTGTTGGCGAACACCGGATCGATATCGAATACCACGCCGCGAAAGTCGAAAATGCGGTGTCGCACCACATCGCCGATCGCATAGCGCGCCCGCGCCACTCGGGGCATCACCACCGCACCGGAAGACGCGCTGCCTTCGGGTGCATCGTCCTGACCGAAACGGAAAGAGTTGTTGCTCATGGGCTTAATCTAAGGTGTTGCATCGCAGCATACAAGCTTTCCGCCACTTCCATGCCGGATTCCCCCTTGGCAAGCGCCACGGCCTGCGCTAATGGCCCGCCTTCCCGCAGATCGACCACGCATTTGATGCCCTGCGGGAACCGATTGGATCGCCGAAACGCCCGCGTTTTGGCTCGCCAGGCCGGAGAGGTGGCAGAGTGGTCGAATGTACCGCACTCGAAATGCGGCGTGGGTGCAAGCTCACCGTGGGTTCGAATCCCACCCTCTCCGCCAGGTCGTTTTCCAAACCCCTCCCGCCTCGTCTGTGAAGCTCGGTAAACACGGGGTTGCGCCCGTACTGATCTCTGCCGTCCTGCGGCATTTGACCCCGACCACGACGCAACCTGTTGCCCTTGATTGGCACCATCCTTCCGGGCAGATGGCTCTCATGCGCGCGCAAGCTCAGGACTTGACGAACCTGAATATTGTATGGCCTTTAACCTGGCGCTCGCTGCAGCAAAGCGTGCGGCGGATGGCTGGCCATTGGGAGTTTTGGTAGATGATCAGAGCAATTGTGGTGCTGTTGGCTTTCGGACTTTCATCGGGCTCTCCTGCGCTTGCTGCGGAAGCCATCACCGGCAAGTGGGTAACCCAGGAAAAGGACGCGATGATTGCGATCCGCAAGTGCGGCAAGGCGTTCTGCGGCACTCTGGAACGTTTTCTCATCGCGCCGCCGGGTGGGAAGGACCAGCGCGATGTGAACAACGCCGATCCCGCCAAGCGCAACCGCCGTCTTATTGGCACGACAATCCTGTCGAACCTCAAGGCTGATGCAGATGTTTGGCGCGGGCAGATCTATGATCCCAAGACCGGGCGCTCCTATACGTCGGAGGTGAAGCGCAAGGCCGGGGGTCTGCTGGAAGTGAAGGGGTGTCTTGGCCCGTTCTGCCAGACTCAGGTGTGGAAGCCGGCTGGCTGATCGATCCGGCAAAGCCGGTATCCCCTTCGATCCGTATCGCCCAAGGTTGCCACGCGTAGCACTGCGGCCAGCGCGTCTGCATTGACGCCAGACCGCGGCATGGCCTTGCGGTCGGGACGCACCCCAAGTTCCGGAGCGCCGAGTGGATTGGTCAGCCGAGGGTCGTCAGGACATCGGCGCCTGCCGTTTCACCCCGAAAATTGGCCCGCGCATCGGGCCGCAGCTTGAGATCATCACGCAGCCGCGCTCGGAAACCCTGGGCGCTGGTGCTCCGGTCACCGGTCCGCTGGAGGGTTCGGAATCGCCGGTCACCAGGTCCGGAACATCCATCACACATGTGATAAGCCCCGCGTTCGTTGTCTCCCCATCGGCATCGGCTAGAATGCACGCCAGCCGACAGTGAAGCGGCAGCCACTTAGGAGGGAGAGAAGGATGCAACGGATCAAGGTCAAGTCCGCGTCCCGTACGCTTGAGGTCCTGGAGCTGTTCATGGAAGAACGGCGACCGCTCAGGCTGAATGAGGTCTATCGGGCGCTGTGCTATCCGCAGTCGAGCGCGACCAACCTGCTCAAGAGCATGGTGATGATGGGCTATCTCAACTACAACCGTGCCACCATGACCTATCTGCCCACCTTGCGGGTGGCGGCGCTGGGCAGCTGGTTGCCCAGCATGATGAACCGCGAGGGCGGGCTGGTGAGCCTGGTCGATGAGGTCCAGCGTCGCACCGACGAGACCGTGGGGCTGGTCGCGCAGAACGATCTGTACATCCAGTACATCATCCTGAAGACCCCCGATCACGAATACAAGATGGCGCCCAGCGAGGGGACGATGCGGCTGATGGTCGATTCCTCATCGGGCATCGCGCTGATGAGCCGTATGCGCCAGCGCGAGATCGACAAGCTGTACCGCTATACCAAGCATTATGGTCTGGGCGGCGATGCGCTGCCCTCGTTCGAGGAGCTGATGCGCGAGGTGCGCTGGAGCCACGAGGTCGGCCATGCCTATCTGCCCAAGCGCCCGACGCCGGAGCTGGCCTCTATCGCGATGCCGCTGGACATCGACCTGTACGGCATCCCGCTGGCGCTGGGCGTCGGGGGGCTGGTCGATCGCATCTCGCGCGCCAAGCAGGACATTATCGATGTGATGACCGACGCGATCGCGTCCTTCCGGGCGCGGCATGAAGGCGGCGGCGCGATTGCACCAGACGCCATGCTCAGCGCAGCCTGAATGCGCGAAGGGCCGGGGCACGTATCGCACCCCGGCCCTTCGCGCCGTCACGAACCGGTCAGGCCTGAACCTGCGCCTTGGCGAAATCCAGCGTCGGATACCCGGCTTGCGCGACTGAGGCGCACGCTTCGTTATATTTGAAGAAGCCGCCGGTATACATGATCAGCCCGCGCGGCTTTCCGTCGACATTGGTGCCGGTGTACCAGGTGTTCGCTTTGGACACGAGCGTCAGCTGGGCGAGCGCGAAGACCGTTTCCATCCACTCCTCCTCGGCCTCGGGCCGGGGTTCCGCGGTGGCGATGCCCTGGCTGCGCATGTGCGCGATCAGGTCGCAGATCCAGTTCACATTCTGCTCGTCCAGCGTGATGATATTGGCAAGGGCTGCCGGGCCATTGGGTCCGCAGACCATGAACAGGTTGGGGAAGCCCGCCATCATCAGCCCCAGATAGGACCGCGCGCCGCCCGCCCATTTGGTGCGGACATCATGACCGGCGCGGCCCTCGACCTCGAAGGCCATCAGCGCGCCCGAAAGCCCGTCATAGCCTGTCGCCAGGATCAGCGTATCGAGTTCGACCTCGCCCGCGCTGGTGCGGATGCCCTTGTCCGTCACCCGCTCGATGGGATGTTCCAGGCAATCGTGCAGATGGACGTGCGGCAGATTGTAGCTTTCGTAATAGCCGGTATCGAGGCACGGACGCCGCGCGAAAATGGGATAGCCGCGCGGCTTGAGCTTTTCGGCCGTGACCGGATCGTTCACCGTCTCGCCGATCTTGCCGCGGACGAATTCGGCAACATGCTCATTGGCTTCCGGATTGGTCAGCAGGTCCGAGAACATGCCCAGAAAGTCGAGCCCGCCGCGCGCCCAGGCGTCTTCCATCACGCGCTGCCGCTGCGACGGCGTGATCGAGAAGAACGGGCGCGATGTCACCGGGCGGACGCCGCCTAGCTGGCTCGCGCGCGCCACGGCGCGAATGGCGGGATAGTGGCGTTTGAGCTCGGCGACGTAATCCGGGTCGAGCCGGCTGTTGCGCATCGGCATGGTGAAGCTGGGGGTGCGCTGGAAGACGTGCAGCGCTTGTGCTTCCTCCGCCACCACGGGGACGATCTGGATGCCGCTGGACCCGGTGCCGACCAGGCCGACGCGCTTGCCCTTGAAGCTGACCGGTTCATGCGGCCATTTGGCGGCGCGCAGCAGCTCGCCCTTGAAGTCTGCCAGCCCGGGAAATTCGGGGTCCTTGGGGATGGAGAGCGGGCCGGTTGCCATGATGCAGTAGCTGGCCACGATCCGCTGCCCGCGATCGGTCGTTGCCATCCAGCGCTGGGCGTCGGCATCCCATTTCGCGCGGGTCACGCGGGTGTTGAAATGGAACAGCGGGCGCAGCGCCAGCTTGTCCGCGACGAAATTGGCATAGGCCAGGATCTCGGGCTGAGCGGCAAACTGCTCGCTCCAGGTCCATTCCTGCTGGATCTCGTCGGAAAATCCGAAGCTGTAATCGACGCACATGAGGTCACAGCGCGCGCCGGGATAACGGTTCCAGTACCAGACGCCGCCAACATCGCCGCCCGCCTCCACGCCGACCACGGACAGGCCCATTTCGCGCAGCTTGTGCACGGCATACAGGCCGCCAAAGCCTGCACCGACGACCAGCGCATCGACGGTGATGGTCTGCGCGGCGTCGGAAATGTCTTGCGGTTGAGCGGTCATGTTGTGCTTTCCGGTCTTGTAGCCATATTCTGGGATGCTGCCGGGCGACGCTTAGAGGGTGCACCGCCCGGCATGAGCAGGGGTTCAGTAACGGAAGATCAGTTCCGCACCGAGCACCCGCCCCTTGTTGATCGAGGAGAAGGTCGAGCCTGCGAAGAACGGCAGCGGAGAGACGTTGCCCTCGGTCTGGTCGTTGAGCAGGTTGTTGCCATAAAGCGAGAACTTCCAGCGCCGGTCGTCGGTCTCGAAGGCAAAGTTGATGTCGACAATGTCGCCGGCGCTGAGCAGGCCGGTATTGTTGTCGTTCGACCATGCTGCATCGCGATGGGCATAGGCCGCGCGTGCGGAAAATTCCCCCGCGCTGCCGACTTCATGCGTGAAATTGGCCGATGCGCCATAGGTCCAGGGCGAAAGTCGCGGCGGGCGCAGGGCAAAGTCGCGCGCATCGATCACGCGGTCGCCAGTCAGGTCGAAGAAGATGCGGGTATATTGCGCATCGGTATAGCCGAGCTGCCCGTTCAGCGTCAGATGATCGCTGATCCGCAAGGTTGCCTCGGCCTCCACCCCGCGCAGCCGCAGATTGGCAGAGTTGCGGATCACCTGGGTGGTGCCCAGCGGCAGAACCGGCAGAATGATCTCGCGCTGCAGGCCCAGCACCGTGTTGTGGAAGGCCGCCAGATTGAGCCGCAGGACATTGCCGAAATCCTGCTTCAGGCCGACTTCATAGCTGTTCTGCTTTTCCGCATCGAACGGGCCGGGGGCTTCGGCGGGGTTGCCGTTGCGGAAATTATAGCCACCGCTGCGGAAGCCGCGCGCAAAGAAAGCATAAGCCAGCGTATCGCTGGTCGGTTGCCACTGCATGCCGACGCGGAAGGTGGGGTCCTGCCAGCTTTCGCTGTCCCGGAAACCATAGCTGCTGCAGGTACGCGTGCCGATGGGGTCGCACAGATTGCCGGTCAGGTTCTGCACCTGGACCCGCTTCTTTTCCCACGAATAGCGCAGGCCGCCGCTGAGGGTCAGCGTGTCGGTCATCCGCCAGTCGGTGGAGAAGAACGCGCCGAACGTGGTCTGCGACTGCTTGCCGCCGCCCGAAATGCGCAGCGCTCCGCCTGCCAGGCGGCGCAGTTCGATATAGTCGATATCCTGCTCGAAATAGTACAGGCCGGTGGTCACATCGACGCGGCCAAACGTTCCGGCATAGCGCAGTTCGTTGCTGAACTGGTCCTGGCGGGTCAGCGTATCGGCGTGGAAGGTGAAGCTGGGCGAGGAATCGATGTCGCTGACGACAAAGCCCTTATAATCGCGATAGGCCGCGATATTGGTGATCTTGCCGTCGCCGAATGCGGTGTCGATATTGATCTCGACCGATGCCTGGTTCCAGTCGTTGCGGGTCACGCCCTCTTCATTGACACTGATGTCGAAGCTTTCGCGCCGGAACAGGCCGAAATTGCTGACCACCGCGCCATCCCCGCGCACCCGGCCATGTTCATAGCGCCCGACGATGCTGACGGTATCGGTCGGGGTGAAGTTGAGCGCGGAGCGGACGATCAGCGTTTCGGATGCGCCGAAATCCTTGTTGCCGTTGAACCGGTTGGTGAAATAGCCGTCATCGTCATTGTAATAGACCGCAAGCTTGGCGGCGAGCTTGTCCTCGATCAGCGGGCCGGAAACCACGGCGCTGGCGATCTTGTTGAGCCCGGTTTCGACGGCGAGCCGCCCTTCGATCTTCAGGTCGTTGCCGGGTGTGGAGGTCCGGACAACGACCGCGCCGCCGGTGACGTTGCGGCCGAACAGCAGGCCCTGCGGCCCGCGCAGCACCTCGACGCCTTCAAGGTCGAATGTATCGAACAGGATGCCTGCGCTGATCCCCATATATACGCCATCGACAAAGACGCCGACGGTCGGGTCGATCGACGGGATCGAGCTGTTGATGCCCAGCCCGCGAATGGAGAAATTGGCAAAGCCCGGCGCGGTGCCGACATCGTCGAGCTGCACGTTGGGCGCGCTGTAGCTGAGATTGTCGAGCGTGCGGATATGCTGGTTTTCCAGCTGTTCCGCTCCGAAGGCAGTGACGGCGATCGCCACGTCCTGGACATTCTGGGCATTGGCCTTTTTGGTCGCAGTGACGACGATCTCGTCAAAGCCCGGTGCGCTGTCGGCCTCGCCATTGGCTGTATTGTCCTGCGCGGCGGCCTGCGATGCCATGGCCAGCGCGAGCGCCGTACTGCCCAGTCCTGCCAGCAGTCTTGAAATCATGTGGTCCCTCATCTCCATCCCCTCATTGTCTGTGCCTGTCGCAAGCACGCGTGCAGGGGACGCGACGGGCCATGCAGGCCTGACGGTCTTTTGCAGCGCGATTATGCGGAATTTGGCTTTGTTCTAGCCTGGTGATCTCGCAGCATCGGGTCGCAAGAGGCAATCCGTGCCGGCTGTTGAGCCATGATAATCATAATGGCGATTTGCGCAGGGGCTTCGGTCCATGCCCGGTCACCGCACCAGCGTGTGGCCGATGCCGCCATCGACCGCGAGCGATTGGCCGGTGACGAAGGTGGAGCGTCCGCCGGCCAGCCAGAGTGCGGCTTGTGCGATGTCCGCTGCTTCTCCCAGCCTGCCGACCGGTGTCTGGGTGACGCGCTTGGCGATCTGCTCTTCGCTCAGGATGGCCATCACCCCTTCGGTCGCAACGGTCGAGGGTGCGATCGCATTGACGCGAATGCGCCGGGGCCCAAGCTCGACCGATGCGGAACGGGTCAGGCCATCGACGCCGGCCTTGACCGCAGCATAGAGCAGCGCACCGGCGCTGCCCAGCCGACCCGCCATCGATCCGATATTGATGATCGCACCGCCTTCTTCCGACATGTGCGGCACGCTGGCCTGGATGCCCCAGACCATGCCGCCCAGGCCGACGCCCATCATCCGTGCAAATATGTCCGGCGTGATGTCGGGGATCAGATTGTAGCTGTTCCACATCGCATTGTTGACCAGGATGTCGATCCGGCCCAGCTGGCGGGCGGCATCATCGATCGCGGCGGTCAGCGCGTCGCGATCGGAAACATCGGCCCCGATACCGATCGCCGTGGCCCCGGTCGCTGCGATGGCATCGGCCGCAGCTTGCGCCCAGGGCTGTTTCAGGTCGATCAGGACCACACTGGCGCCCTCGCGAGCGAAAAGCTCTGATATGGCCCGCCCCAAGCCGCGCGATGCACCCGTCACCACGGCCACCTTGCCTTGCAGTTCCCCGCCCATGTCCATCCTTTCACATTCTGGCGATACCTAGCCCGATGCCATCGGCCAGCGGCAACATGACCGGCGGCAGCGGCTGCATTATTCGGCTTATGATAGTGGCGCGGGCGGCATCGGCCCCCTTTGACCCCCGCGTTCGCGCAGGTGAGGCTCTGCCGGAACAAAAGAACATTGGGCGGGAGCGGCAGCCATGGCGGAACACGGTGACAGCACAGGCCAAAGGCTGATTCTGGTGACGGGGGCCGCGCGCGGCATAGGGCTTGCCTGTGCCCGCCGCTTTGCCGAAGCCGGGGACAGGGTCGTGCTGGCCGACCGCGATCACGAGGCTTGCGCGCTCGCGGCCCGGTCCCTTGGGTCTGAGCATATCGCGGTCTGCATGGACGTTTCTGCAGAGCCCGATGTCGTGCGTGTCATGGCGGATATCCAATCGCGGTTTGGCCCGATCGACGTGCTGGTCAACAATGCCGGCGTGGTCGACCGCTTCGCGCGTCCGTTGCTGGACGTGCCCGCCGAGGATATCGAGCGGCTGATCAGCATCAACCTGCAAGGGCCGTTTCTGGTCGCGCGTGCGGCTATCCCGGCCATGGCGGCGCGGGGCAGGGGGGCTATCATCAACATCGCCTCGGGCGCAGGTCTGCGCGCGCTGCCGGGCAGGGCCGCCTATGGCATGACCAAGGCTGGGGTGATCGGCATGACCCGGGCCCTGGCCGTGGAGCTCGCGCCGCTGGGCATTGCCGTCAATGCGGTGCTGCCCGGCTATATCGACACGGAGATCCTGCTGGCGCTGGAACGCGAAGGCCGGTTCGACCGGGAATCGGTGGCGCGCGCGATCCCGGCGGGCCGGCTGGGCCAGGGGCATGAGATCGCCGAGGCGGTGTTCCACCTTTCGCAGGGCGGCTATCTTGCCGGGACCTTGCTCAGCGTCGATGGCGGCGTCGATGCGTTTGGCGGATCGGGCCGCGCATCGAGCATGACCATGCCGCAGCGGGCGCACCGGCCCGGCGATGTCGCCTGCGTGACCGGGGGCGCTAGCGGTATCGGCGCGGCGATTGCCGACCGATTGGCAGCACAGGGATGGCAGGTGGCCGTGCTGGACCAGCAGCCTGACCCCGGTGGCCGCCATGCCTGCTGGCAGGTGGACCTTGCCGACCAGCGCCAGGTCGACGATGCCTTCGCGCGGATTGCCACAACGCTGGGGCCGGTAGCATTGCTGGTCAACAATGCAGGGGTGGTGGAGCCCTCCATGCCCAGCGCGGACCAGGCGCTGGCGGATTTCCGCCGGACGGTGGACGTCAACATGGCCGGGGTTATTCATGCCGCGCGCGCCGCTGCCCGGCAGATGCGCGACCATGGCGGCGGAGCCATCGTCAACCTGTCATCGATCACCGCATCGCTCGGGCTGCCGGGCCGCAATGCCTATTGCGCCTCCAAATCGGCGGTGACCATGCTGACGCGCAGCATGGCCTGCGAATGGGCGGAGCATGGCATACGCGTGAATGCAGTCGCGCCGGGCTATATCCGCACGCCCGCGGTCGAAGCGCTGATCGATGCCGGGGTTCGCGACATGGCGGCCATCACCGCGCGCATTCCGATGGGGCGGTTGGGCCAACCGTCGGAAATTGCTGCGCTGGTCGCCTTTCTGGCGTCGGACGCCGCATCGTACATCACCGGGGCGACCGTGCAGGCCGATGGCGGCTATCTGGCCAGCGGCCACCCGGCCGGGGCGCCTATGCCCTGACCCGGCCGGGCGCGGGGCAAATCGCATATGCAATAGTGGCGGTGTCGGTCAGGCGGCAGGTGCCAAGCCATGGCTGGGCACATAGTCTGCCACGATACACGCCATATCGCGGGAGAGGTAAAGATGAGTCAGGTCAGGTTGGAAGTCGCGGACTATGTGGCGGTGGTGACCATCGACAACCCGCCGGTCAACGCCCAGAACATGGACCTGGTCGACGAGATCATCGCCACGTTCGATACCTTCAACGACCGCGACGATGTGCGCGTTGTCGTGCTGACGGGCGAGGGCAAGTGCTTTTCCGCCGGGGCCGATCTGCGCAACCGGCCCGATCTTTCCGCCCCCGGCGCACGCTGGGCGCGCAACCGCAAGGTGCGCGAGGTCAGCTATTGCATCATGGACAATGCCAAGCCGACGATCGCGGCGGTCAACGGCCCGGCGCTGGGCGCTGGGCTGGGGCTGGTCGCCAGCTGCGATATCATCATCGCATCGCAAAACGCGGTGTTCGGCCTGCCCGAGGTCGATGTCGGCCTGATGGGCGGCGGCAAGCATGCCGAGCGCATCCTGCCGCATTCGCTGGTGCGCCGGATGATGCTGACCGGCTATCGCGCCCCCGCCGAGGAGCTCTATCGGCGCGGCGTGATCGAAGCCTGCCTGCCGCCCGAGGAGCTGATGCCCTTTGCGATGGACATGGCGCGCAACATCGCCGCCAAGAGCCCGCTCGCCACGCGACTGGCCAAGGACAGCATGCGCACGATCGAGAACATGACGCTGCGCGACGGCTATATCTATGAGCAGGGCAACACCGCCAAGCTTGCGACATCGCATGATGCAGCCGAGGCGGTGGCGGCGTTCGTCGAAAAGCGCCCGCCGGTCTTCCAGGGACGTTGAGGCTGGCCATGGCGAGCGAGACGGGCGGCAACTGGAATTTCGGTGACCTGCTGGACGTGGCGGCAGCCCATGTTCCGGCAGACAGGCCTGCGCTGGTGCGCGGCGACCGGACGATCCTGTGGGGGGATTTCGACGCGCGCACCAACCGGCTGGCGCGGGCGATGCTGGCCGCGGGGCTGGCAAGCGGCGATCGCGTGGCGATTCTCGCGCGCAACATCCCCGAATTCATCGAAATTGCCTGTGCTGCGTTCAAGGCGCGGCTGACGCACGTCAACATCAACTATCGCTATACCACGGCAGAGATCGAATATGTGCTGGCCGACTGCCAGGCTGCGGCGCTGTTCCATCAGGACGAGTTTGCTGGCGTCGTCGCCCCGCTGCCTGCCGCGCTCGATCACCTGAAGCTGGTGGTCCAGATCGGTGGGGACGCAGACGGCTATGAGGCCATGGTGGGGCAGGGTGATGGAGTCCCGCTCGCCATCACCCGCTCGCCGACCGATGGCTATCTCCTCTATACCGGGGGCACCACGGGGCGCCCCAAGGGCGTGATGTGGGCGGCGCGCGATGCCCGCCAGGTCCAGCTGGAATCGCCCACCGTACGCACCACCATTACCACGCTGGACGATCATGCCCGCCAGGTCGCCGCCAATGCCGCGCCGGGCCGGGTCATGCCCGCCTGTCCGCTGATGCATGGCGCGGGGCTCAACAGCTCGATGGCCGAGCTGCTGATGGGCGGTACGGCGGTGCTGCTGGAAAAGGACAGTTTCGACGCGGCCGAATTGTGGGACCAGGTCGAGCGGCACCGGGTAACGCGCATCCTGATCGTCGGCGATGTCTTTGCGCGGCCGATGCTGCAGGCGCTTGCAGCGCATCCGGGCCGCTGGGACCTGTCCAGCCTCAAGGTTATTTCGTCCGCCGGGCTGATGTGGAGCGAGGAGGTGAAGCGCGGGCTTGTCGAACAGCTGCCGCAGCTTTCGCTGGTCGATATTCTGGGCGCGTCCGAGGCATCGGGCTTCGGCTATGCGGTCACCACCGCGAGCCGGGCGACACCCACCGGCTATTTCGAGCCGGGCCGCCAGACGGTCATCATCGATGTCGAGACCGACCGGGTGCTGGCCGATGACGAACCCGGCACCGGCTGGCTGGCGCGCAGGCCGCCCTTTGCGCTGGGCTATTTCGGCGATCCGGAAAAGACCGCGCAGACCTATCGCCGCATCGGCGGCACGGTCTACGCGATCCCCGGCGACATGGCAGAGCGCACGCCCGAGGGGCTGATCCGGCTGATCGGGCGCGGCAATCTGTGCATCAATACCGGCGGCGAAAAGGTGTTCGTCGAAGAGGTCGAAGAGGCGTTGAAGCGCGCGCCGGGGATCGAGGATGCCATTGTCGTCGGCATTCCCGATGAAACCTGGGGCAAGGCCGTGGTGGCGCTGGTCCGCACCGGCACAGGCTTTGACGAACCGCGCGCCCGCGCTGCGCTCGAGGCCGATCTTGCCCGCTACAAGCTGCCACGGCGGATGATCGTGCTGGATGATCTGCCGCGCCATGCCAGCGGCAAATCGGACTATCGCCGCGCGACCGAACTGGCGCTGGCAGCCCTTGGCTGATCCGCTGCGCCCTCACGCGCTGGTGACCGGCGCGGCGCAGGGGATAGGCCGTGCGGTGGCCGAGCGTCTGGCAGCGCTGGGCTGGCACGTCGTCGCTGCCGACCGGGATGGCGAGGCACTGGGCTGGGCGACCGGGCGGCACGATGTGACCGCCGCCATGCTCGACATTACCGATGCAGAGGCCGTCGCGCGTGTGTTCGATGCGTTCCCCGTGCCCGATGTCGTGGTGAATTGCGCCGGAATCGCCGCGCAGCTGCTGCCGCTCAAGCAGATCGACCGCGCCGCGTTCGAACGGATGCTGCGGGTCAACACAGGCGGCACTTTTGTGGTCGCGCGCGAGGCAGCGCGACGGATGCAGGGCGGCGCGATCGTCAACATTGCATCACGCGGCTATCTGGGCGGCGCAGGCGCGGCGCATTATGTCGCGTCCAAGGCGGCCGTGGTCGGCATGACCCGGGCGATGGCGGTAGAGCTGCGCTGGCGCGGCATCAGCGTCAATGCGGTCGCGCCCGGCA
>Ga0209278_1001183_pt1 | contig 16403 bp, 12 predicted proteins | sample JI81BgreenDNA_FD_187504 | JGI IMG/M metagenome (GOLD analysis project Ga0209278, IMG submission 187504) | Wastewater effluent complex algal communities from Wisconsin, to seasonally profile nutrient transformation and Carbon sequestration -... | ecosystem: Engineered > WWTP > Effluent > Algae... | reverse complement strand
CGATCCATTTCAGCCAAGCTAAGCGTTTCTGACTGAGACGGTTTTCCCCTACCATTATCCGCCACCCGAATCACCTGCCGATCGCCCTCCTGAGTGCAAATTACGGTCAAGCGAGTGGCTTCGATCGCGTGTTTCCCCACATTGCAGAGCGCTTCTTCCAGAAAGCGGCAGAGTGCTCGCTTGTGTTCCAACCGCAGATGCGAGGTGTTCAAGGGATCGAACTGCACAATTTTGAATTTGAGCGTTTTGAGGTAAGGCAGTTCTTGTTCGAGCGTGTTGCAATAGACTTTGTAGAGCAATTCATGCAATGGAGCCTGCAGGGCCAATTCGATCGCACTTCCCATTCGCAAATGCGGTTCATCTGCGATCGCATCTCGCTGCACTGAGCCGTAAACTGCCCGTAATTCTTGATTCAGGCGTTGCAACTCCGGTAGAAACGGCGGCGGTGGATCTTGCTCCCCAACTGTTCTCAAAATCACCACTAATGTTTGTAAAGGCCCGCTATGAATCGCATTAAAAGTTTGTTCGATCGCAAATTGACGTTCCTCCAAGCGCAGTCGGAGTTCCTGTTCGTGGCGATAAAATAACGCTGCCGTCAACCCAACCCCATTCAACACGAGTACGAGCAATACAGGTACGATTGGCACCCACCATCCGAAAAGAATGAGCCAGTAACAGAGCGCGATCGGGGTAATACTAGCGACTAAGAGCCCGATCACAATTTTCCAGGGCGATCGCAGAAATTGTCCCAAACTCATCCCCAAGAGTCCCCAGACCGCAATCCAGAGCGTTTCCCAGCCCTCCCCCCAAACCTGAAGCAACGGTCGCCGATCGAGCACCGCGCTAATCATCTGGCTGGTTTCGTGGGCCTGCATTTCGACTCCGTAAATCCGTCCGGGATTGATGCCTGCGATCGCACCTGAACTTGCCAGATCCTTCGCGCTAAAAGACATCATCCCAATCAGCACAATTTTGCCTCGAATCCAGTTCGGCTCTACTTGTCCTGCCTTGATTTGCTCCAGGGAAAGCACGCGAAATGGCATTGTCCCGCTGCGAACATTCAGTAAAATCTGGTTGCCGCCAGCATCCGCCCCCACATATCCGCCAGAGTTTGACTGCACTCTGGTAAATTCAATGCTGCCAAAGCGCTTCGCCTCCCGATCGCGAATTCCATTACCTAGCTTAATTCCTCGGGTTGCTAAATAGAGTTCTGCCAGCCGGATTGCGAAGGAAAAACGGTATTCCTGCTGATGGCTACCAGTGCCCAATAAACTGCGGCGCTGGTAGCCATCCGCATCGAGTACGAAATCTGCAAAGCCAACCTGTTCGGGTGGTAGTGCGGGCGGAGGTGCGACGGTAAATCCACTGCGATCGGGCAAAGCAATCTCCACTCCGATCGTATTCTTGCTGCTGCGAAACACCGATGTCAGTTCAGCATTACCCGGTTCAACCGGAATATCGCGGACAATATCCAGCCCGATCGCGATCGGTTGATAGACCTGCAAGCGTTTGAGTAAATCGGCAATGTCGCGATCGGGAATCGGATAAGTTCTAGCGCGTTGAATATCCTCCTCAGTGATGCCGACAATTACAATCCGTTCATCCATTGGCTCAGGAGGACGCAGCCGCAGAAATCGATCGAACGCAACCAACTCCCAAAACTGAAGCGCACCGCTCAATCTAGCCATCATCACAGCGACAATCACCATCAACCCTGGAAGCGAGCCGCGCCGCCAAGTCGAGATATCTGCTTTCACTGCTTGTTCTCGATCGGGCTTCAATAATAGACATCTCCAATAATTCTTGTGGAACAGGCATCTTGCCTGTTCTGGACTTGGTATTCGGTCGAGGCCTAATCAATCAATCCTTGTTCCCTAGCTCGCACTTCCGTTTGAATCCGCAGATTTTTGTCATTTTCGGTATGCACATCTAGCACATCTCGAATCTTACTCCAGTAACACTGCACAGTGCGTTCAGAAACATTCATCCGTTTGGCGATCGCAGTATCCTGCAAGCTCTCGTGAAAAGCAAATTGCAACACCTGCATCCAGGCGGGTTTGAGTTGGAGCCCATTGCGGATCTCTCTGGGTGTAGAAATCCGCTCGTGCAGCGCCCAATCAACCATTGCTAGCAAGTCTTTGATCGGGTGGCTCTTATCGACAACTGTGAAGCCGCCCATGTGATTGTCGATCGACGGTTTCAGCCAAACTAAAGTCCGAACATGGGCACTCTGCACCACAATATTCAGACTCGGATACTTATCCATCAACGTTTTGAGAAGTTGAAGCCCTGAATTCGCTTGCGCCGTTTCGCCGATCGTCTCTGGCATCACCAGATCCACAATCACCAAATCCGGGGTTCTCTGCGCTATTTGCTCAAGGGCAGCCTGAGCCGTCGAAGCCGTCAGAATCTCTGCCTCTGGATATTCTTGCTTCAGAATGTTAAGCGTGCCACCTAACACCATCGCATGGTCATCCACAACTAAAAAGGTTCGTTTTTCAGATTGAGCTAGAGTTTTGGGCATAGTGCATAAAATAAAAATAGTAAGGGATGCGGGAAAATCAGCATCTTGAGTTTAGGTAATCCGTCATCTTCTTACAATAGAGGAATTACCGGGTTTCCGTCCTGCATCTGTCCGCCAAATGTAGTTGTGGATGTCGGCAACGAGAATTGCGCTAAAGCGCAGTTCTGATGATTGTGTTGCAAAATCCGCACTTCATCGGAATTATTGATCTCTCTCTTCTCGAACTCTGCGTTCTGGAGCGTCCTCTGTGGTTAAATCATTCCCATGCCACCGGAAACGATCTTACGCACAGATAGCTCGATCGGAGATTTGATTATATTTCTATTATAATCCTGGTATCCTAGTAAGAATAAGGATAATTTCATGCCAGCAGAAGGTTCGTATCAAGCAAACACGTACAATCTGGAAATTGACGCAGAAATTCAACGGTTAAAAGCTCAAGTTCTCCTCAGTTGGGAAAAGGAAGCGCGCAATTTAAAGTGGTTCGGTTTAGCCGACGGGATGAATGTTTTAGAAGCCGGTAGCGGGCCTGGATTTTTCACCGAAAAACTGTTAGAATTGCTGCCAAACAGTTCGGTAACAGCGGTAGAAATTGACCCGGTACTGCACGAAAAAGCAGTAGCATATTTGCAGGATAAAGGGGGCGATCGAGTAAATCGCATCCAAGCATCGGTTGCGGATACTGGTTTGGCGGCTAACACTTTCGATTTTGCGATCGCCCGTTTGCTGTTCGTTCACCTCCCAGAGCCCGTCGCAGCAGCTAAAGAAATATTCCGCATCTTGAAGCCTGGGGGAAAACTGGTGATTATTGATAGCGACGCGGATCTGTTTTGGCTGACAAATCCACCGTTGTCAGTCGAGATTGTCAGGGAGAAATTCAAGCAGGTAATCGCATCGCGGGGCGGCAATTTATGCGTCGGGCGAAATCTGTGCCGCATTCTCCAAGAAGCTGGGTTTGTTAGCGTTGATTTAGAAGCCGTTGTCAGCCACAGCGATATAATAGGAATTGAAGCGTTCCAACCTTTACTTGACTCCGGGCCCATTTTGCAAATGGTCAAACAAGGGTTGATTTCAGAGTCGGAAATAGAAAGCTATCTGGTTTCGCGGGATGAGTTTGTAGCTGCGGGCGATCGATCTATGATGAGTTTTTGGTTGATGGCTTGCGGGGAAAAAACTCAATAAAATTAAGACACATATTTCACACAATATTAATGTCCCGTCGCAGCACAATCTCTAGCACTCTCGCTACATTCCCAGCTAACAAATCAAATCCGCGCTTCAGCGTCGGGCGTAAAATCGAGTCAATAGTCAACAATCACAGACGGTGCCACTATAATTTATCTAATTCATCTGCGTTAAGCTGTTCTCCATTTAAATTGTGTGTCAAAAATCACTCAAATTATTGTGGGATGGGCACGCGAACCCGTCCCGAATATGCAATTTAAACGCGCAAAAGTTTAATCTGTGTTTATCTGCCCTCATCTGCGGTGAAAAAAAGATAAATTTTTAACCGCAGATGACAATGGATTGACGCAGATTCACGCAGATTAAGAGAAGAGAGATAGGAATAATTCCGATTCTAAAAGATTTAATATCAAAGTTATAAATTTTCATATTTCTGAGCTTAGTAACTTTACACATACCAGTCTAACAAATCCTTGGAGCCGATCGCGCAAAGGTTTTTTGTGAGAGCCAATGGTTGACTGTCACATTTTAGCTTAACCAATCAAGTCGTTAGGGAAGCTCTCGTAGACGATCGCACTTTTTACCAACTCCTCAGCATTCAACCCACTTGCCGAATTCCATTAAGAAACTCTGTCCTAGCCTCAATCCTTGAAGGCATTAAAACGCAGCGTACCAGCAATTCTAAATCCAATTCCGGCAGCAACTCACTTCTTGAAACTTGCTCATAATTATCATCCCGCAACCCATACACAGCCAACTGATTATTTTCCCAAAACCAGACTTCCGGAATGCGAAGTCGCAGATACTTAGCGAGTTTATTTGTGCTACCGCTAGTAATCGTTACTTCCACGGCTAAATCGGGATGCTCTTTTCTTGAACCTATATAATAAGACTCGTCTGGTTCAAAGGATACATCTCTTGCCCGGTCTCTGCGAGTTGCGCTTCCTACAGGAATATATTCAATTCCCCTTTCACAAAAGTAGAGTTGTAGCAAAAAATTAAGAAGACAACTGATTGTCTCATGTGCTTCACCCAGTGTCATAAACTCGATCCACCCATCAAGATAAGTTATCCGCAAACCAGAAGAATCTGCCATTAAAGATTCGAGCGCCTCAAATTGCTCCCAAGTATAATAACCAGGGAGAACCAATCGCTGTTCCGCAAGCGTAACTATTTCTTCTAAAACTTTTGCTGTCATGATTGTATAGTTGGAAGTTAGGAAAAAGTAGAAATTCTCCCGGCTAAAAACTGGGAGATTCTCGCATTATAACTTAACCAATCAGGTCGATCGCACTTTTTACCAACTCCTCAGCATTCAACCCACTTGCCGAATTCCATTAATAAACTCTGTCCTTGCCTCAATTATTGAAGGCATTAAAACGCAGCGTACCAACAATGCTAAATCCAACTCCGGCAAAAACTCACTTCTTGAAACTTGCTCGTAATCATCCTCGCGCAGCCGATAGACAGCAAGCCGATTATTTTCCCAAAACCAAACTTCAGCAATGCGAAGTCGCAGATATTTAGCGAGTTTATTTGTGCTACCGCTAGTAATCGTTACTTCCACGGCTAAATCGGGATGCTCTTTTCTTGAACCTATATAATAAGACTCGTCTGGTTCAAATGATACATCTCTTGCCCGGTCTCTGCGAGTTGCACTCCCTACAGGAAAGAATTCAATTCCGAGTTCAAAAAAGTATGCTTCCAGTAATATAGCGATCGCTTTTTTAAAGCTTTCATGTGCTTCGCCCACTGTCATAAACTCGATCCACCCATCAAGATAAGTTATCCGCAAACCCGGAGAGTCGGCCATCAAAGATTCGAGCTCCTCAAATTGCTCCCAACTATAGTAACCAGGGAGAATCAATCGCTGTTCTGCAAGCGTACCTATTTCTTCTAAAATTTTTGCTGTCATAGGTATCACCATCCTATTTTAAATATTACTAGCCCCTACCCAGTACAAACCAGGCAGGGGCATTCACTCACATTCTAACTTAATGAACTAGCTCGATCGCCCTTTTAGTCAACGCCTCAGCAGTCAACCCATTAAACGCCATCAACTGACCAGCACTAGCAGTAGTTTCCCCCCGCTTCCAAGCGAAAGTATCCCGCTGGCAATTGCTGCGGAGCATCACAGGTTCCAACATCCCAGAAGCACCGCCTGTCACGCCAATCAAGGCATCTCCGCCAAACAATTCGGCAAATTTCTCATCGCTCAAAAAGCCGCCGTCAGCTTCCGAACAAGTATCCCAAGCAACATCGCTAGCACGATACAAACGCCGGGGATTCACAACAGAAACAATTCGCACTCCAATCCCTTCTGTTTCCAAAAATGCCGCAGCTTCAAACACTGGCATTAACGTCATGTCGCCGACAACTGCAAACACAACTGTCTTATCTCCTGCTATTTCGTGCAGCACTATTCCACCGTCTTGCAAACCTTGGCGAGTCTGTTCAAGAGTAGTGCGAATTGGCAGCGGCGACTTGCTTGCAGTAATCACAACTCCCTTATTTTTAGCAGTCAAAGCCCACTCATAACAAGCTTGAATGCTGTTAGCATCCGGTGGAAACAAAGGAAACACATTGCCGTTCCGCATCATCGCCGCAAAATAAGCCTCAATTTCCGGCCGCTGGTGCGTCCAACCATTGCGGCCTTGTTCCAATGCACCCGCTGTAAATAAAGTGACAGTTGCCGGAGTTGGACGGCGCAATTCTGCCATTGCTTGGGTTACAGTTTGCCAAATTGGTAAACCGTTGATGGCAAAAGATTCGTAGGAACACCACAAACTCCGCGCTCCAAATAGCGATAAACCTACCGCTAAACCAGCGCAAGCATCTTCGCTCAAAGGTTCGTAAACTTGACCGTTGGGCGATTGATTGTACAGGTCATCTGTCGTTGGGTGAATAATCTTTAGAGCTTGGTTGATATTGGCAATTGCCGATGCTTCGTTGCCGTCAGCATTAGTCACAAGAAAAGTCCGATCGCACTCGCCGACTTTCCCTACCAAACGTCCCATTGCTGTTGTCGAAATCTTCGGTTCTCCCCCAACGGCAAATTCTTCTAAAGGCAATTCGCCTAAATCTGCCAGCGGCAATGTAAACTCAGTCACAACTGTTTTCGCCGCCGGCCCGCCGCCCGCACGCTCGCAATTTGTCCGCACCAATTGCCAAGCAGCAGCAGTTAAAGCGCGCTCTTTTAAAGCACTGACAATGTGCGGAGCATCCAGCGTATCTTTCGGATAAAGGTTGTGAGATTTTGCTCCGCGCGCGTGGACGCCGGCACCTTTCAACTGTTTGATAATAAACGCAGTTAATTTGCCGCCTAGAGCAGATTTTGCCGCTTTGTCTACTCCTTGTAAAACAGCTTTGGTAAATGCCATCCGCTGTTCGAGCGAAAAAGCAGTGCTGTCCACATAATCTTCCGGTTGATTTTTATCGTCAAATTCCTTAGCATCAACTAAGATAACTTCTTCAAAACCGTTGCCTTGCCAATAAGCAATCATTTCAGCATTAGTTTTAGTCGAAACCATGCTGTGATGTTCCTGAGAATATCCGTTCCAAACCAACACAGGCAAAAAGTTAGTAACACTCGGATAAGCAGTGTGGAAATGCGCCATACTGCTCATCGGATAGGGTTCGCCCATGCCGCCGTCGCCCATTGTGAAAGCAAACAGTTTGTCGGGGTGCAAAAGCGCTCCCGCCATTGCGAAATGCTGCCCTTGTCCGAGGGGGCCGGCCGGTGCTAAAAGGCCGGGAATGAAACCGGAAAGATGTCCTAACAAACCGTCTTTTTCTCGGAATTTATCGCGTACTTGCTGCACGTTGAAAATTCCCATATCCTCCAAAGATCGATCGAGAAACATGGCGCTGTAAAAGCCGGGGGCGTGATGGCCGACTTCGGTGACAATGTTTTTGTGTCCGAGCATCACCAAAGCGGCATAGGCCTCAGCTTGGCTAGCAAAACCCCCCGGATGTCCCGATGCCTTGCTAGCGGTGACTTGTAGCGTCAGGTAGCGCAGGGCGTCTGCTCCCAGCATCGTTTGAAAGACGGCGACGGGATCGGCAGAATCGGCGATCGACTTGCTCCCCTGGGCGATCGCAGGTGTTTTCCCATAAGTATCAAAACCAGGGACTGTTTCAGAAAAATATTGAATGCCTTCGCAAAAAGCGGGCGTTGTTGACGTTGCCTGCGGGGTAGTTGCTGTCATGCTTGATACCGGAAAAATTTGAATTGGATTAATATAATAGTAATTTTATAGCTTCCGTGTTCCAAAAAATCATGAGTTCTATTAAGCTGTTGCGGCCTTTAAATTGTCTGTCAAAAAACAATCAAAGTCTTGTGGGGAGTAGGGCCCTAGCGTCCCGCCCGCCTCGAATATGCAATTTAAATGCGCGACAGCTTATGTCAGTGATAAATAAGTAAAATCTCTCAAATTTTCAGCTAATAAGTAGTTGTTTGAGAACCCGGAGTTTTTTAATAAATCCGGGTTCTGTGTTTACCCATTACTAATCCCTCTCAAATCTCAAATCGCCAATCTAAAATTGTTCCAGCCGTTCCCGCACATCGATATACAGCACAGTACCGCTTTCAGAAAGAGAAGGCACAGCTTTTTGATTCCGCAGCCAAACAAAAAAACTGCTAAGTGCAGGAGTCGGATCTTGATCGCGGCGCAGCGTGTAGATCAAACCTTCGCAAGGCCCATTAACGCGGCTAGTCGTGCAAATCGCTTTCTGGTTATTTACTATACCCACCGTCACATAATTTAGCTGTTTATTTCGGTTATAATTCTCAAGGCGCTGAGTCACTTGTTGGCAGCGAGTTAAAGGATCGTAGCCAGAACTAGAAAAGAAATTAGAATTCCAGCGAATCCAAGGCTCCCTGAACCCTTGCGGATTTTGATACACAGTCACCGGCTCGCCCGTGGAGGTATCGCATACAAATCCTCCATAACTCCGATTCGGCTGGTTTTGATCCGAGGCGCTGCTGAGAGAAAGATTGCTGAGAATGTCCCAGCCGTTACGCTTGTTTTGTGAAAGCAATGCCATAAAAGCATCGATCGGGATTGCCGCATTTAACCCCGTTTTTATCTCCTCAATCTGACCGTTCCACTGACTTCTAATTGTGCCAACAGTATCCCCCTGACCGTGAATTCCTATTACCCTGCCATCAGCATTAAATACAGGCCCGCCGCTCATCCCGCGCCTGGTTACAGCTTGGTAGCGCAGACGATACCCTGATGAGGCGCTGCCCAAGCGAGAAGAGATGATACCAGTAGTAAACTCAAGTTTTCGTTCAACTCCCGAAATTGGCAGCGGATAGCCAGAAACGTAAATAGCAGAACCAACAACAGCACGTTCTGACTCGCCCATTGGTGCTACTGGATACTGTTCTCGGCTCTGAAACTGGATCAAAGCCAAGTCTATATCCGTGTCATTTTTCGGTAGGCGCTGTATTCTAATCGCAGCATAATCCTTCTCTAAATGAGTGCGAATGCTGTATTTTTGAGCGAGGCTTGCCACTACATGATTAGCTGTCAAAACAGTGTAAATATTACCCTGTTTGGCAATAATTACTCCCGAACCACTAGCAAAAAAACCCAGCGTATTGTTGACTTCCACAGTTGTCAAGGTCGCTAGCTGGGCAATTTCTTCTGCTGTTTTGGCACAGGCAGCATATTGTTGACTGACAAGGGCCGTCACTGTTAATGCACCTGTCAAGATGATTGTCAGCGCGTCAAACCGCAAACTCCACACATTCATCGATAACTCCCTAGATGAAACGAGGCGAACTGCCAATATATACTAATTGGAATTCCCCAACTGGATTTAACCATTTTTTCCGATAATTCCGCTGTTGGTTCACTTCCCTCTTCAAAAGCATAAACGCAAAAATTTGGATCTCGATACTTGCCCCTACAGTTAATCCCAATCAAGAAACCTTTGGCATTAAAAATCGGGTCGCCACTCATACCGATTTTACCTCATTTGTATAGCCCAACCTATAACCTTGAGGCAAAGATTTGGCTAGCGGCACCGAAACGAAGCCCGCGTCAATCGATTTTAGATTTTAGATTTGAGATTTTAGAGGCGACCCCACGGATAAATGCTCTTTCTTGAGGATTTTCGATTTTCGATTTGGGATTGACTTGCGCGAGATAAATCACGTGGCGGGTACTACCTTTGAAATTCGTGGTCAGCGAAACTCCTAACCTCAGCACCCCCAGGAAAGCCGACTGCCAACACTGGCTCAGACACCGCTCCGGGTTCAAGGCTGAATAGTGCTATTTTATACTCGATCGCGCTGCGAAACAGAACGATCGCCCGATCGGTATTGCCCAGCCGCCTCAGAACTCCTAGCAGTGGGTGGAGGAGGCCGTCGTCGGTGACAAGTCCGATCGCCACAACCTGCTAGTTAGTGAGCACCCTATAGGTTTGGCCCTGCAGCCGGACGATCGTCTCGGAACCAGAAGATTTCCCCGTCGGGATGCGTACCGCTGTTTGACGAAGAATTTCAAAGGTGGTATCCGCCACGTGCTTGATCCGTGGAATCAATCGAAAGCATCTAAGGAATGAGAATTAAATAACTTAGAATGCGTGATGCTTCTTGTGGGATGGGCTTTCAGGCCCATCCAGAAAGGGCGGGCTTTCAGGCCCAACCCACTTTCAAGAGTGTAAATTATTTAATTCGCGATCCTAAAATCTAAAATCCTCAAGCCCCCGAATTTATCCGTGGGGTCGCCTCCAACATCCAAAATCTCAAATCTAAAATCTAAAATCGAATGACGCGCCAAACTTTCCACCTCAATCCTTGGAATTGGTGACGGGATGGAAAATTTGCCCATCTTTAAGGCTGTCCCGACGGCGGAGAAAAAGAAGGCTGTTGCACCTCATCATCCGTGTTTTCCCCTAGCTTTTCCCTGACATCAATGTAAGGAATTTTACTGGTCTCATCAAAAGACGGCATCCCGACATATCCTTGGCGCCAAGCCAACAAATTATACAAAGAGCCGATCGGGTCTTGGCCGGGTCTGAGGGTATAAATCAAATTTTGACACCGCCCATTGACTTGATTCGCCGTGCAGATGACGTTCTGGCCGTTCATTTGGCCTGCTGTAATGTACTTAAGCATTCGTTGGCGGCGATAGGTTTCGAGGCGTTGACTCACTAATTGACACCGAGTTGCCGGATCGTAGCCAGAACCGGAGAAATAATCGGAAGTCCACTCAATCCAAGGCTCTACAGCACCTTGAGCGTTTTGGTACACCGTCACCGGCGCACCAGTCGAGGTATTGCACCAAAATCCACTTTCCCCCGACGCTCGCCGACCGTAACTCGGTTCAGAAGCAACCGTCAGGCCGCTGAGGGCGATGGCTGTTGCCGCCAAAACTTTTGTCCATAATTGCTGTTTCATGATGTTCTCACTCTTTTTGATGGGATGCGACACAAAAATCACCGAATGCTGCGATAACACCCTTGACACGCCTGTTCGTTACAGATCCGCTGACTGAGGAATTATGTGATTCGCGACTTGACCAGAAACCAGTTTTTTTTACGAAAACACTTCGTTGCAGCCCTTATGCCTGGTTAAACAACCCGGTTTCTTTGCTTTTGATCCGTAAGTTTTGATATTGTTCGCGACTTGGACATTCCCTCTAACCGCGATTATCGGCGCTGTTAAAAAGGCGCTCCGAAACCGAGCTTAAAATGCGCGCGCCAGTCTGAATTCTGTCCTCATTACTACTAATCCAGCTCGGGCTGTCGCAAACCGGAAAGAGGCTCTTTACCTCAGATATTGGAATTGCTCGAATTGCAACGGTACATCACACCTACTGACACGGTATTTGATATCACTTTGCGATCGAAGTCCCTAGCTCGATCTGCTGCGATACCGAGACGGCAGGGTTGCACAAATGAGGACTAATACTTCCTGTGCCCGATCGATCGAACGTGAAAATGAAGGTATTGACCAGAACTCTTAACTTGTTTTCATCTCCGTATTACGGATACCTAGAAATACTTCTAAGTGAGTGTAATCAGGGACTAAATGCTTTCTACTACCAAAGTTCACCCTCCGTACACTGAAGTTTAGTTGAGTATTAAAAACTATGAACCGTATCTGCAAACAGTTAGGATATTTAGGCGTTTGGTTAATTTTGATAGGCGGTAGCGGTTGTTCTACCTCAGATGCAGCTACCTCAACCGAAAACCAGAGCCAACTCTCCCGAAGCGCCCCTCAGTTCCAACACCTACAGCTAACGGGAAATCAAATTGAGGCTCGATCGAGTCAATTAACGCAGCCTTATAAATCTGTTGCCTCAGTTTTAGGCAGTGCTACCCTCTCAGAAAATACTGCCACCGTTACGGTTTATAAGGTAGATAATTTATGTCAAAATCTGAAGCCGGAAACAGTTACAGGCCCAGAGAACCAGTTAATGTCATCGGCGGTTAATGAAGTGTTAAAGCAGCAGATTTTCGATAGTCTTGGTTTGGCTGGCTATCGCCTCAAGATCGATCGCGACCTCGGAATAGCTACCGTGGATCTGCGAGCCTCCGGAAATTCGCGGCAGAAATTGCAAAATTTGTCCAGTTGTCAAATGTTAGGTTTGTTCGGGGGCGTGCGCCAAACTTTAACCAGTTATGCTCCTTGGCAAATCAAAACTGTTCGTTTTACAGAGCTTGGAGAGGATATTTTGAGCACAGTTCGAGAATAAGCGATTAAAATTATTGGAGATGGGAATTACACAATTCTCCCCTTAAAAACAAGGGTTGGGAGGGATTGAATAAACCTTCAAACCCTTTGAAGTTTTTTGATACTGCTAAGTCCTGTGACCCAAACCCCGGTAATTCCTATGACACTACCTGACGGCCCCAAAAGCCCCCGCTTCGTGCAGCTAATTCAATGGATTGGCGATCCGCTGACATACCTGGATCTATCTGCCAAAAAGTACGGGGAGATTTTCACGACTCGATGGGGCAAGCTCAAACCATTCGTGATGATCCACAACCCGCAAGCCATCCAGGAAATGTTCAACAGCAAAGCTTTTGACGCTCCAGGCGAGATCAACGGTATTCTTAAACCCTTGCTGGGAGAACAATCCATGATTGTGCTCTCTGGAGAAAAGCACAAACGCGATCGCCAATTATTAATGCCACCTTTTCATGGGGAACGGATGCGGAATTACGGCCAACTAATTTGCGATATCGCTCGAGATGTTGCCTGCAAATGGTCTGTCGATCGACCTTTTGTTGCCCGCAGCGCCATGCAGGAAGTCACCATGCGGGTAATCTTGCAGGCTGTCTTCGGTCTGGATGACGGGCCACGGTTGCAGCAACTGTCCCCGCTGCTGGCTGCGATTATCGATACGATCGGCTCTCCTTTGCGATCGAGTATGCTGTTTCTAGGCTGGATGCAGCAAGATTGGGGGCCCTGGAGTCCTTGGGGACGGATGAAACAGCAGCAGCGGAAAATTAACGAACTGATGGACGGCGAAATTGCAGAACGCAGACTGCAACCTGATGCCAACCGCACCGACATTCTCAGCTTAATGATGGCCGCGCGCGACGAAAACGGGCAACCAATGACCGATGAAGAATTGCGCGACGAGTTGATGACGCTGCTGTTTGCAGGCCACGAAACCACAGCAACTGCCCTAGCTTGGGCATTTTACTGGATTCACAGTTTGCCCTCGGTGCGCCAGAAGTTGCTGCAAGAATTGGACAGTTTGGGGGAAAATCCCGATCCGATGGAGATTTCCCGCTTGCCTTATCTGAGTGCAGTTTGTCAGGAAACGCTGCGAATTTACCCGGTGGGAATGCTGACGTTTCCGCGAGTGGTACGATCGCCCGTGGAACTGATGGGACATCAACTCGAACCGGGCACGGTTGTTTTCGCCTCAATTTATTTGACCCACAGACGGGAGGATTTATATCCAGAACCGCTGCAATTTAAACCGGAACGGTTTTTGGAGAGGCAATTCTCGCCTTACGAGTATTTGCCCTTTGGAGGCGGCAGCCGCCGCTGTATCGGCTTGGCGCTGGCGCAGTTGGAGATGAAACTGGTGCTGGCAACCATTTTGCGGGATTTCGACCTAGTATTGGCCGAGAAAAAGCCCGTACAGGCCAAACGCCGAGGGGTGACTTTAGGGCCAGCCGGTGGCGTGCGGATGGCCCTGCTGGGGCGGCGGATGTCGCAGCAGAAGCGTGAACCTGTTGTTAGTGGAGTTTGAAGTCGCAGCAGTTGCAGGGGACGATCGAACTTTGGGCTTTGAGTGCAAACAATTTAGCGAGAAAGTGCGATCGTCCGCCAATGCCACAATTTTTTGTAGCACCCGCTACAGATAAATAGCTAGAATCCTTAACCTGTAAGCCTCCCCTCTCTCAATTTTCAAATTCTCAGTCTAAAATAATAGGAGCCTCGCAAACACAGCCTGAAAGCAAAAGTGGGTGATTGCAATAGTCCTCTTGATATCTCAAAAGCCTCCCTGCCATACTTTAAAAACATATGCATACCCTGTTATTCAGCAAGGTCGGAAGCGTGTTGGCAATGCCACCAATCTTCCGGCCTCTTTATTTTTTGGGCTACTTCAGGCATTGGAGACAAGATGCAGAAGGCAAGGCAAAACTATAAATTCTCCCCCTGTCCCCCTCTGCCCCTCTCCCCAATGTAGAGATTCTGCCTCTAATTCCAATAGAATCCGACAGCAAGTTTAAGGAATCACTAAGGAATAATTAATAACTTGTTAAATTATCTCCTTTGGCCCTTCTCTCAATCTTCTGTTTTCAGAAATTCTGACACCGAGACAGACTTCGGGAGACTCTCCATATCTTGAATTTCGCTTTCGTGGGCAAAAAACTCGACTTCTTTGTCGTCAATCTGGATTTGATAGCTAGCGGTAGCTGTCACAACCCGTCGCTTTTTTTTATCTTCTATTAAAACCCAACACACTACAGGTCTTACCCATCTCTCAACGTGCTGGCTTTGCTTGGTACTGCCAAAGGCATACCAGCCTTTAGCTTCAATAATCTGAAGCACTTTAAAATCGTTATTTGCCATATATTTCTATCGCGTTAACTTCAGTATTCTTCTTAGATAGAACGGGTAGCTTGCTAAGCATGGCAAAGGTTTGGCAATTCCAATCCACACTTTATAACCTGATTTTTTGTCAGGAAAAGCGGGTTGACAGGGCCTTGTCTGCGTTGTTGCCTGCTAAATGTAGTGCGAGCTTTTTGTACTCTCCCACAATTACCGTAAAGTATCTATACCGCATCCTCAAAAAATATTCTCGCATTAGCCTCAACAGCAGCCAACTAGACCTTAGCTAGCTGCATCTAAGTGGATGCAAACTGCTTCTAACACCTGGTTGGTGAGAGCGATCGGCATACAATCCTGTTAAGACTTTTTGCTGCAATCAACTATCATCTTTACCCGGTGGGGTAAAACTTAACTAGAGGTTGCCGCTTTCAATTCTAAGCCTCGGCGCGCCTAATTACTAATTAATTGTATGGTGTAGTTGATAATTGCCAAACCGTCGATCGCACTCAACAGCCGTGTCTAACTCTTCGATTACCATCACCGTTAAACTGTTCGCCGCCTTCGGTGAAGCCTACGGCGTTTCGGAACTTACATTAGAACTTCCTCCCGAAACCCCAGTGTCTCAAGTGCTCGAAAGCTCGATCGCCCAATATCCTCAATTAGAACAATGGCGCGATCGCACCCGCTTCGGCCTCAACCTGGAATTCGTCTCCCCCGATACCATCCTCCAAGACGGTGACGAAGTTGTCCTCATCCCTCCCGTCAGCGGCGGGTAGGCTAAGTTGGTTAATCTGAAATGTTGCACCATTCTCAATAAGCTTTTTATGAACAGGCTTTTCGGCCTGTTCCACAAAGAGTGAATTTTCTTGTGGAACAGGCCGAAAAGCCTGTTAAGCGAGAATCGTGCAACATCTCAGTTAATCAAAAATTCGAGGTTTTGTAGTTGTGTTCGATCGCACGACTGCCCAATTCTTAGCCAAAAAAAGATTTATTAAGTTTTGTAACAATTTCGTCGGCAAATCATCCTTGAGATCGATCGGGCTGGCGTGCGGGCCTGAAAATCTGGGTTAAGAACCCGATCCTGAAAACAACTCAAATCCTTGTGGTATGGGCGTCCCGCCCGCCCAAATATCAAAGTTAAATACACCACTGTTTAATTGAAAAATCAATCCCGACTAAAAAAATCGGGTATGGTTGACGCACTAATTTGAGCGTGGTATTCTGCGAAAAGAATTAACAAACATCGCAAAACTAGAGAGTTGAGCTATGACCCAGGCCACCAGAACACAATCCACAGCAGCAACCTTCACAGCCCTCAAATGTAAAGAATGCGGTGAAGAGTACGAACTCCAAGCCAAGCACGTCTGCGATTGCTGTTTTGGCCCGCTTGAAGTCAAGTACGACTACGACGCCATCCGCCGCACCGTCACTCGCCAAACCATCGAAGCCGGCCCCAACTCGATCTGGCGCTACCGCGCATTTTTACCAGTCGCTACAGATAACGTCATCGATGTCGGCACGGGGATGACTCCTCTATTAAAATCCCACCGCTTGGCCCGCCGCCTCGGTCTAAAAAATCTTTATATTAAAAACGATGCCGTCAATATGCCCACTCTCAGCTTTAAAGACAGAGTGGTGTCAGTCGCCCTCAGCAGAGCCAGA
>Ga0209278_1001181_pt1 | contig 16414 bp, 13 predicted proteins | sample JI81BgreenDNA_FD_187504 | JGI IMG/M metagenome (GOLD analysis project Ga0209278, IMG submission 187504) | Wastewater effluent complex algal communities from Wisconsin, to seasonally profile nutrient transformation and Carbon sequestration -... | ecosystem: Engineered > WWTP > Effluent > Algae... | reverse complement strand
CGGTGCTCGTGCCCGAGCGCGCCATCGGTACTGACCAGAACCGCAAGACCGTGGTGGTCGTCGGCGCCGACGGGCAACCGCAGTTCCGGGTGGTGCAACCCGGCGCGCTGCAGGACGGCATGCGCGTGGTCCTGGGTGACACGGTCAAGCCGGGCGAGAACGTGGTGGTCGAAGGCCTGCAGCGCATCATGCCCGGCATGCCGGTGCAGCCGCAGGTGTTGAAGGTGGACGAGAAGGGCATGCCCATCTTCCCGCCGCCGGCCGCGCCGAAGCCGGCCCAGTAACCGGAGCGCCCGCCATGGACATCTCCCGGTTCTTTATCGACCGGCCGCGGTTCGCGGCCGTCCTGTCGATCTTCATCTTCCTGATCGGCTCGCTGGCGATCTTCCAGTTGCCGCTGTCCGAGTATCCGGAGGTCGCGCCGCCGCAGATCGTGGTGCGCGCCCAGTTCCCCGGCGCCAACCCGCGCGTCATCAGCGAAACCGTGGCCACGCCGCTGGAAGAGCAGATCAGCGGCATCGAGAACCTGCTGTACTACGAATCGCAGGCCACGGCCGACGGGGGCATGACACTGACGGTGACCTTCAAGATCGGCACCAGCCCGGAGGCGGCGGAGACCGCGGTGCAGAACCGCATCAACCGCGCCCTGCCGCGCCTGCCCGACATCGTGCGGCAGATCGGTGTGACCACCGAAAAGAGCAGCCCGAACCTGACCATGGTGGTTCACCTCGTCAGCCCGGACAACAGCCGCGACGCGCTGTACCTGCGCAACTACGGCCAGCTCAACGTGCGCGACGACCTGCTGCGCCTGCCCGGCATGGGGTCGGTGATCCTGTTCGGTGCGGGTGACTACGCCATGCGCGTGTGGCTCGACCCGACCAAGCTGGCCGCGCGCAACCTCACCACCGCCGAGGTCGTGGCGGCGATCCGCGAGCAGAACGCGCAGGTCGCCGCGGGCACGGTGGGCGCGCCGCCCGCGCCAGCCGGCACCGAGTTCCAGCTCGCGGTCAACACCCAGGGCCGTCTCACCACCGAGGCCGAGTTCGCCGACATCATCGTGCGCGCCGACCCGGCCACCGGCGGCCTGATCCGGGTGCGCGACATCGGGCGCGTGGAGCTGTCGGCCGGCAGCTACGCGCTGCGCAGCCTGCTCAACAACAAGGAGGCCGCGGCCATCGCCGTCTTCCAGGCGCCGGGTTCCAACGCGCTGGCCCTCTCCAACAGCGTGCGCGAGACCATGGACCGGCTGGCGCAGAGCTTCCCGCCGGGCGTGAGCTACAGCATCGTCTACGACCCGACCCGCTTTGTGCAGACGTCCATCGAAAAGGTGGTCGTCACGCTGCTGGAGGCGGTGGCGCTGGTCGTGCTGGTGGTGGTGGTGTTCCTGCAGACCTGGCGCGCCTCGCTCATCCCGTTGCTGGCCGTGCCGGTGTCGATCGTCGGCACCTTCGCTTTCCTGCTGCTGTTGGGCTACTCGATCAACACGCTCACGCTGTTCGGCCTCGTGCTGGCGATCGGCATCGTGGTGGACGACGCCATCGTGGTGGTGGAGAACGTCGAGCGCAACATCGAGGAAGGGCTCTCGCCGCGCGAGGCCACCATCAAGGCCATGCGCGAGGTGTCGGGCCCGATCGTGGCGATTGCGCTCGTGCTGTGTGCGGTGTTTGTGCCGCTGGCCTTCGTGCCTGGCCTCACCGGGCAGTTCTACAAGCAGTTTGCCGTGACGATCGCCATCAGCACGGTGATCTCTGCCTTCAACTCGCTGACCCTCAGCCCCGCGCTGTCGGCGCTGCTGCTGCACCCGCACGACCAGTCGCCCGACCGGCTCACCCGCTTCATGGACCGCTGGCTCGGCGGCTTCTTCCGCTGGTTCAACCGCGTGTTTCAGCGCGGCGGCGAGGGCTACAGCCGCCGCGTGGGCTACCTCGTGCGCCACAAGACCGCCTCGCTGGCGGTGTACGCGGTGTTGCTCGGCGTGACCGGCCTGCTGTTCGCCCGCATTCCCGCCGGCTTCGTGCCGGCGCCCGACAAGCAGTACCTCATCGGCATCGCGCAACTGCCCGCCGGCGCGTCGATCGACCGCACCGAAGCCGTCATCCGCGAGATGAGCGACATCGCGCTGACCGTGCCCGGCATCGTCGACTCGGTGGCCTTCCCGGGTCTGTCGATCGCCGGCTTCTCGGCGGCGCCCAACGAAGGCATCGTGTTCTTCGGGCTGGCGCCGTTTGAAGAGCGCACCTCGCCCGAGCTGAGCAAGAACGCCATCCTCGGGCAGGTCAACGGCGCGATCCAGAGCATCCAGGGCGCGCGCATGTTTGTCGTGCCGCCGCCGGCGGTGGACGGGCTGGGCAACGCCGGCGGCTTCAAGCTGCAGGTGCAGGACCGCGCGGGTCTGGGTGAGCAGGCGCTGTACGGTGCCGTCTGGAGCACGCTGGGTCAGGTGTATGGCAACCCGCAGTCGAGCATCGGCACGCCGTTCTCCGGCTACGACATCAACGTGCCGCAGCTCTACGCCAACGTGGACCGCACCCGCGCCAAGCAGATGGGCATCAACCTGGCCGACATCTACGACACGATGCAGGTCAACCTGGGCTCGCTGTATGTGAATGACTTCACCCGCTTCGGCAAGACCTACCAGGTGGTCGTGCAGGCGGATGCGCCGTTCCGCGCCGACGCTTCGGCCATCACCAGCCTCAAGACCCGCAACGCGGCGGGCGAGATGGTGCCGCTGGGCGCGCTGATGACGGTCGAGCCCACCTTCGGCCCCACACGCGTGACCCGTTACAACGGCTACCCCTCGGCCGACATCAACGGCGCGCCGAACCCCGGCTTCTCCTCCAGCCAGGCCGAAGGCGAGATCGAGACGCTGCTGCAGCGCACGCTGCCGCGCGGCATGACCTATGAGTGGACCGAGCTGAGCTACCAGGACCGCCTCACGCGCGACTTCACCATCCCCGGCACCCAGATCAAGCTGCCGGTGCTCGCCGCGGTGCTGCTGATCTCGGTGCTGCTGGTGGTGCTCGTGCTGGCGGCGCAGTACGAGAGCTGGAGCCTGCCGCTGGTGATCGTGCTGATCGTGCCGATGGGCATCCTGTCTGCGCTGTTCGGCGTGTGGCTGTCCAGCTTCCCGCCGTTCATGCAGCCCGGCGACCTCAACATCTTCACGCAGGTCGCGCTGGTGGTGCTGGTGGGGCTGGCCTGCAAGAACGCCATCCTGATCGTGGAGTTCGCCAAGGAACTGGAAGAGCGGGGCGAGGCCCTGTTCGACGCCATCGTCCACGCCTGCCGTATGCGCTTGCGCCCCATCCTGATGACGTCGATCGCGTTCTGCGCGGGCGTCATCCCGCTCATCGTGGGCTCGGGCGCGGGCAGCGAGATGCGCCGCGCCATGGGCATCGCCGTGTTCTCCGGCATGGTCGGCGTCACGTTGTTCGGCATCTTCATGACGCCGGTGTTTTACGCGCTGCTGCGCGCGCGCCGCGCCCGCCGCCTCGGCCAGGGCACCGCTGGGGAGAGCCACCATGCCTGATCGCCGCCTGACCCTGATCGCCGCCGCGGCGGCGGTCGCGCTGCTGGCCGGCTGCGCCGTCGGCCCGGACCACCGCGCGCCCACCCCCTCGCTCGACGCGCGCTTCGCCCAGCCCGGCGTGGACCGGGCTGCGGGCGCCGCCGGCGCCTCCGCTGGTGCCGAGGTGCGCCCCGTGGGTGCCGACATCGCGCGCTTCTGGCGCGGCTTCAACGACCCGGCGCTCACCGCGCTGGTCGAGCGGGCGCTGGACGCCAGCCCCGACGTGCGCCTGGCCCAGGCGCGCCTGCAGGAAGCCCGCGCCGGGCTGGACGAGGCCGACGCCGCCGGCCGCCCGGGCGTGGGCATCACCGGCTCGGCCGAGCGGGCCGTCCAGCCGCTGACCCAGCGCCCTGGCACCACCCGCGCCGAGCGCACCGCCAACGCCTACGACGCGAGCTTCGTGGCCCGTTGGGAGATTGATCTCTTCGGCGGCCTGCGCCGCGCCAGCGAAGCGGCCTCCGCCCGCCTGGCGGCGAGCGAAGCCGGCGTGGCCGCGGCCCACACCGCCGTGGCCGCCGAGGTGGCGCGGCAATACCTCGCGCTGCGCGGCCTGCAGGCGCGGCTGGCCGTCACGCGCGAGGCGCTGGAGCGCCAGCGCGAGGCCGCGCGATTGACCGCGGCGCGCACCGACGCCGGCCGCTCATCGGCGCTGGACCTGGCGCGCGCCCGCGCGCTGGTCGCCGCCACCGAAGCCGCTGTGCCGGCGCTGCAAACCGCGCTGGAGCGAACCGCCTTGCGCCTGGGCACCCTGACCGCGCAGCCGCCCCGTGCGGTGCTGGCGTTGGCCGGCGAGGCCGCGCCCTTGCCGGCCCTGCCGGTGACCGACCTCGCGACGCTGCCCGTGGGCACGCCGCAGGACTGGCTGCGCCGCCGGCCCGACCTGATCGTGGCCGAGCGCGAGCTCGCCGCGGCGACAGCCGACATCGGCGTGGCGCAGGCCGCGCTGTACCCGCGCCTCTCGCTGTCTGGCCTGCTGGGCTTCAACGCGCCCCGCGCGGGCGACCTGTTCGACAGCGCGGCCGGACGCTATGCGCTGGGCGCGGCGATCAGCTGGACGCCGTTCGACGGCGGTGCGCTGCGCGCCCGCGTGCGCGCCAGCGAGGCGCGCGCCGCGCAGGCGCTGGTGCGCTTCGACCAGACGCTGGCGCTCGCGCTGGAGGAAACCGAGGGCGCGTTCAGCGCCTACAGCCGCCAGACCGAACGCGCCACGCGCCTGGACGAAGCCTCCCGCCAGGCGGGCGAGGCAGCGCGGCTGGCCCGCCTGCGCTTCGAGGCCGGTGTGACCGACTTCCTCGCGGTGCTTGACGCCGAGCGCGAGGCGCTGGGTCAGCGCGACGCGCAGGTGCAGGCGCAGGTGGAGGCCGGGGTGGCGCTGGTGAGCGTGTACCAGGCGCTGGGCGGCGGCTGGGAAGCGCCGCGCTGAGGGGCTGCCATCCCGCGCCCGCGGGATGGGCCCCGAGAAAGCCTCCCGCTCACGCGGGATGAGGCCATCAGAGGCCTCCCGCTCACGCGGGATGAGGCTATGAGAGGCCTTCCGCTCACGCGGGATGAGGCCATCAGAGGCCTCCCGCTCACGCGGGATGCCAGTGCTTCGGGAACGCGTAGCGCTCGTCGAGGGCGCGGCCGACCATCAGGGGCAGGTGGCGGGCGATGAACCACTCGCCCACCCAGCGCCGCACGTCGGGTTCGCGCAGGTCGGGTGCGCGCAGGCTGAGCGCGCCGAAGCAGCCGATGCCGTCGTCGGCGCTCAGCGGGGTGGGGGCGTCGTGCACGCCGCTCTCCCAGGCGTGCATGAAGCGCTCGAAGTAACCCACGGTGCCCTGGCGCCACACCTCGGCCACGTAGACGTTCCAGCCGCCGGCGACCTCGGTGAGGAAGCCCCAGCCGAACTCGTGCACCGCCAGCGGCGGGGTGTCGAAGACGCCGATCTCCTGCACCTCCGGCCGGTCGGCGAATTCGGCGAACAGCGGGCCGGCGCCGGTCGCCCGTCCGAGCACGAAGGCGTCGATGGCGGTGGCGGGGGTGTCGAAAAACGGCCCCGGCTCGACCCAGGGACCCTGCGCCCGTCGCAGCAGCCGCTCGGTCTCGTTCACCCCTTTTTGTGCGCTGATGCAGCGGTCGCGGAACGCCTGACGCCCCTCGGGCGTGCTCACTTCCTGCAAGACCTGCTCAAACGCGGCGTCTTCGCGCAGGCTGCCGGTTTCGCGCATGTACAGCACGATGTCGAGCATCGCGCTGCGGGTGATGTGCTCGATGGTGTAAGCCATCTCGCCACCCTCGTAGTCGGTCATCGAGCGGCGGATCCATTCCATCGTCTCCAGCGGCGACAGCCCCTGGGGGGCTCGCGGGAAATCGTGAAAGAGGGCGCGCAGCACCCGGACGGTGTCGAGATCGCTGGCCATGGCGGTGGTCGGAAGTATTCCTTTATCGGCGATGGTGCCGCAGGCTTGAGGCCGGCGGGGGGATGTCCCTTCAGCCGACGGGCGTGGCCGTGGCGTCGGTCACGCTCCGGCCCCGCCCCGCGTGGGGCGCCCGATACGGTGCCGGCCCGGCGCGCGCCGCGCAGGCGACAGCCGCCACCCCCGGGCGCGGTAGAGTGAAGGCCGACGCGCGGCAGCCGGTGGCGGTTGCGCGCGGCGCGGGAGGCGCTCATGGTCTGGCTGGTGCTGGGGCTGGTGTTGTTTCTGGGCATCCATTCGGTGTCCATCGTGTCGCCCACGGGGCGCAGCGCGCTCGCGGCGCGGCTGGGCGAGAACGGCTGGAAGGGCCTGTACTCGGTGGTCGCGCTGGCGGGTTTCGTGTTGATCGTGGTGGGCTATGGCGCCGCGCGACAGGCGCCGGTGCCGCTGTGGGAGCCGGTCACCGGCCTGCGCCATGCGGCGGCGCTGTTGATGCTGCCGGTGTTTCCGCTGTTGATCGCCTCGCAGCTGCCATGCCGGCTGGGGGCCGTGGTCAAGCACCCGATGCTGCTGGCGACCAAGTTCTGGGCCCTGTCGCACCTGTTGGCCAACCACACGCTGGCCGATCTGCTGCTGTTCGGCGGCTTCCTCGCGTGGGCGGTGGCCGACCGCATCAGCGTGAAGCGCCGCGAAGCCGCCGGCCTGCTGGCCGTGCGGCGGCGGCCGGCCGCTTGGGGGGCTCGCGACGCGGTTGCCGTGGTCGGCGGGCTGGCGCTTTACGGCCTGTTTGTGGCCTGGGCCCACGCGGCGCTGTTCGGCATCCGCCCGTTTGGCTGACGACCGGCGTCGCGGCCGGCGGGAACTTGGCTCGGCTGGTCGCGGTCAGTTCGCCATGTCACACACCCTTCCCCCCCTGTTCCGCCGGGTGACGCGCTGCGCCGTGTCACTGTCCGTCCTGTCCCTGGCCACGCTGACGGCCCACGCCGCCGGCCCGGCCCAGACCGAGCTGGTCGCGCGCGGCCTGGAGAACCCCTGGGCGGTGGCCTTCCTGGGCGAAGGCCGCTTCCTCGTCACCGAGCGGCCCGGCCGGATGCGCGTGGTGCAGGCCGACGGTCGCGTCGGGCCGGCCTTGGGCGGGTTGCCGCCGGTGCAGGCCGGCGGGCAGGGCGGTCTGCTCGACGTGATCGCCGACCGCGATTTCCCGCGCAACCGCCGCGTCCACTGGTGTTACAGCGAGCCCGGCGAGGGCGGCAACTCCACCGCGCTGGCCAGCGGCACGCTCAACGCCGACGCCACCGCGCTGCAGGACGTGAAGGTGGTGTTCAGCCAGCGGCCCAAAGTGCAGAGCCGCCTGCATTTCGGCTGTCGCATCGTGCAGACCGACGACGGCGGCTTCTTCCTCACGCTGGGCGACCGCTACCACCGCATGGCCGATGCCCAGACCCTCGACAACCACCACGGCAAGGTGGTGCGCCTGAAGGCCGACGGCAGCGCCCATCCCGGCAACCCCTACCTGGGCCAGAGCGGCGCGCTGCCGGAGATCTACAGCCTGGGCCACCGCAACCCCCAGGGGGCCGCGCTGGGCCCGGACGGGCGCCTGTGGCTGGTGGAGCACGGCCCGCAGGGCGGCGATGAACTCAACCGCCCGGACCCCGGCGCGAACCACGGCTGGCCGGTGGTGACCTTCGGCGAGAACTACGGCGGCGGCCGGATCGGCGAAGGCCTGACCAGCAAGCCCGGCATGGTGGCGCCGCTGTGGCAGTGGACCCCGTCGATGGCGCCCTCGGGCATGGCCTGGGTGCGCAGCGAGCGCTACCCCGGCTGGAAGGGGAGCCTGCTGGTGGGCTCGTTGAAGTTCCGCCACGTGGCGCGCCTGCAGCTCGACGGCACGCGGGTGGTGAAGGAAGAGAAGCTGCTGCCGGACGTGGGTCGGGTGCGTGATGTGCGCGAGGGCCCGGACGGCTGGATTTACCTGCTGACCGACGAGCGCGACGGCCGCCTGCTGCGGGTCAAGCCCGGCGTCTGACGCCCGGGTGCCGCGCCACCCCGTGGGGCTGGTTCAGCGCGTGAGCACCCGGCGGCTCAGGTGGCTCAGGGCGTCCACCAGCGCCACCAGCAGCAGCATCGCTCCCAGCACGGTGGCCGTCTTGCCCATCTGGAACAAACCCATGTGGAAGGCCAGCAACTGGCCCAGACCGCCGGCGCCAACCACGCCAAGCACCGCGGCCGCGCGGATGTTGTTTTCCCAGCGGTAGAGCGTGTAGCTCAACAGCTGCGGCAGCACCTGCGGCAGCGTGGCGTAGAGGAAGGTGCGCCCGTTGCCCACGCCCTGCACCCGCAGCGCGTCGCCGGGGCCGGGCGGCGCGTTTTCGATCGCCTCGGCGAACAGGCGACCCAGCACGCCGCTGGTGTGCAGGGCCAGCGCCAGCGTGCCGGCAAACGGGCCGAGCCCTGCGCTGATCAGCAGCAGCGCGGCCCACACCAGTTCGGGCACGCTGCGCAGTGCGTTGAGCAGCAGCCGCGTGGGTGCCCGCGCCAGCGCGCGGTCGCCGTCGTGCAGGCGGCTGGCCGGCAGCGCGAGCGCCAGGCCCAGCGCGGCCGCCAGCGCGGTGCCCAGCGCCGACATGGCCAGCGTCTCCCACGCTCCCACCAACACCTTGTGCAGGAACGCCGGCGAGGTGTCGGGCGGGAAAAACTCGCCGAGGAAGCGGCCCATGCTCGCCGCCGCCTCCCACGACAGGAACTGCCGCCACTGCAGGTCCAGCGTGGCAAAGCTCGCCACCACCAGCGCCAGCACGGCGGCGGTGAACCAGCAGGCGCGGCAGCGCGCGTCGAACAGGCGCGGCGGCAGGCGCCACGGCGGGTTGGCGGCCGCGGGGCCGCGGCGGGGTGGGGGCGCTTCGTTCATCCCAGCGCTTTCCGCAGCCCGGCGCTGACCCGGTCGGCCAGCGCCACCAGGGCGACGAACACCAGCAGCATGCTGGCCACTTCGCCGCCGTTGAACATCTTCATGGAGTTGTCCAGCTGCTGGCCCAGCCCGCCCGCCCCCACGAAGCCCAGCACCACCGAAGAGCGGATCGCGCATTCCCAGCGGTAGACGGTGTAGCTGGTGAGCTCGGCCGCGTTGGTGGGCAGCAGACCGTAGAAGAAGGCCTGCAGGCGCCCGCTGCCGTGGCGCAGCAGCGTGTGGGTGGCGTGCGTATCGCCACTCTCCAGGATTTCGCCGTACACCTTGCCCAGCATGCCGCCGTAGGTGAGGGCGATCGCCAGCACGCCCGCCGTCGGTCCCAGGCCCACCACGCGCACGAACACCAGCGCCCACACCAGCTCCGGAATGCTGCGCAACAGCACCAGCAGCCAGCGCACGGCCTGCCGCACCACCGCAGGCCACACGGCCATGCGGCCGGTCAGTGCCGACACCGACAAGACCCGCGTGCCGACCAGCGTGAGCGGTATGGCGATCAGCAGCGCCAGCGTCACGCCGGCGGTGGCCATGGCCACGGTGCGCCAGGTCTCGCGCGCCACCATCGCGAGGAACTCGCCGCTGAACGCCAGCGGCCAGAAACTGGCGAGAAACTGCCCGGTGACCTTCAGGTTGCGCGGCTCGAGCAGCACCCAGGGCCGGAACTCGGTGGCCACCAGCAGTGGCCACAGCACCACCAGCCCGGCGCCGGCCCAGAACACGCGGCCGATCCACGCCGGGTCGCGGCGCGGGGCGCGGGACAGCGCATCGCTGGCCATCTCAGCGGCAGTGCATCACCACCGGCGCCGGCCCCGGCGCGGGGGTGTCGGCCGGCGCGGCGGTTTCACCGCGCAGCTCGTGTTCAAAGCGCTCGTACAAGCGGGCCAGCCGTTCGCGCGTGACCTCGCCGGCTGGCAGGTCGAAGGCCACCGCGCCGTCGCGCAAACCGATCACCCGCGGGAAGCGCGCCAGCGCGACATCGACCTGGTGCAGCGTGGCCACCAGCGTCACCCCGCGCTCGCGCGCGCCGGCGGTCAGCGTGTCGATGGCCTGTGCGGCGCGCGCCGGGTCCAGCGCCGACAGCGGCTCGTCCACCAGCCACAGCCGCGCGGGCGCGAGCAGCGCGCGCGCCAGGCCCACGCGCTGGCGCTCGCCGCCCGAAAGGCGGTCCACCCGCTCGAACAGCTTGTCGCCCAGGTCGAAGCGGTCGAGGGCATCAAAGGCGCCCGGAATGTCGCTGGGGTAGAACAGCGAGCGCAGGCTGGCCCACAGACCCAGCGCGGGCAGGCGTGCCGCCAGCACGGCCGTGACCGCGCGCTGGCGCGGCGGCAAGGGCGGTACCTGCGGCGCGAGGAACAGCGTGCCGCGCAGGCGGCGCAGCGCGCCGCGGTCAAGCTGCCAGGGGTCGCGCCCGTCGAGCGTCAGGCGTCCGGCGGCGGGCCGCAGCGCGCAGGCCAGCACCTGCATCAGCGTCGTCTTGCCCGCGCCCGATGGCCCGATCACCGCCACCTGCTCGCCCGGGGCGATGCGGATGTCCAGCCCGCGCAGGGCGGGCGGGTGGTCAGGCCGCGCGGCCGGGTGGCGGGCGCTCAGGCCCTCCAGCGCGATCTGCACGGCGCGCTCAGAGCAGGCCGGCGCTGCGCGCGGCGGCTTCCAGCCCCTTGTAGTTTTCCGGGCGGGTCTCGATGTAGCGCGTGGCGCGGTTGAGCTTGAGGATCTCGGCGTGCGCCGGGTTGGCCGGGTTCAGGCCCAGCAGGGCGGCCTTCACGCGGTCGCGCAACGCGGCGGGCATGTCGGCGTGCACCGACCAGTTGTAGTTGAAGTAGCCGGGCGTGGTGAAGAACACGTCGACCGCCTTGGTGTCGACCCGGTTCTCGCTGACGAACTTGCGCCAGACGGTGATGTCCAGCGCCGCGGCGTCGACCTTGCCGCTCACCACCGAGGCGATGGTGGCGTCGTGGGCGCCGCTGTAGGCGATGCGCGCAAAGTCCTTCTCGGGGTTGATGTTGGCCTGCAGCAGGAAGCTGCGCGGCATCAGGTGGCCGGAGGTGCTGCTCTGTGAACCGAACGACACCTGCTTGCCCTTCATGTCGGCCAGGCCCTTGATGCCCGAGTCGGTCTTGGCGATGAACACCGACTGGAACTTCGTGTCTTCCTCGCGCTGGGCGATGGGGATGATCTTGCCGCCCGAACGCAGGTTGGCCTGCACGTGGGTGAAGCCGCCAAACCAAACCAGGTCGACCTTCTTGTTGACCAGCGCTTCCACGGCGGCCGGGTAGTCGTTCACCGGCGTGAACTCGACCTTCATGCCGAGCTGCTGTTCCAGGTAGGTGGCCAGCGGCGTGAATTTGCGGATCTGCTCGGTGGCGGCTTCCTCGGGGATGGTGGTCACGCGCAACACGGTCTGGGCGTGCGTGAGGACGGGAAAACCAAGGACGCTGAGCGCGAGCAGCGTGGTGGTGGCGCGGCGGTTGAGCGAGGACATGCAGAGTCTCCGGAGTGGATCGGGGGTGGGCGAGCACAGGTCGCCCAGGCCGCGTATTACAACCGGAAACGCTGCCCGCAGCGGGTTCGCGGTGGCCAAGTCCCCGGCGGCGCTTGCGGTTACCGTCTACCCCGGGCCGGTCCGGGGGCGGTTCACCAGACAATCGGCGCATGGCTGCCCTGTCGCCCCGTCCCCGTATTTGCCTGGTGACGCCCGCGCTGGCCGGGGCGAATAACGGCAACTGGCAAACCGCCCGCCGTTGGCGCGCGCTCCTTTCGCCGCACGCCCGGGTACGGCTGGCCTCGGATTGGCCTGATGGCGCAGCTGCGCAGCATGACGCGGTGCTGATCGCGCTCCACGCGCGCCGCTCCGCGGCGGCGGTGGCCGCCTGGCGCACGCAGCGGCCCACGGCGCCGCTGGTCGTGGTGCTCACCGGAACCGACCTGTACCGGGAAATCGCCCACGACGCCACCGCCATCGCCTCGCTGCACGCCGCCACCCGCTTGGTGGTGCTGCAGCCGGAGGGTGTGAGCGAACTGCCCGAGGCCTTGCGGCCACGCTCCCGTGTCATCCTCCAATCCACGAGCGCGTGGCAGCCGCTGCCAAGGTCATCGACGCGCCTGTTTCGTGCGGTGGCGGTGGGCCACCTGCGCGCTGAAAAGGATCCCCTGGCCCTGATGGCGGCAGCGCGCCTGCTGGCCCCCGACGAAGGCATCTGCATCGATCACATCGGTGGCGCGCTCGATCCCGAACTGGCCGAGGCTGCTCAGGCGACCGCGCAGGCTTGTCCGCACTACCGCTGGCTGGGTCCGCTGCCGCATGCGCAGGCGAGGCGGCGCATCCAGCGAGCCCATGTGCTGGTTCATCCCAGTCGTCTGGAGGGCGGTGCCCACGTGATCATGGAGGCGGTCTGCAGTGGCACGCCGGTGCTGGCCTCTCGCGTACCGGGCAACGTCGGTATGCTGGGCAGCGACCACCCCGCCTATGTGCCACCCGGCGATCCGGCTGCGCTGGCTGCGGCCCTGCGCTACTGGCGCGATGCCCGCCACGCCGGTACGTCCGCCTGGCACGCCCTCATCGCACAATCCCGGCATCAGGCGCAAGCCTTCCGCCCTGAACGTGAGCGCGCCGATCTCTGCGCGCTGCTGTCCGAGCTTCTTTGATCGAGTCCTCCGCCATGACCCCTGTCGCCCCCGCCGTCCCGACCGAACCCCGCCTGACCAGCCTCTCCCATGGCGGTGGCTGTGGCTGCAAGATCGCCCCCGGCGTGCTCAGCGAAATCCTCAAGGGCACGGCCCAGATGCCGCTGCCGCCCGAGCTGCTGGTGGGCATCGAGACCGCCGACGACGCGGCCGTGTACCGCCTCAACGACGAGCAGGCCCTGATCGCCACCACCGACTTCTTCATGCCCATCGTGGACGATCCCCACGACTTCGGGCGCATCGCCGCCACCAACGCGATCAGCGACGTCTACGCCATGGGTGGCACGCCGATCCTGGCCCTGGCGCTGGTCGGTATGCCGATCAACGTGTTGTCCACCGCCACCATCGGCCGCATCCTGCAGGGCGGGCGCGACGTGTGCGCCGCCGCCGGCATTCCGATCGCGGGCGGCCACACCATCGACTCGGTCGAACCCATCTACGGCCTCGTGGCGCTGGGGCTGGTCCATCCCGACCGCGTGAAGCGCAACGCCGACGCCCGCGCCGGCGACCGGCTGGTGCTGGGCAAGCCGCTGGGTGTGGGCGTCTTGTCGGCCGCGCTGAAAAAGGAGCGCCTGGATGCCGGCGGTTACGCGCAGATGATCGCCACGACCACCCAGCTCAACACGCCGGGCCCCGACCTCGCGCGGCTGGCCGGCGTGCACGCGCTCACCGACGTGACCGGCTTCGGCCTGGCTGGCCACGCGCTGGAGATCGCGCGCGGTGCCGGTCTCGCGGTCCGTCTGTCGATGGACGCGATCCCGCTGATCGAGGGCGTGCGCGCCCTGGCCGGCGCGGGCCTCGTGACCGGCGCTTCCGGCCGCAACTGGGCCGCCTACGGCGCCGAGATCCGGCTGGGCGCCGGCCGCGATGCGGTCGACCAGGCCCTGCTGTCCGACCCCCAGACCAGCGGCGGCCTGCTCGTTTCCTGCGCGCCCGAAGCCGTGGGCGCCGTGCTCGACACCTTCCGCCGCCACGGCTTTGCCCACGCGGCCGAAATCGGCGAGGTGATGGCGCCGACGGCGGACGGTGTGCGCTTGCGGGTGGATTGATCCCTCGCATTGCCCTGTTTCTGCAAATTGAAAAACAATTCTTGAATTTGCAGAAGCGGTGCATACTGTCCGCATGCAGCCGCGCCACATACAGCCCCTGTTTGATCGCCTGCTGTCGCAGTACCCGGTGGTCACCCTGACCGGTCCTCGACAAAGCGGGAAGACCACCCTCGCCCGGGCGACCCGCGCTGATCTGCCGTACGTCACGCTCGAAGACCCGGACACACGACGGTTCGCGCTCGAGGACCCGCGGGGCTTCCTGGCCGGATACCCGGCCGGAGCGATATTCGATGAGGTGCAGCGGGCTCCCGAGATCACGGCTTACCTGCAGTCCGTGGTCGATGCGGACCCAACGCCAGGCCGTTTCATCCTCACGGGCAGCCAGCAGTTCGAGCTGATGCATGGCGTATCGCAGTCGCTGGCCGGGCGCACCGCTGTCCTGAGATTGCTGCCATTCACCGCGGCGGAGGTGGCCAGTTGGCGGCCGGAGGTGACGGGTCACGATCTGGGTGCCTGGCTGTTGACCGGCTTCATGCCCCGGATCCACGACCGCCGTCTGGATCCGTCCCAGGCCTTGGGCGACTATTTCGCGACCTACGTCGAGCGCGATCTGCGGCAGCTCGCCGCCGTGCATGACCTGCAGCGCTTCGACCGTTTTGTCCGTCTGTGCGCCGGTCGCGTCGGACAACTCCTGAACCTGAGCAGCCTCGCCAACGACTGCGGCATCACCCAACCCACTGCCCGGGCGTGGATCGACCTGCTGCAGACCAGTTTTCTCGTGCACTTGCTGCCACCCTGGTTCGTGAACAGTGGCAAGCGCCTGATCAAGAGCCCCAAGCTTTACTTCTGCGATGTTGGCCTGGCCTGCTGGTTGCTGGGCCTGCGCGAGCCCGCCCAGGTGCGGCGCGACCCCCTGTGGGGCGCGCTGTTCGAGAATTTCATCGTGGTCGAAGCGCTCAAGGACCGTTTCAACCGGGGCGAATCGGCGCCGCTGCATTTCTACCGCGATGCCGGTGGCCACGAGGTGGATCTGTTGCTCGACGTGGGCGGGCGGCAGCACGCCATCGAGATCAAGGCTGGCGCCACCGTGAACCCGGACTTTTTCCTCGGCCTGCGCCAGTTCGCCAAGGACCACCCGGCCCACCTCAGCGGTGGCGCGGTCATCCATGGCGGAGATGCCGATCAGGCCCGCTCCGACTGGCCTGTCTGGTCGTGGCGCCGTTTGTTGCACCGTCCCTGATCTGCTGGCTGATTGACCACCATGAGTTCCGCCCATCCCACCTCCCCAACCGACCTGTCCCTCCTCGTCTTCGACATCTTCGGCACCGTGGTTGACTGGCACGGCAGCATCGCGCGGGAGGTGGCGGCGCGTCACCCGGGGGTGGACGCCGACGCCTTCGCGCTGGCCTGGCGCGCGGGCTACCAGCCGGCGATGCAGCGGGTGCGCAGCGGCGAGCTCGGCTGGACGCGCATCGACGAGCTGCACCGCCTGATCCTCGATGACATCCTGCCGCGCTTCGGGCTGGATCACCTGGACGACGCCGCGCGGCGCGAGCTCAACCGCGTGTGGCACCGGCTGGATGCCTGGCCCGACAGCGTGGCGGGGCTGACCCGACTGAAGTCGCGCTTCACCATCGCCTCGCTGTCCAACGGCAACATCGGCCTGCTCACCAACATGGCCAAGCGCGCCGGTCTGCCGTGGGACTGTGTGCTGTCGGCCGAGGTGTTTCGCGCCTACAAGCCCGACCCCGCCACCTACCTGGGTGCCGCGGCGGTGTTTGACCTGCCGCCGCAGCGCGTGATGCTGGTGGCGGCGCACCAGGACGATCTTGCCGCCGCACGCGCCTGCGGCCTGCGCACGGCCTACATCGAGCGGCCGCTGGAATTCGGCGCGGCGCGGCCCAAGGACGTGTCACCCGATCCGGCCAACACCTTCCACGCGCGCGACCTGAACGACCTTGCCACGCAGCTCGGCTGCTGATCGCGCGGGCTCAGGGTTTCGGTCCGGGCAACTGGCTGGGGTTTGCGTTGGGAATGTGGCTCGGGCCGGTGGTGGGCGGCTCGGCCAGCGTGTGGCGCGCCACGAAGCCGCGGTCGATGCGGTCCTTCCACCACCAGGCCCACGCCCCCGCGGCGCTCCACCGGCCGTGGCTGGCGATGGCGTGGCCCGCGCCGCAGGACAGCAGGTTGAGGGTGTGCCGGGGCGGATGGTGCTCGCGCAGCGGGCGGCCCTCGTGGGCGGCGAGCAGGTTGTGGGCCAGCGCCGGTCCCGCCCGCACGGCATACACCCCGCTGCGCGGGTGCGGCCGGTCCGCGCGGTCGGCCACGTCGCCCGCGGCGAACACGGCCGGGTGGCTGGTGCTTTGCTGGCAGGCGTTGACCGCCACGTGCCCTTGGGCGCCGAGCGCCAGACCGCTGCTGGCCAGCCAAGCCGGGGCCTGCGTGCCAAGGGCGAGCAGCGGCGCGTCGCAGGCCAGTGTGGCGCCATTGCCCAGCCGCACGCCGCCGGCCTCGATGCCCACGCAGGTCTCGCGCAGCACGGTGATGCCCAGCCGCTCCAGCGCCCGCCGCACCCGCGCCTGCACGCCGGGCGGGTAGCTGGCGGCGACCTCGCCGCCGCCGGTGATGAGCGTGCAGCGCGAGCCGGCCACGCCCTCACGCGCCAGCCGCTGTGCCGCGGCGGTGACCAGCTCGATGCCCGCGGCGCCCGCCCCGATCACCGCCAGCGAAATCGGCCGCTCTTGCGCCA
>Ga0209278_1001179_pt1 | contig 16436 bp, 12 predicted proteins | sample JI81BgreenDNA_FD_187504 | JGI IMG/M metagenome (GOLD analysis project Ga0209278, IMG submission 187504) | Wastewater effluent complex algal communities from Wisconsin, to seasonally profile nutrient transformation and Carbon sequestration -... | ecosystem: Engineered > WWTP > Effluent > Algae... | reverse complement strand
CCCAGTAATCCGAATTGTACTTGTCTTTCTTGTTGTTCACATTGCCGCGCATCTTGCGGATCGCATAGCTGTCGACCGACTTCACGGCATAGTGGTTCAACTGCACCCAGTCATAGCCCACCGTCCGCGTGATGGACCGCCAGCCGCGGAACTTGAAGTAATCCTCCATCTCCCGCCCCGATCCGTTCAGCCATTTCACGCTGTCTGGAAAAGGCGTGTCGATATGGCGGTTCTTCATCTTGGGGCGATGGATGCCCAGCTTCCAGTAATCCGGATCGAAGGTGAACAGCGTCTTCACCCCCCACCCCTTGTTCCATGTTGGCGGGGCGGCCATCAGATACTGTTCGGTCACCGGGGCGCGCGACCAGTCGACGACGCCGCCCGAGCCGAAGATGCGCCACGTTACCACGATCCCGTTCGCATCCTGCGCTTTCGCGGCTGTGATCAGGTCGTCCAGCGTGCCATCGCCGTGGCGGATCGAAAGGAATTCATCCGCGTCGAAGACCATCACCCAATCCGACTTGCCGACGACGGGTTCTTCCTGCGCGTGGTTCAGCGCGCTGGGCTGCGGCCGCAGCCCCTCCGGAATCACGTTGCGGCGATGATGGGCAAGACCAAGCTCTTCAAGACGGATCAGCATGTCATCGGTGCCGTCCGAGCAATCATTGGTATAGACGACCAGGTCGGTGAACCCCACCGCAAGGTGATGGGCGACCCATTCGATGACAAAGGGCCCCTCGTCCTTCATCATTGACACGGCGGTGACCTGACCATGCGGGCTGTCATGCCGCTTCAGCGGAAAGGGAACGCTGCCCCACAGGTCGGATGCGCCACGGGGCCGTTTCGCCTTGCGTTCCGCCTTCATCTTTCACCCTGCAACAAGCGAACCCTCTGCCCTGATGCCTCTTTGCCGCAGGCCCCGTCAAGCGTCCAGCGTGGGGCCGGGGCGACTGGACCCCGCCGTGTCACGACTCTAGCATTTCCAGCGTAGCGGGTATGAGAGGGTATGGTGTCGAACTTCAACAAATCCGTCCAGCGCCGCGTGACCGAGTTGCTCTCGGGCGCGCCGACGAACCAGAACCTGAACATGAGCCTGCGCCATCTGGCCAAATGGCGTGCGCAGGTGCTTGACTCGATCCTGACGGAACGGTCGGGGGACCGGGTCCTGTCCGGTCCGTTCAAGGGTATGCATTACCCCAACCGCACCGCCGAGGGCGCGCGCAACCCGCGCATGATCGGCTGCTATGAATCCTGTCTCGCCCCGGTGATCGAAGAGGTCATCGCCGCTGGCTATGACCGCATCCTCGATATCGGCTGCGCCGAAGGGTATTATGCCGTAGGCCTCGCCCTGCGCATGCCCAAGGCGCGCATATTGGCGCGCGACACCACGGAAAAGGCGCGTGATGCCTGTGCCGAACTGGCGGCCCTGAACGGGGTAGGGGACCGCATCCTCGTCGGGGGCGAAGTCGCGCCCGAGGAATTCGCCTCGCTCATCCAAGGGCGCACGATGATCCTGTGCGACATCGAGGGGGCGGAAGGCTATCTCCTCGACCCAGAACAGTCGCCAGCGCTGCGCGAGGCCGACATCCTTGTCGAGGTGCATGAGGGCATGCGCCCGGGCCTTCTCTCCCAGATCAAGGCGCGCTTCGAAGGCAGCCATAACATCCGCCAGATCGAACGCCGTATCGATGATACCGGCCTGCCGGACTGGGCCGAAAGCCTTGGCGATCTCGACCGCCTGCTTCTCCTGTGGGAATGGCGCTCGACGCCAACGCCATGGCTCTGGATGCAGCGGAAGGCACGGTCATGACCGGGCCGTCGCGCAATGCCGCCATCTGGTTCGCCCCCGACGGCTATGATCCGGCCAAGGGCGTGAACGGGCGGCGCATGGCGGGCGACAGTTTCCTGCGCGGCTGGCTCCGCCATGCGCAGGTCGCGGAATGGCTGGCCCTGACCCACGGGCCGGGGGACGAGGCCGCCTTCCGCGCCCTTGTCGCCGAAACGCGCCCCGGCGATCCCGTCCGAGTTGCGAGGCTCGAGGATGCGCGCGCCATCGCCCCGGTCGGAACCATGTTCTTCTCCGGCCCCAACTTCGCCGCCGAAAGCTGGCGCCGTGCCCTCTGGGGCCCCACCGCCTATGCGATCTGCGGCATCACGCATACGATGTCGACCAAAGCCGTGATGGAAGGCGTCTGGCACCTGCGCACCTCCCCGCAGGAGGCATGGGATGCCGTGATCTGTACCTCGCGCGCCGTCCGCGCCGCGCTGGGCCTGCAATTGGACCTGATCGACGACTTCCTTCAATCCCGCTTCCGGGCGCCGCCGCCCCCGCGCCCGCAACTCCCGGTCATCCCACTCGGTGTCGATGCTGATGCCTTTCGTCCCAACCCTGCGGCGGGGCGCGACCTTCGGGCGGAACTGGGGATCGATCCCGCCGATTGCATCGCCCTGATCGTCGCCCGCCTCACACCGCACGAGAAATTCGATCCCCTGCCGGTCTACCTTGCCATGCAACGGGCCCAGTCCGGTGCTGACAGGCGGCTGCACCTTGTTCTGTACGGCGATTTTCCCGATGACTACAGCCGCCGGACCTTCCTTGAGACGGCACCCGCCTTGATGCCGGATGTCCGCCTTCACCATCTGCCGCATCAGGATGCCACCCGCCGCCTCGCGGCCCTGTCCGCCGCCGACATGTTCCTGTTTCCCATCGACAATCTTCAGGAAAGCTTCGGCATCGCGCCGGTCGAGGCGATGGCGGCGGGCCTTCCTGTCATCGCGTCGGATTGGGATGGAATCCGCGACACTGTCGATCCTTCGGCGGGTTTCCTGATCCCAACGCTGGGTGCCCGGCCCGAACACGTAACGGCAACCGGACTTCGCTATCAGGGCGGCACCGACAGCTATATCCAGTATCTCTCCCAGATATCGGCGGTGACCCAAGTCGACGTGGGGCGCATGGCCGAGGCCATCCGCAGTCTGCTGGACCAGCCCGATCTGGCAAGATCCCTTGGCAAATCGGGGCAGGCGCGGGTGCGGTCACACTTCGACTGGTCGGTCGTGGTTCCCCGGATGCAGGACCTCTTCGCCGAACTCGACGCCATCCGCCGCAGCGCCGATCCCGCCCGTTTTCCACCGCACCACCCGGCCCGTCTTCCCGTCGCCCCCTCGCCGATGCTTCTATTCGCGGACTTTCCGACCGGGCAACTTGGCACGGCCGAACAGTTCCGCTGGACCGGGGCGAACCCCCGTCCTGTAGAAGCCACCATGGCCCTGCGCAACTATGCCGCGACACGGCGCATCTTCGAACCGATTGAAATCATAGCCCGTGTGGGCGCGGCGCTGGCCGAAATGGGAACCGCCGAGGCCGCGGAAATCGCAGCACTCACCGCTATTTCCCCGCGCAGGGTGGAACGGTGCCTGCTATGGCTGATGAAATACGACTATGCCGAAAGGATACCCACATGACCAGGACGATCCTCATCACCGGAGCGGGCAGCGGCATCGGCCGCTCCACCGCGCGGGCCTTCCTGCGCGAGGGGTGGCAGGTCGCCGTGATGGGGCGGCGGCGGGACGCGCTGGAAGAGACCGTGGCTGACCACGAGGCGCTGGTCCTGACCGGAGATGTCGGCGTGCCGGAGGATGTGGATCACGCGATGGCCCGCATCGCGTCAAGCTGGGGGCGGCTTGACGTGCTGTTCAACAATGCAGGCATTTCCCTGCCTGCCGCGCCCATCGATGAAATCCCTGTCGAGGATTGGCTGCGCCTCTGCCAGGTTAACATCACTGGTATGTTTCTTTGCGGCCGCGCGGCCTTTGGTCTGATGCGGCGCCAGTCGCCGCAGGGCGGGCGGATCATCAACAACGGTTCCATCTCGGCCCATGCGCCAAGGCCGGGATCGGCCCCTTACACCACATCGAAACATGCCGTGACAGGGTTGACCAAGACCCTCGCCCTGGATGGCCGCAAGTTCGACATAGCCTGCGGGCAGATCGACATCGGCAACGCGCTTACGGACATGGCCGCCGCCTTCCAGAAGGGGGTACCGCAGGCCAATGGCGATATCCGGGTGGAGCCGGTCATGGATGTGGCGCATGTCGCCGACGCGGTGCTTCACATGGCGGGATTGCCCCTGTCGGTGAACATCCCGTTCCTGACCATCATGGCGCGCGACATGCCCTTCGTCGGGCGGGGCTGATCAGGCCTCGCGGCAGAACATGTCATAGACCAGCGCGATGGTGCGGCTGACCTTGGGGTCCTGAATCGAGTAGTAGATCGCCTTGCCTTCGCGGCGGCAAGCCACAAGGCCTTCAAGCCGCAGGCGCGCCAGTTGCTGGCTGACGGCTGCCTGACGCGAGTCGAGCAGGCGTTCAAGTTCCGTCACCGATTTCTCGCCCGATGACAGGTGGCACAGGATCATAAGCCGCCCTTCATGTGAAAGGGCCTTGAGGAAACCCGCAGCTGCCGTTGCGCGGACCATCATCTCGTCCACGGCCAATTCGGCGCAACCATCCTTGCCCTCAGAGGCCTCGACCACTTCGCGTGGCACATGCATCTGCATTTGCGGCTCCATCTCCATAGCGGCACCTTACCACAGGCCGGAATGGACTGCGAGGCAAGCCATGTCGCAGTAACACCCCGTCCCAGCACTCGCTAAATGGGGCTTGTTGCGCGGGATTAAAGTGCGGGGCTGTCAAGAAATCGGGATAAAAGCGGTCATTCATGCGCTTTTCCTGCGTCTCACGGACGCGGTTGCCGAAAAAGAGGGCATTGCCGGGGATGCACCGGTCACAGCGCTGCGCTAGCCTGCGGGGCGACTCAACCGGGAAATCCCAACATGTCCAGCCCACTGACCGCCTTCACCGCCCCCGGCCGCTTCTGGCGCGGCAACCTCCACACCCATTCCACCCGCTCCGACGGGGTGTTGTCACCCGATGAGGTCTGCCGACGCTATCGGGCGGAGGGCTATGATTTCCTCGCGTTGACGGACCATTTCGTGGGGATGTGGGGCTATCCGATTGTGGATACGGTGCCCTTCCGGACTGCGGGTTTCACGACGATCCTCGGTGCGGAACTGCATTCCGGGGCGATGGCAAATGGCGAGTTGTGGCATATCCTCGCCGTCGGCCTGCCACCAGATTTCGCGCCCTCCAACAGCCCGGATTTCGTGCCGCGCAAGGATCAGGAAACGGCGGCGGAGATCGCCGCGCGGGCGGTGGCGGCTGGGGCCTTCGTGGCGATTGCCCATCCACAATGGTCCGGGTTGACCTTGGCGGATGCGCGCACCGTGACAGCGGCCCATGCGGTGGAAATCTACAACCACGGTTGCGCCACCGGTTGCGACCGGGCGGACGGGTTCGCCATTGCGGACCTGCTGCTGACCGAGGGGCGCAAGCTGACGATGATCGCGACGGATGACGCGCATTTCAGCGAGCCTGACCATTTCGGCGGCTGGGTGATGGTGAAGGCCGAGGCGAACGAGCCGGGGGCGCTGCTGGCGGCGCTGAAGCGGGGGGATTTCTATTCCAGCCAAGGGCCGGAGCTGCGGGATGTTCGGGTGGAGGGGGACAAGGTGGTGGTGGAGAGTTCCGCCGTGTCTTCGGTCATCGTGCAGGGCTGGGGGACGGGGGCGAAAGGCGTGCACGGGCATTCCATGACGCGGACCGAGGTGCCCTTGGCGCGGCTTCTGAACAGCCCGTGGTTGCGGGTGACGGTGATCGACGCTGCGGGGCGGCGGGCATGGTCGAACCCGTTCTGGCGCGAGGTGGACGCTGGTAACCCGAGGGTCTGACGGCGCACCGGGGGGCTTTGCGCCCCCCGGACCCCCCGCAAGATATTTGAGAACGGATGAAGGGGCAGAAGGGCCTTTTCATCCGTTCTTCAAATATCCTCGGGGGGGTGAATTGGCCGAAGGCCAAGAGGGGGACAGAAAGCCCCCCTTTCTGTTTCAGTTGCCCAGAATGCCGGGAAGGCGCAGGTCCATGGCGCGGGCGTGGTCGAGCGCGATGTCATAGCCTGCATCGGCGTGGCGCATGACGCCCGTGGCGGGGTCGTTCCAGAGGACGTTGTTCAGGCGGCGTGCCGCGTCCTCGGTGCCGTCGGCGACGATGACCATGCCGGAATGCTGCGAGAAGCCCATGCCGACGCCGCCGCCGTGATGCAGCGAGACCCAGGTCGCGCCTGACGCTGTGTTCAGCAGCGCGTTGAGGAGCGGCCAGTCGGAAACTGCGTCGGAGCCGTCCTTCATCGCCTCGGTTTCCCTGTTCGGCGAGGCGACGGAGCCAGAATCGAGATGGTCGCGCCCGATGACGACGGGGGCTTTCAACTCGCCCGACTTCACCATGTCGTTGAACATCAGCCCCGCGCGGTGGCGGTCGCCCAGCCCGATCCAGCAGATGCGAGCCGGAAGTCCCTGAAAGGCGATGCGTTCCTGCGCCATGTCGAGCCAGCGGTGGAGGTGGTGGTTGTCGGGGAAGAGGCGCTTCATCGCGGCGTCGGTGGCGTGGATGTCCGCCGGGTCGCCCGAGAGCGCGCACCAGCGGAAGGGGCCGATGCCACGGCAGAAGAGGGGGCGGATATAGGCGGGAACGAAGCCGGGGAAGGCGAAGGCGTTCTCCAGCCCCTCATCCTGTGCGACCTGGCGGATGTTGTTGCCGTAGTCGAGCGTCGGGACGCCTGCATTCCAGAAATCGACCATCGCGGCGACATGGGCGCGCATGGAGGCGCGGGCGGCTTTTTCGACCTCTTTCGGGGCGGTTTCCTGCTTGGCGCGCCATTCGGCGACGGTCCAGCCTGCGGGGCAGTAGCCGTGCAGGGGATCATGGGCGGAGGTCTGGTCGGTGACGATGTCGGGGCGCGGGCCGCCCTGTTTCATGCGTTTGACCAGTTCGGGGAAGATTTCGGCGGCGTTGCCGAGGAGGCCTACGGATTTGGCTTCGCCCTTGGCCGTCCAGTCGGCGATGAGGGCGAGGGCTTCGTCGAGCGTCTTGGCCTTGGCGTCGAGGTAGCGGGTGCGGATGCGGAAATCGATGCGGGTTTCGTCGATCTCTACCGCCAGACAGCAGGCACCCGCCATGACGGCGGCGAGGGGCTGTGCACCGCCCATGCCGCCCAGACCGCCCGTCAGGATCCAGCGGCCGGTCAGGTTGCCGTCGTAATGCTGGCGGCCTGCTTCGGCGAAGGTTTCGTAGGTGCCCTGCACGATGCCTTGGGTGCCGATGTAGATCCACGATCCGGCGGTCATCTGGCCGTACATGGCGAGGCCGCGTTTATCGAGTTCGTTGAAGTGGTCCCATGTCGCCCAGTGGGGGACGAGGTTCGAATTGGCGATCAGGACGCGGGGGGCGTCCTTGTGGGTGCGGAAGACGCCGACGGGTTTGCCGGATTGGACGAGGAGGGTTTCGTCGTCGTTCAGCGTCTTGAGGGTGGCGACGATGCGGTCGAAATCCTCCCACGTCCGGGCGGCGCGGCCGATGCCGCCGTAGACGACGAGTTCGTGCGGGTTCTCGGCCACGTCGGGGTGGAGGTTGTTCATCAGCATGCGCATCGGCGCCTCGGTCAGCCAGCTTTTGGCGGTGATCTCGGGGCCGGTGGGCGGGAAGATGTCGCGGAGGTTGTGGCGTTTGTTCATGGGGTGCGGCCCTGTTCAGAGGGTGGGAAGGGGGATGGAAGCGGCCTGTGCGAGGTCGCCCGAGGCGACGAGGCGAGCGGCGGCCTCGAGGTCGGGGGCGAGGTAGCGGTCATCCTCCAGTGTCGCCACATCGGCGCGGAGGCGGGCGATGGTGCGTTGAAGGGGAAGGGAGCTTTTCAGCGGGGCGCGGAATTCGATGCCTTGCGCGGCGCAGAGGGCTTCGACGCCAAGGATGCGCGACAGGTTGGCATTCATCCGCATCAAGCGCCGCGCGCCGTGGGCGGCCATGCTGACATGGTCTTCCTGATTGGCGCTGGTGGGGGTTGAATCGGTAACGGTGGGATGGGCGAGATGCTTGTTCTCGCTCATCAAGGCGGCCGTGGTGACTTCGGCGATCATCAGGCCGGAGTTGAGGCCGGGGTTCGGGGTCAGGAAGGGCGGCAGGTCGAAGGAGAGGGTGGGGTCCACCATCAGGGCGACGCGGCGCTGGGCGATGGCGCCGATTTCGGAGATGGCGAGTGCGATCATGTCGGCGGCGAAGCCCACGGGTTCGGCGTGGAAGTTGCCGCCCGAGACGATCTGGCCGTCGGCGAGGACGAGGGGGTTGTCGGTGGCGGCGTTGGCTTCGATTTCGAGGGTCGTGGCGGCTTGGCGCAGGATGTCCATTGCCGCGCCGGTCACTTGGGGTTGGCAGCGGATGCAATAGGGGTCTTGCACGCGGGTGTCGCCTTCGCGGTGGCTTTCGCGGATGGGCGAGCCGTCGAGGAGGGCGCGGAGGGTGCTTGCGGCCTCGATCTGGCCGGCATGGCCGCGCAGGGCGTGGATCTGGGGGTGGAGGGGGGCGGTGCTGCCCATGATGGCGTCGGTGGACATGGCCGAGATGACGAGGGCCGCTTGGGCGTTGCGCCATGCGTCGAAGAGGCCTGCGAGGGCGTAGGCGGTGGAGAATTGGGTGCCGTTGATGAGGGCGAGGCCTTCCTTCGGGCCGAGAGTGACGGGGTGCAGGCCTTTGGAGGCCAGCGCGTCGAGGGCGGGGAGGATGCGGCCGTCCACTTCCGCCTTGCCCGCGCCGATCATCACGGCGGTCATGTGGGCGAGGGGGGCGAGGTCGCCCGACGCGCCGACGGAGCCTTGGGCGGGGATGATTGGGGTGATGCCGTGGTGGAGCATCGACTCCAGCAGGGCGACGATGTCCCAGCGGACGCCGGAGGCGCCTCGGCCAAGGGACAGGAGTTTTAGGACCATCATCAGGCGGGCGACGTTGCGGGGCATGGGGTCGCCCACGCCGCAGCAATGCGACAGGATCAGGTTGCGTTGGAGGGTGGCGGTGTCCTTGGCCGCGATCTTGAGCGAGGCGAGTTTGCCGAAGCCTGTGTTGACGCCATAGACCGCCGAGTCGCCTGCGGCGGCGGCGGCGATCTGGGCGGCGGCTGCCTCGACTCCGGCGCTGGCGGAGGGGTGGAGTTGGGCGGGGCTGCCGGTGCGGTAGATATGTTCGATTTGTGCAAGCGTGGCCGCGCCGGGTTGCAGGATTTCAGGCTTCAAGGCGGCCTCCGATGATGGATTTGTGCAAGGCTTCCGCGCCTATGCGATAGGAGAGTTCTGCCGGATGGCTGACTTTCCAGAGGCAGAGGTCGGCGCGTTGGCCGGGGGCGAGGGTGCCTCGATCCGTCAGCCCGAGCGCGCGGGCGGCGTTGGCTGTGGTGCCTAGAAGCACCTCTTCCGGGGTCATGCGGAAGAGGGTGCAGGCCATGTTCATGGCGAGCGGAAGCGAGGTCATGGGCGAGGAGCCGGGGTTGCAGTCGGTGGCGACGGCCATCGGGATGCCTGCGGCGCGCAGCGCGGCGATGGGGGGAAGGTGCGTGTCGCGCAGGGTGTAGAAGGCACCCGGTAGGATGGTGGCGACGGTGCCTGCCAGCGCCATGTCGGCGATGCCTTCCGCCGAGAGGTGTTCGAGGTGGTCGGCGGAGAGGGCGGCGTGGCGGGCCGCGAGTTGCGCGCCTCCCTGATCCGACAGTTGTTCGGCGTGGAGTTTGACCCGCAGGCCGAGGGCGCGGGCGGCGGTGAAGAGGCGGTCGACCTGTGCGGGGGTGAAGGCGATGGTTTCGCAGAAGGCGTCGACGGCGTCGATCAGGCCTTCGGCGTGGGCGGCGCGGAGGGAGGGGATGGCGACGCCTTCGATATAGGCGTCGGGGTTGCCTTTGTATTCCAGCGGGATGGCATGGGCGGCGAGGTGGGTGGTGGTGATCGTGACGGGTCGCAGCTGGCCGAGGCGGCGGGCGGCGCGGAGCATCTTGAGTTCGTCTTCCACGGTCAGGCCATAGCCGGATTTGATTTCCACCGTGGTGGTGCCTGTGGCGATCATCGCGTCGAGGCGGAGGAGAGATTGGATGATGAGGTCGTCTTCGGTTGCCGCGCGGGTGGCGGTGACGGTGGAGAGGATGCCGCCGCCCTGACGCGCGATTTCTTCGTAGCTGGCGCCTTGCAGGCGGAGTTCGAATTCTGCGGCGCGGTTGCCGGCGAAGACGATGTGGGTATGGGCGTCGATCAGGCCGGGGGTGAGGAGTTTGCCTTGGCAGTCAATGGCTTCCGCCTTGGGCGCGTTGGCGCGGGGGCCGATCCAGGCGATGGTGTCGCCCTCCATAAGCAGGGCGGCGTCGGGGATCAGGCCATAGCCGCCCCGCATCGTCGCCGCCGTGATTCCGGTGAGGAGAATCGCCATAGAGACTTGCCTTATGTCTGATATTGGCTTTATTATGTCTATACATAATGACCTGTCAAGCGAGGGACCCATGCTGATCCAAGCGGAACGCGCGTTGCTGCCGGGGGGGTGGGCTGCGGATGTGGGGGTGCGGGTCGAGGGCGGGCGGATCGTGTCGGTTGGGCCTGCGGCGGGGGGCGTTCGGGTGGGATGTCTGCTGCCTGCGCCGGTGAACCTGCATTCCCACATGTTCCAGCGGGCGATGGCGGGGATGACGGAGCGGCGGGGGGCGGGGCAGGATTCCTTCTGGACGTGGCGGGCGCTGATGTATCGGTTTCTGGAGCGGCTGGGGCCGGAGGAGGTGGAGGCGATCGCCGCGCAGGTGATGGTGGAGATGGCGGAGGCCGGATACGCCGCCGTGGCGGAGTTCCACTATCTGCATCATCAGGTGGGCGGCGTGCCTTATGCCAGCATTGCCGAAATGTCTGAACGGATCGTCAACGCGGCGGAGGAGACGGGGTTCGGGCTTACTTTGCTGCCCGTGCTTTATCAGCGTGGGGGCTGTGACGGGCGTGCGCTGACTTCGGGGCAGTTGCGGTTCGGGAATGATGTGGAGCGGTTCGGGCGGCTTTGGGAGGGGGCGGCAAGGGCCGTCTCGCGCTTGCCGGATGGCGTGACGGGGGTTGCGCCACATTCGCTGCGGGCGGTGGATGTGGCGGGGTTGCGGATGGCGGAGGAGATTGCGCCGGGAGCACCGATCCACATTCACGTGGCCGAGCAAGTGGCTGAGGTGGAAGAGGTTTCGGCGGCCTATGGGGCGCGGCCGGTGGAGTGGCTCTTGGGGAATTTCGTGGTGGATGGGCGCTGGTGCGGCATCCATTGCACGCAGATGACGGAGGCCGAGACGCTGGCGCTGGCGCGGTCGGGCGCGGTGGCGGGGCTGTGCCCGATCACCGAGGCCAATCTGGGGGATGGCATCTTTGACGGGGTGCGGTTTGTTGGTGCTGGTGGGCGCTGGGGCGTGGGGTCGGATTCCAATGTGAGGATATCGCTGGCCGAGGAATTGCGGCTGTTCGAGTATTCGCAGCGGCTGCGGGACCGGGGGCGGGCGATGCTGGCGGACGGGGCGCGGTCCACGGGGCGGGTGCTGTGGGAGGGTGCCGTTGCCGGGGGGGCGCAGGCGGCGGGGCGGGCTTCGGGCGCGATTGCCGAGGGGGCGCTGGCGGACCTTGTGGCGCTGGATATGGACAGTATTCATCTGGCGGGGCGGGAGGGGGATGAGATCCTCGATGCCTTTGTTTTTGCTGGAAATGACGGGTTGGTGAGGGAGGTCTGGTCGGGCGGGCGGCATGTGGTGACGGGGGGGCGGCATGTGGCGCGCGAGGGAGTGGAGCGGCGGTTCCGGGCGGTGATGGCGTCGCTGCGGGAGCGGATGTGATGGGCTGGGAGGATGTGCGCGAGGAGGTGCTGCGGCGCATCCGCGGGCGGGTCTGGGCGCCGGGGGTGGTGATTCCGGGCGAGGAGGCTTTGGCGGTGGAGTTCGGCGTGGCGCGGGCGACGGTGAACCGGGCGCTGCGCGATCTGGCGGAGGCGGGGCTGCTGGAACGGCGGCGGAAGGCCGGGACGCGGGTGGCGCTGCTCCCTGTGCGGAAGGCGACTTTGGAGATTTCCATTATCCGGCAGGAGGTTGAGGCGCGGGGGGAGGCCTATGCGCATCGGGTTCTGGAGAGCCGGATGGAGGGGATTCCCTTGGTGGCAGCCTTGCGGATGGGGGTTCCGGCGGGGGTTCCGATGCTGTTTTTGGAGACGCTGCATCTGGCGGGGGGGCGGCCCTTTGCGCATGAGGTGCGGTGGTTGAATGTGGGGGTGCTGCAGGGGGGCGTGGTGCCGGATTTCGGGGCGGTGAGCGCGAATGAGTGGTTGGTGCAGAATGTCGCCTATGCCACGGGAGATATTGCCTTTTCCGCCGAGGCGGCGACGCGGGCGGAGGCGGCGGCGCTGGGGATTTCGGCGGGCGATCCGGTCTTCGTGACCGAGCGGGTGACATGGACGGCGGAGGCGCCGATAACATTCGTCCGGCTGCTGCATGGGCCGGGATATCGGCTGCGGACCGTGGTCTGAGGACGTACCGGATTCCGTGCCGGAAACTGTACCGCAAACTGTCAGCACGCAGCGGGCTGTGGGGTAACGGGTCGTTAGGGCAGGAATATTCGAATGAATTCGGGCTGCGCGGTCGGTGGCGTCGTGCGGGGTGGGTGGCCCCGGGGGCTGTCTGCCCCCGGACCCCCGAGGATATTTGGGAACGGATGAAGGGGCGGGTCAGCGGCCTGTCAGGCGGCGTTGCACGATGCGGTGGAGTTTGCGGTGGAGGGGCGTGATGCGGTGGCGCAGATGGGTGGCGGCATAGACGGGCTGGCGCAGGACGGGGGCGTCTGTCACCTCGCGGAAGCGGCCCGAGGCGAGCATCTGGGTGGCGGTGCGTTCGAGGACATAGCCCGCGCCGCCCATCGCGGTGAGGAGGGAGGCGACGGTGGCGCTTTGGCCGACCGAGACGGGGGCGGAGGCGAATTCCGGTGTCAGGTCGCGGTGCATGGCTTCGAACATCGGGGAGAAATGGGCGAAGATGAAGGTCTGGGGGTTCACCTCGGCCCTACGGTCGGTATCGGTGGAGATCATGCGGTAGGTGACTTCGCCCAGTTCCGAGAAGTGCAGGTCGGGGTGGGGTTTGGGGGAATACATGACCGCGAAGTCGAGGATGCCCGTGAGCACGTCGGCGCACATCTGGTTGGAATAGTCGGGTTCGATGTAGAAGGCCGTGTCGGGGAGCGCGCGGCGGAAATCGGCGATCCATTCGCCGATATGCTGGGCCGCGAGGTCGTTCTGGATGCCGAGGCGGATCAGGTGCGCGGCGCGGTCGGGGACCTGTATCCTGCGGCGGGCCTCGTGCCATTCGTGTCGCAGGGCGCGGGCGTGGGGCTCGAAGCGCGCGCCTTCGGTGGTGAGGTCGGTGCCCGCGCGGGAGCGGGTGAAGAGCTTGGCCCCGAGGGCGGACTCCAGCGCGGCGATGCGAGCGGAGACGGTGGATTGGGTGAGGCCCAGCCGTTCCGCCGTGCGGTTGAAGCTGCGGGTTTCGGCGAGGTCGAGGAAGGTTTCGAGGTGGTCGATCTGCATGCGGCGCCTAATCGGGTTTTCCGATCAATAGGCGCGTCCGGGGCGAATTGAAAGGGTGGGGTTTGGCTGTCATCCTTCCGCGCGACAGGGCTGGAGGATGTGATGGCGGATTTTCCCACAAGCGCGCGGGTGGTGATCATTGGCGGGGGGGCGGTGGGGGCGTCGTCGCTCTATCATCTGGCGAAGGCCGGGTGGACGGATTGCGTGCTTCTGGAGAAGAACGAGTTGACCGCAGGCTCCACATGGCATGCGGCGGGGAATGTGCCGACCTTTTCGTCGAGCTGGTCGATCATGAACATGCAGCGCTATTCGGCGCAGCTTTATCGGGGGCTGGGGGAGGCCGTCGATTATCCGATGAATTACCATGTGACCGGGTCGGTGCGGTTGGGGCATTCGAAGGAGCGGTTGCAGGAGTTCAAGCGGGTCGTGGGGATGGGGCGGTATCAGGGGATGGACCTTGATATCCTGTCGCCCGATGAGATCCGGTCGCGCTATCCCTTCCTTGAGACGCATGATCTGACGGGGGCTTTGTATGACCCCTATGACGGCGACATTGACCCCGCGCAGTTGACGCAAGCGCTGGCCAAGGGCGCGCGGCAGATGGGGGCGCGGATCGAGCGGTTTTGCCCCGCGACCGGCGTGCGGCGCGAGGGGGATGAGTGGGTGGTGGAGACGCCCAAGGGCGAGATCCGCTGCGAGATCGTGGTGAATGCCGCCGGATACTATGCGCGGGAGGTGGCCAAGATGTTTGGCCGCGATCTGCCGATGATGGTGATGAGCCATCAGTATCTGCTGTTCGACACGATCCCGGAACTGGAAAGCTGGTCGAAGGGGGTGGGGCACAAGCTGCCTTTGTTGAGGGACGTGGATTCGTCCTATTACCTGCGGCAGGAGAAGTATGGGTTCAATCTGGGGCCGTATGAGAACCCCTGCCGCGCGCATTGGGCGACGCCGGACGATCCGATGCCGGAGGATTTTTCGTTCCAGCTTTTCCCCGACGATCTGGAGCGGTTGGAATGGCATATCAATGACGCGATGGCGCGGGTGCCTTTGCTGGGGCAGGCCAATCTGACCAAGGTGATCAATGGGCCGATCCCCTATACCCCCGATGGCAACCCATTGATCGGGCCTATGCCGGGGGTGCCAAATGCCTTTGATGCCTGCGTCTTCACCTTTGGTATCTGTCAGGCCGGGGGCGCGGGGAAAGTGCTGGCGGAATGGGTGACGGAGGGGGCGACGGAATGGGACATGTGGTCCTGCGATCCGCGTCGCTTTACCGGGTTCGAGGACCCGGAATACTGCGTGGCGAAGGGGATGGAGGTCTATGGGCACGAATACGCCATCCATTTCCCGCATCACGTCTGGCCTGTCGGTCGGGGAAAGAAGCTGTCGGCGGTGCATGACAGGACGGCAGCCTTGGCGGCGCAGTTCGGGCCTTACAACGGGTGGGAGCGGGCGCTTTGGTATGCCCGGCCCGGGGATGATGTGAGCGAGGCGGCGCAGCGGACATGGGAGCGCGAGGGGCCGTGGTTCGGCGCGGTGCGCGAGGAATGTCTGGCGGTGCGGGATGCCTGCGGCATCCTCGACCTGCCTGGGTTTTCGCGGTTCCGGGTGAGCGGGGCGGGGACGGTGGCGGGGCTGTCGGCGCAGATCACTGGACGCGTTCCCGGCGTGGGGCGGCTGGGGCTGGCCTATTTCGCGGATGGGAAGGGGCGGATCGTCACCGAGATGTCGGTGGCGCGGATCGCGGAGGAGGAGGTGCTGCTGATCACGGCGGCGACCGCGCAACTGCATGACAAGGAGTGGCTGCTGTCCACTTTGCCTGCCGGTCTGACGCTGGTGGATGAGACGGAGGCGTGGTCGACGCAGATCCTGACGGGGCCGAAGGCGCGCGAGGTGCTGGTGGCGGCGGGGTGTGAGGCGGATTTGGCCAAGGGCTGGCTGACCTTCCAGACGGCGCGGATCGCGGGGGCGGAGGTCGCGCTGTTCCGGGTGAGTTTCGCAGGGGAGCTGGGCTGGGAGATCCATTCCCGCGTCGGGGATACCGCGCGGGTCTGGGATGCGGTGATGGCGGCGGGTGCGCCTTTGGGGCTGCGGCCGTTCGGGATGTTCGCGCTGAATTCCCTGCGGGTGGAGAAGGGGTATCGGGCGTGGAAGGGGGACCTTTCGACCGATTACACCGTCTTGCAGGGCGGGTTGGAGCGGTTCGTGGATTGGGCCAAGCCCGATTTCCGGGGCAAGGCCGCGCTGGAGGCGGAGAAGCAGCGGGGGGTGACGAAGCGTTTTGTCACTCTGGTGGTGGAGGCGGGGGAGTGTGACCCGCCTTACATGTCGACGCTCTGGCATGAGGGCCGCGTCGTGGGCGAGACGACGAGCGGTTACTACGGGCATCGGGTGGGCAAGGTCGTGGCACTTGGGATGCTGCGGGCTGATCTGGCGGTGCCGGGGACGGAGGTCGAGGTGGAGATCTTCGGGGAACGGTGCCGGGCGGTGGTCTGCGAGGATGCGCCGCTTTGGGATGCGAAGAACGAGCGGTTGCGCGCGTGACGGAGTGCGGGACCGGGGGTTTCACACCCCCGGACCCCCGTGGGATATTTGAAGAACGGATGAAGAGCATGGGTCAGGTTCCGGGCAAGGCGCGGGCGGTTGTCATCGGGGGCGGGGTGTCGGGCTGTTCGGTTGCCTATCATCTGGCCAAGGCCGGGTGGACGGATGTGGTGCTGCTGGAGCGGAAGCAGTTGACCTCTGGCACGACATGGCATGCGGCGGGGCTGATCGGGCAGTTGCGCGGGTCGGCGAACATGACGCGGCTCGCGAAGTATTCTGCTGATCTTTACGTGAAGCTGGAGGCCGAGACGGGGGTGGCGACGGGGATGCGGCAGGTGGGCAGCATATCTGTCGCGCTGACCGAGCATCGGCGGGAGGAATTGCTGCGG
>Ga0209278_1001178_pt1 | contig 16477 bp, 8 predicted proteins | sample JI81BgreenDNA_FD_187504 | JGI IMG/M metagenome (GOLD analysis project Ga0209278, IMG submission 187504) | Wastewater effluent complex algal communities from Wisconsin, to seasonally profile nutrient transformation and Carbon sequestration -... | ecosystem: Engineered > WWTP > Effluent > Algae... | reverse complement strand
ACAGCACTTTATAGCATTTTATTTTGTTGATAACAAGACAAGAGTGAAAATAAGTTAAGAGTTGGGATTCAATCAACTTTCAGCAAAACTTTTCATTATATCATAAAATTATTTTGCAAGAGGTCTATTGACTACATTTGCCAATCCCGCCGCTAATGGCTGGGCTTCTTCTAGTTCAAAACCTCGTAAATTTATCGCTCGACCAATATTAAAAGGAGTTCGTTTTTTATCGACAATTAAATCCCTAGGTGTTGCTACTCCAAAAATTGCAAAAGTAATACGATTATATTCTGGATTAATTGAGCGTTGATTATAGCAAAAGCGAATTAGGGCGAAAAAATCATCTACCGGGAACTCTAGACTGAGAACACTGTCAATTTCATCAATAAATATAATGATTTTGTTTTCAGGAAACTTGGCCAACAAAATATCTTCAATAAAATGACTCAATCTTTGCAAAAATGATACATCTTCTTCATCACGCCACCAGGTTTTTAAGTTAACTTGCCCTAAAAGATTGAAGCCGCGCCACAGTTCCCCAATCATACCTTTATACCACTGTAAAGGAGTGATATTTTCACTGCCGATGCGGGTCATGTCGATCGTGCTGCATTGAAATCCTTCAGCTTGCAGTCGGTGCAGAGTGCGGACTAATAGGGAAGATTTGCCCATTTGCCGCGAATTGAGAATGTAGCAAAATTCGCCTGCTTTTAAGGCTTCATAGAGTTCGGAATCTGCTTGTCTTACTACGTAGGTAGGTGCATTATTAGCAAGGCTGCCGCCGATTTGGTATTGGTAATTATTCATGATTTTGAGTTCATGGTTTATGAGACTTTAACGATCGCCCACGGCATCGCACAAATGTCTGTCCTCCTCCTTGACTTCAGCATTAGTTAGCAAATAATCCCCCACACGATCGCACGCATAACCCAGTTCATCGAGTTTGAGAATACGCTCTAGATCCCATAAAATCACAGTGCGATCGTCCCCGGCGGAGGCAATTTGTTTACCATCGGGACTAAACGCCACCCCCCAAACGTTCCCTTCATGTCCCGTTAGCGTCGTGATTTCTGTCCCGTCGGTTTTCCAAAGTTTGAGTGCGCCAGTTGAGCCTCCCCCCACCAGCATTTGACCGTCTGGACTGAAATCAACCGCCATCATGCCTCTACTATTTCCCTTGAGGGTTTTGAGCAACGTGCCATCACTCGTCCAGAGTTTAATCGTGTCATCCCTGCTAGCAGTTGCCAAAGTGCGACCGTCTGGACTGATGGCAACTTCCCAAACAGGGCTGCGATGACCCTTTAGGGTCTTGGAAAACCTACCGTCAAGACTCCACAACCGAGCAGTGCTGTCGCTACTGGCTGAAAGCAGCCTCTGTCCGTCAGGGGTAAAATCCACATCGTAAACCCTAGCCCGATGCCCTGTGAAAGTTCGTAGGGGCGGTGCCCCCGTGCCCGCCCTGCCGTCCTTGTTCCACAGTTTCACAGTTTTATCGTTGCTAGCAGAAGCCAGTAGCCCATCTGGACTGACGGAGATATCCCAAACTCCAGCTTCATGACCTGTTATGGTTTTCAGTAGCGTCCCGTCGAACTGCCAGAATTTAATTGTTTTATCTTCACTAGCGGTAGCAAGGAAAGGTGTATTAGCAGGATTGGCAAAGCTAGCACCAGAGAGGAAAGCAACCGAGTGAACGGCAGTATCGTTTCCGGCAAAAGACTTCAGCAACGTGCCGTCTCGCGCCCACAGTTTGAAACTGCCATCGGAAGAGGCGGAAGCTAGCATCTGACCTTCGGGGGAGAAATCCACATCCCAAATCGTGCCGCCATGTCCGTAAAGGACTTTCGAGAAGGGGTTTGTCGGATTCCAGAGTCGAACGGTATTGTCGTCGCTAGCAGAGACAACTATTTGACTGTTGGGAATAAAAGCAAGCCCGCGAATTCCAGATTGATGGCCTTTAAGGACTTTCAACAGCGTCCCGTCCGGCTTCCAGAGGTTGATGGTTTGGTCGGCGCTGGCGGAAGCAATCACATCGCCTGCTGTACTGACAGCGACTTCAAACACTTCCGAACTGTGACCGCTAAGAGTAAGTAGGGGCAGTGCCCCCGTGGCTGCCCCTGGCAGTGCCCCCGTGGCTGCCCCTGGCAGTGCCCCCGTGGCTGCCCCTGGCAGTGCCCCCGTGGCTGCCCCTCCGTCGGGTTGCCAGAGTTTGACAGTGTTGTCAGCGCTGGCAGAGACAATGGTGGGGCGTTTTGTGCCGCTATTGTCTGCAAGTAAAGCAAACTCAACGTCCCAAACTGCGGCGCTGTGACCTTCCAGAGTTCTCACCAGTTCGCCCTCTAGAGTCCAAACCTTGACCGTATTATCTGTGCTGCTAGAGGCTAGCAGCTTTCCATCCGGGCTAAAGGCAACACCCCAAACGGCACCTTGATGTCCGCTTAGGGTTTTGAGCAGTTTGCCATCAATGCTCCACAGGCGAATGGTGCTGTCTTCACTCGCGGAGGCGATGCGCTCACCGTCTGGACTCACGGCGATCGCCCAGATCGCAGCCTTGTGTCCCTGAAAGGTTTTGAGCAGTTTGCCTTCCCGACTCCACAGATAAATGTTGCCGTCCACGCTGGATGTTACCAGGCGCTGGCTGTCGGGACTAAAACGAAGGGCGTACACGCTGCTGATTGTGTGTTGGAGAGTGTACAGCAAGGTGCCATCCCGTTGCCACACCTTGGCTGTTTGGTCGCCGCCTCCGGTGGCGATGAGTTGACCGTCTGGGCTGACATCAACTGCCAGAACCGGGCTGGAATGCCCCAACAGGCGATTGAATTCTGCCGTTCCATAGATGGCTTGTTGCAGCACTTGTTGAACTTGAGATGGCAACTGGGGGCTGGAATTAGCTAGGTTGTCGATCCTGCGTCTGGCTTTGATGGCGCTCACGAGGGCATCTAATCGCTGTTGGGATGCGAATTGCCCGGAGGATGAGGAGGTGAGGGCTTGAATTTCGCTGGTGACGGCGCGATGGTATTGCCAGAGGGCGAAAATGCTGGAGGCGATCGCAACAATTAATACCCCGCTCAACGCCCCAATAAACTTTCGCTGCCGCTTCGCTGTCTCTCGCTCTAAAACTAACCGCTTGCGTTCTTCTGTGAGTCTGGCTTCAACTTCTCTGAGCCTCGCTGCTTCCAGTGCTTGCTGCACTTCCAGCCTGTCTAATTCAACAGAAGCTGCTAAAAAGTGATAATCCAAATCGCTCAAACTTTTTCCCTGGGCCCAGTAGGAAGCGTCTTTTAGCGATTGTCCGCGCAACAGTCGCGATTCATCGGTTTGTTTTGAAGCGATCCAAGCGTTGAAAGCTTGGGAATAAGGACGTAGTTGCTCTAACTGTTTTTCTACCCATTGTATGTGAAAAACTGCTTGATAAATCGGGTTGCTTACCTTTAAAAAACCTTGGTGTTTTACTACCAAACCTGATAGCAGCAGTTCGATCTGCTCTCGACTGTCATCCGCTTCAACTTCACCAAATTGTAAGAGGTTTTGATAAATACCTAAACTACGTGCAGTGAGTTGTTCGTTGCCAATAATGCGATCGCGAATTGTCTTTAAATGCTCCGGCTCATCTTGCGATTCCCATTTATTGATGATGTTTTCTCTCACCAATGAGTCCACAAAAAATCCTTCGGTTCCCGGTGGTATTTTTAAATCACCCGTGTGGGCTTCCCGCGCCCTTTTTACTACTAATTCACATATTTTTTGCGTTAAAAATGGCTGTCCTCCAGTCCAAGCTAAGATTTGTTTGAGAACTGCTTGCGGATTTGCTATGACATTTTCTAACCCTTTCGCTAATGGTTGCGCTTCTTCTAAGCTAAATCCTGACAAATCGATTGCTTGTCCGATATTAAAAGGTGTCCGATTTTTATCGGCGATTAAATCGCTGGGTGTAGCTACTCCGAAAATTACGAAGGTAATTCGGTTGTATTCTGGATTAATGGCTCGTTGGTTGTAACAATAACGAATCAAGGCGAAAAAGTCATCAACGGGAAAATCTAAGCTTAAAATACTATCAATCTCATCAACAAATAGAAAAATTCGCTCGTTCGGGAATTTTTCTAATAAAATATCTTCAATAAATTGACTCAATCTTTGGAGGAGAGAAACTTCTTCTTGTTCTTTCCACCAGGTTTTTAAATTGACTTTTCCTACAAGATGGAAACTGCGCCACAAATCCCCAACAATTCCTTTATACCACTGTAAAGGAGTAATGTTTTCGCTACCGATGCGAGTCATGTCGATCGTGCTGCATTGAAATCCTTCGGCTTGCAATCGATGGAAGGTGCGAACGAGAAGGGAAGATTTGCCCATTTGTCGCGAATTGAGAATGTAGCAAAACTCGCCGAGTTTTAAGGCTTGATAAAGTTCGATATCTGCTTGCCGCACTACGTATGTAGGCGCATCACTCGCGAGACTGCCACCAATTTGGTATGTTACCTGGGTCATGGGGTTTATGGGTAGGTTTAAAGCTGAGTATGTAGGGAATTTATTTAGAGGTGAGGATGTGGTGATGGAGCTTCATTATAATATAAATAATGCCCAATTTTGGTTAATTACCCTTTTTTTTAGTCCGCGTAGGCGGACTTTATTTGTATAGCAGCAATTTCCAATCGCCAGGAAAAGTGGAGTTTTCAAGGCGGATATTGGATTACGAAAAGAAACTGTAAAGCCGACTCTAAATAAAGTTGTACGAACCAAAATAGAGGCGGTACAACTCGCAGCTTAGCGTACAGCGGTTGTTATCGATATGAATCAGCCCCATACTAAATAATTTAGAAGCCACTATCGGATCTAATTCCACTCCGTGTTCCGATTTTACCACTTGTTTCAGTGCAACCATAAGTTCGGGATACTCTTGGAATGTGGCCCAAAAACTCCGCAAGTAATCTTTATAAATTCCCGCTATTGTGGGAGCTTCTTGTAGTAGCCGATCTAGCGTTACACTGTTTTGACAGAGGTGGTAAAGAGCTAGCCGCACTAGATAAGGATGTCCCCCCACCATTGCCATCAGTCGATCGGCATTGGAGCCATCTGTCCAATCCACTCCGTGACGCTGGGCTAAAGCAAGTATCTGCTCTTCTGTAAAATAGGGCAATTGCAGCGGTAAACCGATATTAAAAGGCGATTCAGTGAGCTTTAAAGGAATATAAATTTCTGTGGAGTGAAGAACGATTAACCGCAGTTTTCCCAAGGTTTCAATCCGCTTTGCTTCTTCATGCCAGCTTCGCAGCAGCGGCAAAAATTCTCTGGCAATTTTTGGATACTCAAAAATTATATTTACTTCATTTAAAGCTAACACAAGAGGGTTACTGATTTCTGCTAATATATATTGTTGCAAATAGATGGTGCAGCTTACTTTGCTACCCATGTCTTCATCCCAATAATCATCTAATAGGGGTGGTAATTCTAGGTGACGGCTGATGTTGGCACAAAACCAGCGTAAAAATTTATCGATATTGACTAAAACAGCTTCCTCGGCTTGCTGAAAATCTAAACTTACAGTTCGATAGTCAAGAGAAGTCGCGCGCTCTAAAATCCGTAGCAGAAGGGAACTTTTTCCCATCTTCCTGGGAGCTTTAATCCGCAGCACACTTCCTGGTTTGGTAATCTCTCGATAGGCGAGTTCTTCAATTAGCGGGTGAGGGATATAAAATGGCGAACCGAGGGGCACGGGAGAGCCGGGAAATTCTAAAGGTGTTGCGAGGGATTGGCTGCGGGTGAATTCTTCAATTAATTCTCGTTCCTCTGCGGTTAGGGAACGTGATTCTAAACAAGAGCGAAAATTTGATTTGCTAATAGATGTCTGCAAGATTTGAGAGAGAGATTTCCACAAGGATGAGGCTATGTTTCTCAGGTAATGCTCTCCGTAATGAGAGGCAGATGCAATACTTGTATAAGTTTTTCCTTCCCAAACTTGGCGAAGTATGATTTCTTGTACGGGATATAAATCTTTTTGTAATCGCACACGAGTTAGCTGTAGTACCTCATCTATCGTCATAACTGGCAATAACCATATAAGTGTATCGTTGATATTATCACTTATGATTGAGTGTAAAGCTCAGAGCGATCGCCTATTGGATTCCCACACGCTCCTGTCGCGATATTTTTGAGGGGGTAATTGGTCAAATCGGTTAAATATCCCCGAAGAGTATCACTGTCAATAATCAAGAATTCCCTCGCGGGGTAGTGGCGGGTGTATTTGGGAGCATCTCAATGAAAGCAGGCCTCCGCTAGAAATTGGAGTTTTGAGGCAGGAGGCAGGAGGCAGGAGGCAGGAGGGAAGAGGGAAGAGGAAGAAGGAAGGAGCCAGAAGAAGTGTTTTTACAAATATGAGATGCTCCCGGTGTATTTAACCTGTCTGCACTCTTCAAGGGTAAAAGAGTGAACCAACCTCTACAGGTTTTTGAGAATGGTTCTCTTCGTTAAGTTGAATCCGTGACATCCGTTAAATCTGGTGATTTCCCCGTTGCCTGACTCAGGGCTGTTTCATTCTCTTGTAGGGGGAGCCACTCTTTGCTGCCCCCATGTCCCAAACGCCTGTGCAGTCGTCTGTGGCGGGGTAGGCACGGGGAGTAGGGGTAGCACTACAAGAGTCAAAATTCATGTTTTTGGTGAGAATGAAACAGCCCTGCGTTGCCTGACCGATCGCTGAGTGCTATAACCCAATTTTAATGGGCGCTGGCGCTCTTACTGGAAAGGAATCTGCGCTCAGTTTTTCTCGATCGTTGCCCAAAATGTCATCCCGGTGTCACAGTTGATAGTGAAGGCAGAATTAAAAATGTGACAGTTGACTTTGCTAAAGCTGAGTCTATTGATGTTAATTTAATTAACAGTAGTTTCAGATCGCTGCATTTACCGATCGCAAGTGTTAAGTCCCAAAGTCTAATTCTTATTTTTGTACCCCCATTTTTTAAGTTTTTCCAGTAATCACCTCTGAAAAATATTAGCAAATAACCGAGTTGATTTAATGCAAATGGTTCATAAAATGTTCCCAAATTATTTTATTCCTCACGGTCATTGCTACTTGTGGAAGCCTGGATTAGTGGGGCTACACGTTTTGTCCGATGGTTTGATAGCCGTCGCTTATTTTTTGATACCGATTACGCTGATTTATATTGTCAAAAAACGGCAAGACGTACCTTTTGACTGGGTTTTCATGCTGTTCGGCTCTTTTATTATCTGCTGCGGGATTACTCATATTATGGAAATATGGACGCTGTGGCATCCTAATTATTGGTTCTCGGGTTTTCTTAAAGGGATTACGGCGCTGATTTCGCTATGTACCGCAGCCGTGCTGGTGGAACTAATCCCAAAAATCTTGGCTATTCCCAGTCCCGATCAATTGGCGGCGGCAAATTTGGCTTTACAAAATGAGATTGGCGATCGCAAACAAGCTCAGGAAGCACTCTCGGAATTAATGCTAGAATTGGAAAAACGGGTTATCGAGAGGACGATCGCTTTAGAAGTTGCTAATGAACGTTTGCAACAGGAAAATCGCGATCGCTCTTTGGCGGAAAATTCATTGCGGCACTCGGAAGCTAAACTGCGAGAGCAGACTCAGCAATTAGAGAACGCTCTGCAACAACTTAAAGGCGCTCAAGCTCAACTCGTACAAACTGAAAAAATGTCCTCTTTGGGGCAAATGGTAGCTGGGGTTGCTCACGAAATAAATAACCCTGTGAACTTCATTTATGGCAATCTGATTCCGGCTGAGGAATACATTAAAGATATTGTGGCATTGATTAAGGCTTATCAAGTTTATTACCCCACTCCGGCGCCGGAAATTGCAGATAAGATTCACACTATAGAACTCGATTTTATTTTAAAAGACTTGCAAAAACTTTTTGGTTCGATCAAAATTGGAGCAGAGCGAATTAAGGAGATTGTTAAGTCTTTACGAACTTTCTCGCGGTTAGACGAAGCCGACATGAAAAAAGTAAATATCCATGAAGGTCTCGATAGCACTTTAATGATTTTGCAGCACCGCTTGAAAGAACAACCAAACCGGCCGCCTATCCAAGTGATTAAAGAGTATGGAGATTTGCCAGAATTGGAATGCTACGCTGGGCAGCTTAACCAAGTATTTATGAATATTTGCTCTAATGCTATTGATGCTTTAGAACAGATTGTACAGCAGGGATATTTGACCCACGGCTATTGGGAAAATAATTTCTCTGACAACTTACAAAACACCCATTGCCCACTACTAAAAATTCGCATCCGCACCCTTTTAGTTGATGGCAAGTGGGTGCAGATTCACATTGCTGATAATGGCAGTGGCATAGATTATGATGCGATCGCTAAAATTTACGATCCATTTTATACAACGAAACCTATTGGTGCTGGTACCGGGCTGGGTTTGGCGATTTCTTATCAGATTATTAAAGCCCATGAAGGTTATTTGCGCTGCACTTCCGAGGTGGGGAGAGGTACGGAGTTTATCATTGAAATTCCGTTGCGATCGCAATTTGGCGAGCGCCACCGACTGCCAAAGCAAGCTGTTATGAACAAGGTGGGTTTAGGCGTTAATAAATAATGCTGAAGCCAGCTACCATTTTCGGTGACTTTTATTTTTTGCTTAACTTAGGCATCATCAAATCCCTATTATCTGCCAATAACAAGTATTATGTGGGAAGCACTCAAAAACATATTTTCCCCGACTCAGTATATGCCTCACGGTCATTGCTATCTTTGGCAAACGCCTTTAGTGTGGCTGCACGTAACTGGGGACTTTTTAATCGCGATCGCCTACTATTCAATTCCGGCGATGCTGATTTATTTTATTTTCAAGCGGCGCGATGTTCCTTTTTTAGGAATATTTGGTTTATTTGGTGCATTTATTATTCTGTGCGGCACGGGTCACTTGCTCGACATTTGGACGTTGTGGCATTCCGCTTATTGGCTGTCGGGGATTGAAAAAGCAATTACTGCACTGGTTTCCTGCTTCACTGCCGCCTCAATGGTAACACTATTGCCCCAGTTTTTGTCTTTAAAAACCCCCCAAGAATTAGAGGCAATAAATCGCAAGTTGCAAAGTGAGATTGCTGTGCGTGAAGAGGCAGAATTAGCGTTGCGCTACGCTTATGATGACTTAGAAATTAAAGTTCAAGAACGCACTGCAGAGTTGAGAGAAATTAACGGTTATTTAGAAGCAGAAATTAAAGAAAAAATTGTCGCTGAATCTGCTTTACGCGAACGAGAAACTAGGTTAACCGAACAACAAACAGGCTTGCTAGAATTAGCCAAAAATTCTAGTATCTACGAGGGAAATATCAGCGAGGCGTTGAGAGAGATTACGCAAATGGCAACTCGTACCCTGAATGTCGATCGGGCAAGTATTTGGTTTTATCAGGAAGATAAATCCGCAATGTGCTGTGCGGATCTTTACGAACTGACGCCCGATCGACACAGCGCCGGTGCAGAACTGAAAGTTGCTGAGTATCCTAGCTATTTCCAAGCTTTGAATACAGAACAGGTACTCGCAGCGGTTGATGCCCAAACCGATCCGCGAACCCTAGAATTTAGCGAATCTTATTTGAGGCCATTAAACATCTCGTCGATGCTAGATGTTCCTATTACCCATAAAGGGCAAATTGCGGGTGTAATTTGTTTAGAACATCTGGGAACGACCAGGAATTGGACGCTGGACGAACAAAGCTTCGCTAGCTATGTGGCGCAGATCGCAGCTTTAGCAATGGAAGCTCGCGATCGCAAGCAAGCCGAGTTAAACTTGCGTTCTGTCACCGAACGTTTGCAATATTTGCTGGCGACTACCCCGGCGGTGATTTTTAGCTGCAAATTAGGGGGAAATTATGACGTAACGTTTGTCAGCGATAATATTGTTTCAATGATTGGTTACGAAGCCAGAGAATTTCTTGATGGTTCCCTTGATTGGCATAGCCTGGTTCATCCAGACGATCGAGAGATTGTTGATACTTCATTCGCTCAGATATTGGAAAAAGAATCGATTTCCTACGAATACCGCGAACGGCACAAAGACGGTGGTTATCGCTGGATATACGATGAGGTTAAGTTAGTCAAAGATGCTGCTGGTCTACCTGTGGAGTGCGTGGGTTATGGAGTAGATATTACTGCTCGCAAACAGGCGGAACTAGCCTTGCAGCAGCAAGTAAAAAGGGAGCGGCTAGTTAATTCCATTCAAGAGCGGATTCGCTCCTCTCTTAACCTAGAAGAAGTAATGACAATGGCTGTGGAAGAAATTCGCCATTTTTTGTCAACTGATAGAACAGTTATTTACCGCTTTAATCCAGATTGGAGTGGATTTATAGCCGTCGAATCGGTATCCGTCGGTACGATGCCGATTTTGGGAATTGACATTAATGACCCTTGTTTTCGAGAACACTACGTCTCTGTTTACGAGCAGGGACACCTGCGCGCGATCGACAATATTTATACAGCAGGTATTTCAGAGTGCCACATTAATTTACTGAGCGAGTTGGAAATTAAAGCTAACCTCGTGGTTCCCATTTTGCAAGGTAAAAAACTATGGGGGCTACTCATTGCTCATCACTGCCACAGTCAAAGGCATTGGAGCTCTTCTGAGATAGAATCTCTCAAGCAAATTTCCGTGCAGCTAGCAATTGCCATCCAGCAATCCACCCTTTTTGAACAAGCCAAAACAGAAATTGCCGATCGCAAATTAGCAGAAACAGCATTACAAAAAGCTGTTGTAGCTGCTGATACAGCTAACCGCGCCAAGAGCGAATTCCTTTCTTCTATGAGCCACGAACTGCGGACTCCCCTGAATGCCATTCTCGGATTTAGTCAGGTGATGGTGCGCGATTCATCTCTCAACAATCAACACCAACAGCACCTAGAAATTATTAATCGCGCCGGCGAACACTTGCTTTCGCTAATTAATGACATTTTGGAAATGTCCAAAATTGAAGCGGGCCGAAGTCAGCTTAATGAAAGCAGTTTTAATTTAATGCGCTTGCTGAAAACCTTAGAAGAAATGTTTCGATTAAAAGCTAAATCTAAGAAATTGCAGCTAAATTTGGAAGTGGGTGACGGTGTACCGCACTTTGTTAGTGGAGATGAAGGTAAACTGCGGCAAATTTTGATTAATCTTGTAGGAAATGCGATCAAGTTTACAGAGATGGGTAGCGTTACTTTGCGAGTTAAAAAGAAGGTAGAAGAAAGTTTGGGCGCTGAAAACGCAGAGTTTTCGGACACACAAACAAAACTTGCCGACGCGGCTTCTGAACATTCCGAAAGCTTAGCGGTTGAAACCACAGCTATACAAAGAAAACCCGGATGGTGCACTGGTTTTAATCACTCCGAAAGCTTGGCAGACTTTAATTGTGTAGATGCTAATTACCTTCACCCGGAATTGTTACGCCTTCAGTTTGAAATTGAAGATACTGGCCTTGGCATTTACCCTGAAGAGATAAATAAGTTATTTGAACCCTTTGAGCAAACAAAAACAGGTCAAAATTCTCAACAGGGGACTGGATTAGGTTTACCAATTAGCCGCAAATTTGTACAAATGATGGGAGGAGATATTACTGTCATCAGTACACCTGAGTTGGGAAGTAAGTTTGTATTTGATATTCAAATCAGCCTTGCCCCTCTCAGCGAGATTAAAATCCTTAAACCGCAGAAAAAAGTAATTGCTTTAGCACCGAATCAACCAGAATACCGGATTTTGGTTGTTGACGATCGCGCGGATAATTGCCTAGTCATAGAGAGATTATTGTCACCACTAGGCATCCTCGTGCGATCGGCTAGAGATGGTCAAGAAGCTATTGCTGTATGGGAGGATTGGCAACCGCACCTGATCTGGATGGATATGCAGATGCCTGTCATGGATGGCTATGAAGCCACAAGACAAATTAAAGCTCATCCTCTTGGAAAACAAACTGCAATAGTTGCTCTTACTGCTAGCGCTTTTGAAGAAGAACGACAAACTATTTTAGGAGCAGGCTGCGATGATTTCATGCGTAAACCTTTCGAGGCAAAGATATTATTTGCAAAAATGGAAGAACTTTTAGGATTGCGTTACATTTACGAGGAATCTGTTGATGCACCACTAGACAATGACAGCGAAATTAGCGGAGTGACTAGCAATCAATCCGTCGAGTTACAACTCAGTCAAATGCCTCTTGAGTGGGTAGAACAGATATCTCATGCCGCTCATGAATGCTGCGATGAGAAAATTGTCAAGTTGATTGAGGAAATGCCTAGCCAGTTGGCTTTTTCCGCACAATATTTAACTACTTTGGTGCAGGATTTCCTATTTGACGATATTATAGAGATAGCACAATCAGCAGTTGCATCGAGGTAAAAATACCTCTTTTCAATCAATGTAATTGGAGGAAAAATTTATATTTTAAAAAATCTAAGTTTAAGCCCATATAGCGTCTCGTTGCTATCTTATTTTATGCGAGACAATATCCTTTTATATGGTTTCGTTTTTGTTGAGGTAAAATTCTTAAGTGTTAATATCTTTTATTTTGAAAAACTACCGTGAGCGAGTGCATGGACAGCTATCAATATCCTACAATTCAAGCCAACATTTTAGTAGTTGATGATAAGCCCGATAATGTGCGGCTTTTATCTACAATATTGACCGAACAAGGGTATCAGGTTCGTAAAGCGCTGAACGGGCAAAGGGCGATCGCTACAGTGCAAGAGTTTCCGCCGACTCTAATTTTGCTGGACGTGATGATGCCAGAAATGAATGGATATGAGGTATGTGCAAAGTTGAAAGCTTCACCAAAAACCAGTTCCATTCCCGTGATTTTCTTAAGCGCCTTAGATGACGTTTTAGATAAGGTGAAAGCTTTTGATGTGGGAGCCGTTGACTATATTACTAAACCTTTTCAAGGTAAAGAAGTATTGGCACGAGTGGCGAATCAGTTAACAATTCAAAGTCAACAACAGTTACTTCAAGAGCAAACGAAGCAATTCCAAGAACTTGTCGAACGTTTGCAAAACGAAATTAAAGAGCGGCAGGGGGTGGAGCTAGCTTTACGGCTTGCTCAAACAAAGTCGGATCATTTATTGCTGAATATTTTACCAGCAGCGATTGTTGAAAATTTGAAAAAGGGCGAGGGTTCTCCGGCCCAGAGGTTTGATTCAGCAACAGTTCTTTTTGCCGATATTGTCGATTTTACGTCTATTGCTGCTAGAATGTTACCTCTAGAATTGGTAAATGTACTAAACCAGATTTTTTCAAGGTTTGACCAACTAACTGAAAAACACGGTTTGGAAAAAATTAAAACAATTGGAGATGCTTATATGGTAGCGGGGGGGTTGCCGGTGCCGAGGGCAGATCATGTAGAAGCGATCGCGAATATGGCCTTGGATATGCAGGAAGCGATCGCTGATTTTCAAACTGACAGAGGCGAACCATTTCAAATTCGGATTGGCATTCATACAGGGCCAGTAGTTGCGGGCGTAATTGGCACTAAAAAATTTAGCTATGACTTGTGGGGAGATACTGTTAATGTTGCTTCTCGGATGGAATGTCAAGGATTACCGGGATATATTCAAGTTACTACAGCTATTTACGAACTGTTAAAAGATCGGTATTTATTTGAGGAAAGAGGTGCGATCGCGGTTAAAGGAAAAGGAGAGATGATCGCCTATTGGTTAAAAGCTAAAAAAAATAATTCAGCGGTTGAAAGCGATGCTTGTCTAACGCAGTCCACTCCTACGGAACTAAGAGAGTACCCACATACCCCACTTCTTTAAGAAGTCGGGTATCTAACCTAGGAGCTATGGATGAACGTCGAGCTAATCCTTAAAAAATGAAAACAATTTGCAGTTGCCAATTTGTATTTTCCCGGACGATTTCAATGCGATCGATAAATTCTCGAAAGTAAAACCTGCGTTCTGATTCTGATAAATCGAGCCAAAATTGGGGAAGGGAAACTGTTTGGGCAATTTCTCGCAAATTTACTGGGGGTAGTTGCGCTAATTTGCTTTGCAGTTCGGCAATTTCGGTGCGGATTTTGTAGGCTCTAAACTCTGCCGTTTCCGTGTCTAATATGCCGCTGTCAATCAGGGCCCAAAGTTGCTCTATGATTTCTTGTTTCGATGCGATCGCCCTGACAATTCCTGCTTTCATTCCATTCATATTCGGCATTTGCAACCCAGCAACAGCATCGGGTAAATCCCGACAAATACCGGCGATGGTTAATTGCAATACTTCATCGTAGGAAAGGCCACTACATTTAGGCTGTTTTGGACAGTTAATCGGTCGCAAATAAAGGTATTCTTTTTCTTTGCGGTAGGAGGTGACTTTGGCAACTGTCATGGGCGATTTGCATTCGGCACAAATTGCTAAACCTGCGAGGGAACGTGGGGCGCTAGCGCTGCGAGGAGAAAGGCAGCGGTTGCGGCGCAGCAACCTGTCTATTTGGGCGGCTTCTTCTCTGGAAATAATCGGGACGTGGGTGTTAGAAATTACTTGGCCGTTTTGATATTCTAAATCGCCTCGGTAGGCGGGATTTGTCAGCCAGCGGCGGCCGGTACTTACAGAAATTTTTTTGTTGTATTTCTTGGCTAAATACCGCACGGAACCTCGCAATGAACCGTAAATTAAAAAGTGTTCAAAAAAGTCTTTGACGGTGGGGGCGGTGGTTTTATCGATCGTATAACAATCTTTGCCGCGCCGGTAGCCGTAGGGAGCCTTACCCGGTGGCATCCGGGATTTGATGCGGTTGCGCGCGTGTCCTTTGCGAATACTCCGGCTGTGTTGGCTGCGCTGGATTTCTGCGAGGATTTGCAGCAAGTTTTTGCGGTTTCTTGGTTCTGTTTCTTCTTGGACAATGATTTCGACGCCGAGGTTTTCGAGTTGGGCGAGGTGCGAACACACTTGCTGCAATGTGTCGCCTAGTTCTTCAAACCGCTGAATTAATAAGTATTTGACTGGTTCTGTTTGGCAGTCTTTGAGGAGTTGCTGCAGTTGTTGTCGCCCTCCTAAGTCTTGATAGGTGCGATCGACTTCTTGACCCCAAATTTCCGGTGCGGGTGCTGCTTCCAGTAGCGGTTCGGTGTAAGAATAAGCGATGATTTTCATCTGTTACTCGCTGAGTTCGATGATATTGCCGTCGGGATCTTGGGTAAATAATGCCGATCGACCTGACGCGCTCATTTGGAACGGGCAATTGTGAGCGATTAACTGTTGTTTTGCTGCCTCTAAGTCGGCCACAGAAAATGCTAGATGTCGGTTGCGTCCCCATTTGGCATGGTCTACGGCATCTGGGATAATTGTTGCACCTAAAATTAGGTGGAGCTGGAAGTCGCCGATTTGATACCAAATTCCAGGAAATTTTAAGTCGCGATCGATTTTTTGCAGTTTTAGTACGGTGCTGTAAAAGTGTTGGGATTGTTCCAGGTTGGAGATGAGGATGGCGCTGTGGAGGGATTGAGTAATTTGCATTTTTGTTGGGATTTATGGTTTTTTTTTTACCGCTGATGCAGGCTGATGAACGCAGATTTTTTGCGGTTGGTTGAGTTTTTGATATGATAACATTGTCCGTCGCTCTTAATATATCCATTATCAAGTCTTGTAACAAAAAACTGCCCGCTGGGAGTGTTTTTAACAATGGTTTCTCAAAAAAGTGCGATCGTCTCCAGAGCGGGCAAAATCCGTCTCCGCAATGTCTTGGTAGTTCCCTTTGTTCTCCAAATTTTGGCCGCTGTGGGCTGCGTTGGCTATCTCTCTTACAGAAACGGAGAGCAGATAGTCAACAATATTGTTAGTCAGTTGCGCCACGAAGTGAGTGCGAGAGTTTACGAACGTGTTCAAACCTATCTGGAAGCTCCGCCACTGGTGAATCAGATCAATCAGGATGCTGTACCTTTGGGGGTGTTGAACTTTGACGATTTGGAGCAAGCTAGACCATATTTTTGGAAACAAGTTCTGCAATTTAAGTCGATCGGTCACGCGGGAATTGCCAACGAAAAAGGTCAGTACCTGCGTGTGGGTTGGGTAAATCGCCTGGTTGGACTTGAACAACCTCAGCTTGCCCAGCAACTGATTCCGGGGGGCGGCGACTTGATATATTACAACCTTGACGCTGATGGAAACCCGACAACAATCGACAAAAACACGCCCAATTATGATGTTCGCACCCGCCCTTTTTACAGAGTAGCTGTTGAGAAGAAACAGGCAGCTTGGAGTGAAGTTTATATTAATTTTGGCTACGGTACGCTGCAAATTAATGCGAGTCTACCCTATTATGATGCCGAAGGGAAACTAATTGGCGTGCTGACTTGCCAGATGGGACTAGATCAAATTCGCCAATTCCTGCAAACCTTAAGGGTGGGTAATTCCGGTCAAGTATTTATCATTGAACCCCAGGGTGAGTTAATAGCCACCTCGCTTAAAGAACAGCCTCTTTCGGTGGGAACCGGTAAAGATACAAAGCGGATCAAAGCACAGGAAAGCAGCAACAGGCTGATG
>Ga0209278_1001177_pt1 | contig 16482 bp, 8 predicted proteins | sample JI81BgreenDNA_FD_187504 | JGI IMG/M metagenome (GOLD analysis project Ga0209278, IMG submission 187504) | Wastewater effluent complex algal communities from Wisconsin, to seasonally profile nutrient transformation and Carbon sequestration -... | ecosystem: Engineered > WWTP > Effluent > Algae... | reverse complement strand
CTATGCTGGGTTGGAGGCGCGGACGCTGGATGCGGATGCGCTGCGCTGGGCGCAGGCGCGGTTGCGGATCCTGTCTGGGCTCTACGGGCTGTTGCGGCCTCTGGATCTGATCCAGCCCTATAGGCTGGAGATGGGGAGCAGGCTGGCCAATCCGAAGGGAGCGGACCTGTATGCCTTCTGGGGCAGCCGGATATCTAAGGCGCTAAATACGGCGGCGGAAGAGGCGGGGACGGATATCTTGGTGAACTGCGCGTCGCAGGAGTATTTCGGGGCGGTGGATCTGCGCACGCTGAAGCTGCGGGTGGTGACGCCGGTCTTTCTGGAAGGGCGCGGATCGGAGGCGAAGGTCGTTTCCTTCTTCGCCAAGAAGGCGCGGGGCGCGATGGCCCGGTTCATTGCAGAGCACAGGTTGACCGATGCGGGCGACCTGCGCGGGTTCGACGTGGGCGGTTATGCATTTTGCGCGGACCGGTCCGACGAAGGGCGTCTGGTGTTCCTGCGGGATCAGGCGGCGGAGGCAGCGGCCTGAGCCCGCAGGGACTCGGCAGCGAAGTGCGCGTCCGGCGGGCGGAATTCGGCGATAGTGTCAAGTATCAGGGATTTGCGCAGCGGTTTGGTCATGTGACGATCCATGCCCGCGGCGAGGATCTTCGCGCCGTCCTCTTCCATGGCGTGAGCGGTGAGGGCGATGATGGGAACATGGGCGCGGCCCGCCTCTGCTGCGCGGATCTCGCGGGCGGCGGTGCAACCGTCTAGTTCGGGCATGGAGATATCCATGAAGATGAGGTCGGGGCGGAACTCGCGCCAGAGGTCCACGGCCTGACGGCCATTGTCGGCAAATCGCAGGTCGATCATGTGGTCGCGGAGCATCTTGGCAAGGACAAGCTGGTTCGTCTTGTTGTCTTCTGCGGCGAGGACGCGCATCGGGCGGATCGTGACCGGCGGCGGAGCGGCAGGGCCCGTGGGCAGGGCGCTGCCGATCTGGCGCGACAGGGCGCGGTAGAGATCGGCACGCAGGATCGGCTTGACCAGAATCTCATCGACATGGCCGGAATGGCGGGCGACCTCGGCCGCTGGAAGGGCATCGGGGGCCACCATGAGGATGGAGGCAGGACGCCGTGATGGTGTGATGGCCGCAAGGGCATCGCAGAGGGCGAGGCCGTCAAGGCCATCATGCCCGTGATCGATGAGGATGGCATCCTGCGGCTGTGATCGCAGACGATCCAGCGCCTCGGCGGCAGAGCGGGTGGCGGTGATATCGACACCCAAGGGCGCGATCTGCCGTTCCAGGATGGTGCGGTTTGTGGGATTGGCGGCGCAGAGAAGCAGGTGGCGCAGGCTGGTGGGGACGGGTGCCGCAATCGCGGCCTCGGCCACGGGAAGTGTGACGGCGAAGCCGAAGCAGGAGCCGCGGCCAGGGTCGCTTTCAACCCAGATCTCCCCCTGCATCAGATCCAGGAGCCGTCGGGTGATGGCAAGGCCAAGCCCCGTACCCTCGAAGCGGCGATTGGCGGCATCCTCGACCTGCGTGAACTCTCCGAAGATGTGGTCGAGCTTGTCTGCAGCGATGCCGATGCCGGTGTCCTCGACAGTGAGGTGCAGACGGATCGTGCCGGTGTCCTCCGGGCGACCCACGATACGGATGAGGACATGTCCGGTTTCGGTGAATTTCACCGCATTGCCCATGAGGTTCGTGAGGACCTGCCGCAGGCGGCCCGCATCGCCGACGAAGCGGGTAGGAAGGAACATGTCGTAATCGGCGATGAGTTCGATTCCCTTGGCCCGGGCCTGCGGTTGTAGGAGGATCGCGGTTTCGTGGACGAGGCGCTCGAGATCGAAGGGTTCCGGATGCAGGACGAGGCGGCCCGCCTCGATCTTGGAGTAATCGAGCACATCGTTGATGATGGTCAGGAGCGCCTCGCCGGAAGATCGGATGGTTTCGGCGAAGAGACGCTGTTCCTCGGTCAGGTCGGTGCCGCAGAGGAGTTCGGCCATGCCCACGACACCGTTCATCGGGGTTCTGATCTCATGGCTCATGTTGGCGAGGAAGGCGGATTTGGCGCGGTTTGCAGCCTCGGCCGCGCTTCGGGCGGCCTGAAGCCCCTCTTGCGTGGCGCGTTCAGTTGTTATGTCGCTGCGCAGGCCCACGCGGCCGCCATCGGGGGTGGGTTGATCCTGCGCACGAATCCAGCGGCCGTCGGTGAGGTGCTGTTCGGAAGAGCCGCGGGCATGGCGGAACTCTGCAAGTCGGTCGGCAAGCCATTCCTCCTCTCGCCCAATCGCATCGGCGTGCAGGCCTTTTGCGAGGACCGCGCGGAGAATGTCTTCGAACCGGGTGCCCGCCTGCGCGAGGTCGGGCGGAAGTGCGTAGAGGTCGCGATAGCGGCTGTTGCAGATGATCAGCCGATCCTGCCTATCGAAGAGGACAAACCCATCGGGTATCGCCTCGACCGCGGCGCGGAGGCGCATTTCAGCTGTGATGTCCACCGCGAGCGACACCCTGTCACCATCGCGGGCGCGGCTGTCCTCGAGTCGGATCCAGCGGCCGGACAGGAGCGGGAGTTCAATCGGGGAGATGTCGTCGGCGGCGATGCGGTCGAGCATCGTTGCAATCCAGAGGTCGAGGGGGCCTTCGATGGCAAGATGGGCAGCGAGGGCGGCGAGAAGATCAGGGTAGGACATGCCCTGCGTGATGCCCGCGCCGTCGAAGGCTTGCCTCCATGCGTGATTGGCAAGAAGCAGGCGATCGGTGCCATCGAAGACCGCGAAGCCATCGCGGATGACATCCAGCGAGGTGCGCAGGCGGCGTTCGGCCATGACTGCCGCCGTATGCGCGCGGTCCAAGTCGCCCATGTAGCGTTCGTTCTGCCCCTTGAGCCTTTCCGCCTCGGACCGGGCGGCGCGGGCAGACTGCCGTTCCTCGACCACGAGGTCGGCAAGGGCTCGGGCCTGCAGCGCCAGTTTTTCGTTGGCGGCGGCAAGTTCGCGCCCTTTCCATTCAAGGTGCCGCTCGGCCGCAAGACGTGCGCGGCGTTCCTTGGCAAGGCGTTCTGACATTGTCAGGGAAGCTGTCGTCATCGCGGGGTGCCTTCGGGCCGAATCCATGTGAACGGGCCCCAGCATCGGCGGAGACGGTGAACAGGGGGTTAAGCGGATTGAGGCATGGCGGGGCCTGAGACTCATTGCCAGCGGCGGGCGTGGCGTGCCAGCATCGGAGGGTGATTTCAGCCTTTGGTGTGGCCATGCGACTTTCTTCCCTGATGATTTCCTGCCTTCTGGTCCTTTCCCCCACCCTTGCGGCGGCGCAGGACCTTGTTCCGGAGCGGCGGATGGTGCTGGTGCAGGATGAGGACCTGCCGGGGGGAGATTTCGCGTCGTCCTTCGATACCACGCTGGAGGCCTGCGAGCGGGCCTGTCTGGCCAACGCGCAATGCGAGGCGATGACCTTCAACAGCCGGAACGGAAGCTGCTTCCTGAAGGCAGGGGCCGGGGAAGGCGCGGCCTATGGCGGGGCTATTTCGGGCCGGGTGTCGGTCGCGGCGGAGGGTGTGGCGGCGCGAGCGATGGTGCGACGAGGCGAGGTGCCCTTCGTGCAGGATTGGGAATGGTCGGGCGCGCGCGATCAGGCCGTCGCCATGGCGCGGGACCATGTGACGGGGGATTGGACGGCGGCGGAACTGGCCTCGGCGGCGGTGGATGCCGAAATGGGCGGGGATGTCGCAGCGTCGGCGAATTTCATGGGATCGGTGGTCGCGCGGACCGATGCGGCGGGTGATTGGGCGGAACATGCGCGGCTATTGCTGGCGGCGGGAGAGACGGATGCGCAGCAGAGCCAGTGGTATCGCGAGCGCGCGTTGCGGGCGGCACTGAATGCTTGGCTGCGGGCCGATGGCGCGGCAGAGCGGCATAATGTGCTGTTGACGATGGGCATGGCGCTGGAACGGCTGGGGCGCGGGGGAGATACGGTCAAGGCGCTGCGTCTGGCGCAGTCGTTGCGGGCGCGGGACGATACGGCGGCGCTGCTGGCAGACATGGCCGCGAAGTATGGCTTCCGCGTCGTGGAAAACCGGGTGGAGAGTGACACCGCCCGCCCCCGCATCTGCGCGACGTTTTCCGAGGATCTGGTGGGGAAGGGCGTGGATTACGCGTCCTTCGTGCAGCTGGACGAACCCGGCCTGACGGTCAGCGCGCAATATCGCGACATCTGCGTCGAGGGGCTGGTGCATGGCCAGCGCGCGACGGTGACCTTCCGCGAGGGGCTGCCTGCGGCGGATGGGCAGGTGCTTTCGGCCTCGGTCGACATCACGCAATATGTGCGCGACCGTTCGCCGGGGGTGCGCTTCCCCGGTCGGGCCTATGTGCTGCCCAAGTCGGGTGATCCGGCCCTGCCCGTCGAGACGGTGAACACCGAGGCGGTCGATCTGGTGCTGTATCGGGTAACGGACCGGAACCTGATCCGGGCCTTCCAGAACGGCTATGTGAACGCCCCGATTGCCGAGTGGCAGGAGTATGACTTCACTTCCCAGACTGGGACAGAGGTGTGGCGCGGGTCCGCAACGGTCGGGATGGAGGTGAATCGCGACGTGGTGACGCGGTTGCCGATGGGCGAGGCCTTGGCGGGCCAGCCTGCGGGAGTCTATGCGCTGAGGGCGTCGATCCCCGGCAAGGAGGCGTGGCAGGTTCCGGCGGGGTGGCAGTGGTTCACGGTCTCCGACCTTGGCCTGACGACACTGTCGGGGGTGGACGGGCTGCATGTCTTTGTCCGCGCGCTGGGAACGGCAGAGGCGAAGGCGGTCGTCACGCTGGACCTGCTGTCGAACGGGAACGAGGTGCTGGGGACCGTCGCCACGGATGAGCAGGGTTACGCAAGGTTCGATGCGGGGCTTGTGCAGGGTGTGGGGGCCGCCGCGCCTGCGATGGTCGTCGCGCGGGAGGGGGAGGCGGATGTGGCCTTCCTGTCGCTGAACGATCCCGAATTCGATCTATCGGATCGGGGCGTCGAGGGGCGGGAGGCTGCGCCTCCGGTCGATGTTTTCCTTTCGACGGATCGTGGGGCCTATCGGGCGGGGGAGACTGTCTATGCGACAGCCCTTGCGCGGGACAGCCGTGCTGCGGCGATCGAGGGTTTGCCGCTGACCGTAGTGGTCAAGCGGCCCGACGGGGTGGAACATTCCCGGCAAGTCGTGAATGACTGGGGCGGGGGCTACGTCATCTCGCAGCCCATCCTCGCCACGGCCCCGCGGGGCGTGTGGCGAATGGAGGTGTTGGCGGACGCGGACGCGCCGCCGCTGACCTCGGCCACCTTCCTTGTCGAGGATTTCCTGCCGGAGCGGATTGATTTCGACGTGGCCTTGCCTGCGGGGATGCGTGCGGGCGAGGTGGCGGAGTTCGGCGTTTCGGCGCGCTACCTCTTTGGCGCGCCCGGAGCCGATCTGGCGGTGGAGGGCGAGGTTCTGATCCGCGCAGCCGAGGTGCTGGCGGGTTGGGACGGGTATCGTTTCGGCCCCCATGACGCGCCGTTCAGCGCGGTGATGCAGGGCTTTGATCCGGCGCGGACGGATGCGGCGGGGGTGGCTGCGGTCTCGGTCGCGCTGCCGGATGTGGGTGATCCCGGTGTTCCGCTGGAGGCACGTGTGGCCGTGCGCGTGGCAGAAGGATCGGGCCGCCCGGTGGAACGGGTGGCAACCGTGCCTCTGGCCACAGGCGGGGCGATGATCGGGATCAAGCCGCTGTTCGATGGCGTGGTGGCCGAGAATGCGGAGGCGCGGTTTGCGCTGGCCGGCGTGGGCGCGGATGGGAAGGCCGCGCCGATGGCGGCGAAATGGGAGTTGGTGCGGATCGAGACGAGCTATCAATGGTACCAATCCTACGGCAACTGGATGTGGGAACCCGTTACCCGACGCGAAAGGGTAGCGCAGGGCGAGGTTGCGCTGGATGGTGGCGTTGAGATCGCGGTGCCGGTCAAGTGGGGGGAATATGTCCTGACCGTGGCGCAGGCGGATGGGTTGGCGGTGACCTCGGTTCCCTTCAGCGCGGGCTGGTTTGCGGCGGCGGATGCGGCGGCGACGCCGGATACTTTGGAGCTTTCGCTGGACAAGGCGGCCTATGCGGCGGGGGATGTGGCCAAGCTGCGTCTGGTGCCACGGTTCGCGGGCAAGGCGGTGGTGATGGTGCTGTCGAACCGTCTGGTCGCCATGCAGGCGGTGGATGTTGCGGAGGGCGAGAATGTTATCGACCTGCCCGTCACGGATGACTGGGGCGCGGGGGTCTATGTCACCGCGCAGGTGCTGCGGCCCATGGACGTGGCGGCGGGGCGCAATCCGGCGCGGGCCTTGGGGCTGGCCCATGCCGGGGTGGACCCGGGGGCGCGGGCGTTGAGCGCGTTGGTCGAGGTGCCGGCAGAGGCCGATCCGCGCGGGGTGCTGCCGGTTGCGGTGAAGGTGGATGGGGTGACGGCGGGCGAGACGGCCTATGTCACAATCGCGGCGGTGGATCAGGGCATCCTGAACCTTACGGGCTACACGGCCCCCGATCCGCAGGGGCATTACTTCGGACAGCGCAAGCTGGGCGTCGGCATCCGGGACATTTACGGGCGGTTGATCGACGGGATGAACGGGGCCGAGGGGACAGTGCGCTCTGGCGGTGATGCGGGCGCGCAGGCGCGGTTGCAGGCCCCACCGCCGACAGAGGAACTGGTCGCCTATTTCACGGGTCCGGTGGAAGTCGGCGCGGATGGCTATGCGCGGGCGGAATTCACGCTTCCCGCCTTCAACGGCACGGTCAAGGTGATGGCTGTGGCATGGTCGAAGACCGGCGTGGGACAGGCCAGCGCCGATGTGCTGGTGCGTGATCCGGTGGTGGTGACGGCCTCCCTCCCGCGTTTCATGGCGCCGGGGGATGAGGCCCGTGTGCTGCTGGAGATCGTTCATGCGACGGGGCCCTTCGGGACGATGGGGCTGGCGGTCGAGGGGCGTGGCGTGACGCTGGGCGATGCGCCCGCGACGGTTGATCTGGCCGAGAAGGGGAAGGCGGTGATCGCGGTTCCCGTGACGGCGGGTGAGGAAGGGATGCAGGAGGTTGCGGTTTCGCTGACCACGCCGGATGGCAAGGTGCTGGAGAAGGTGCTTTCGCTGCCGGTGCAGCGGAACGACCCCGAAGTGGTGCGCGTGTCGCGTTTCGATCTGGCGTCAGGGCAGACCTTTGCCTTCGACGATGCGGTTCTGGCGGGCTATCTGCCCGGCGCGCGGGCGACTTTGGCCATCGGCCCCTTGGCGCGGCTGAATGCGCCGGGCCTCCTCGCCTCGCTGGACCTTTACCCCTACGGCTGCACCGAACAGATGGTATCGAAGGGGATGCCGCTTCTCTACTTCGACGAGGTGGCGCAGGCCATGTCGCTGCCTTGGGCTGACAACGTGCAGGGCCGAGTGCAAGAAGCGGTGGCGGAAATCCTGACGCATCAGGGGGCGGAAGGGGGCTTTGGTCTGTGGTCGCCGGGGTCGGGCGATTTCTGGCTGGATGCCTATGTGACGGACTTCCTGTCGCGCGCCAAGGCGCGGGGGTTCGACGTGCCGGATGCGGGTTTCCGCATGGCGCTGGACAACCTGCGTAATCAGGTGAATTTCGCGCCTGACTTCGATTACGGCGGCGAGGCGTTGGCCTATGCCCTGATGGTGCTGGCGCGGGAGGGGGCGGCGGCGATCGGCGATCTGAGGTATTATGCCGATGTGAAAGGCGACGCCTTCGCCACGCCCACCGCGATGGCGCAGCTTGGCGCGGCGCTGGCGGCCTATGGTGAACAGCAACGGGCCGATGCGATGTTCGCGCGGGCGGCGGCGGCTTTGGACGCGGCGGCGGGCGAGACGGAGCAGGTCTTCCGCGCGGATTACGGGACGGGCTATCGGGACGCGGCGGCGGTGTTGACGCTGGCGGTGGAAGCCGGGTCCAACGCCGTGGACCGCGAGGCGCTGACGGACCGGATCGCCACATCGGGGGTGCTGTCGACGCAGGAAAGCACATGGGCGCTGCTGGCGGCCAATGCGCTGATCGACGGGCCGGATGTTTCGGGCGTGACGATCGACGGCGCGGCGGCGGAAGGGCCGCTGGTAGAGATGCGCGCGCTGGGTGGGGCACCTGTGGCGGTGGCGAATGGCGGGGCGGATACGACGCTGACCGTGACAACCTTTGGCGTGCCCGAGGGGGATGAAGCGGCGTCGGGCAATGGCTATACGATTTCCCGTTCCTACTATGCGATGGACGGCACGCCGGTGGATGCCTCCTCGGTCAAGGTCGGGACGCGGATGGTGGCTGTGCTGGAGGTCATCCCCTTTGGCCGTGGCGAGGCGCGGCTGATGGTGGCGGACCCGCTGCCTGCGGGGTTCGAGATCGACAATCCGAACCTGATGACAGGGGGCGCGGTGCCCGCGCTGGCGGGGCTGGATCTGCTGGATGGGGTGACTCATGCGGAGTATCGGCAGGACCGTTTCCTTGCCGCCGTGGACCGGATGGACAATGCGCCCTTCCGGCTGGGTTATGTGGTGCGGGCGGTGTCGCCCGGCACGTTCCGGCATCCGGCGGCCTCGGTCGAGGATATGTATCGGCCTGATTTCCGCGCGGTGGGGGAAACCGGACGGGTAAGCGTGACGGAATGATCCGCGCGCGGGGCGTCCTTGCGCTGGCGGCTGGCCTGTGGCTGGCCGCCATGGCGCGGGACGGGTTCGATGGCTGGGTGGCGGCGACGGTGCTGCCGCCGCTGGTGCCGGAGACTTCGGTTCTGGTCGAGGACCGCGAGGGGCGGCTGTTGCGCGCCTATACGGTGGCGGACGGGCGGTGGCGGCTGGCCGTTTCCCCCGATGCGGTGGATGCCGGTTTCATCGAGATGCTCATCGCCTATGAGGATGGGCGGTTCCGTGACCACTCCGGGGTGGATATGCGAGCGCTGCTGCGCGCGGTGGCGCAGGCGGTGTGGAATGGCGGGGTGGTGTCGGGCGGATCCACCCTGACCATGCAGGTGGCGCGTCTGCTGGAGGAGAGCGGGACGGGGCGGATTGAGGGCAAGCTCAGGCAGATGCGTGTGGCGCTGGCGCTGGAGCGGCGGTTGAGCAAGGAGCAGATCCTTGGGCTTTACCTGCTGCTGGCCCCCTATGGCGGGAATATCGAAGGCGTGCGGGCGGCGACGCTGGCCTATTTCGGCAAGGAGCCATGGCGGCTGACCCCGGCGGAGGCGGCGCTTTTGGTGGCCATTCCGCAAAGCCCGGAGGGGCGTCGTCCCGACCGCCATCCGGAAGCGGCAGAGGCGGCACGGGCGCGGGTTCTGGCGCGGGCGATGGCGAAGGGAATCGTGGCAGAGGATCAGGCGCAGGCGGCGGGGCGGGAGTTGGTGCCCGTCGCGCGGCGGGCGGTGCCTGCCATCGCGCCGCATCTGGCGGATCGCGCGCGGGCGGAGGAACCGATGGCGCGGGTGCATCGGCTGACCGTGGATCGCGGTTTGCAGGTCGCGTTGGAGCAACTGGCGGCCGAGACGGTGCAGCATCAGGGCGAGCGGTTGCAGGTCGCCATGGTGGTGGCGGATCATGCGACGGGGGAGATCCTCGCCTCGGTCGGGTCGGCGGCGTTTCGGGCGGATGCGCGGCAGGGGTTCGTGGACATGACGCAGGCGCTGCGGTCGCCGGGATCGACCTTGAAGCCCTTGGTCTATGCGCTGGCCTTCGATGAGGGGTTGGCCCATCCCGAAACGATGATCGAGGATCGGCCCGCGCGCTTCGGCACCTATGCACCGCAGAATTTCGACCGGATCTATCGCGGCACGGTGCGGGTGCGCGAGGCTTTGCAGATGTCGCTGAACATACCCGTGGTGCAACTGACCGAGGCGATGGGGCCAGCGCGGCTGCTGGTGGCGCTGGATCGGGCGGGGGTGAAGTATCGGCTGCCTGAGGGCAAGCCGGGGCTGGCCATCGCGCTGGGCGGGATCGGGGTGAGCCTGCAGGACATGGTGCAGCTTTACGCCGGGCTGGCGCGGGGCGGCGTGGCGCTGCCCTTGCGGTGGCGGATGGAGGGCGAGGCGGCAGAGGGCGCGCGGGTCGTGTCGCGGCGGGCGGCGTGGCAGGTGGGGGATATTCTGGCAGGGCTGGCCCCGCCGCCGGGATCGCCCGCGAACCGGCTGGCCTACAAGACCGGGACGAGCTACGGGCATCGGGATGCATGGGCCATCGGGTTCGATGGGCGGCATGTGGTGGGGGTTTGGCTGGGGCGCGCTGACGGGACGCCCGTGCCGGGCGTCTTTGGCGCGGACCTTGCCGCGCCGGTGCTGTTTCAGGCCTTTCAAAGGGTGAAGCCCGCGCTGGAGGCGCAGCCCCCTGCCCCGCCTGAGACGCTGCTCGTGGCCAATGCGCAACTGCCCGCGCCCTTGCAGCGGTTCCGCGCACGGGGGGCGGTGTTCGAGGCCGGGCGGGATGCGCCCGCCGTGGCCTTTCCGCCCGACGGGGCCGAGGTGGAGCGGTTGCCAGATGGCGTGATGGTGAGGGTGGAAGGCGGGCGCGCGCCCTTTACCTGGCTGGCCGATGGCGCGCCGATGGTGACGGGAGAGCGGTCGCGCGAGCTGGTGCTGCCCCTGACGGGGGTGGGGTTCACCACGCTGTCGGTGATCGACGCCGAGGGGCGCAGCGCAAGGGCGCGGGTCAGGTTGAGATGAGAGACCCCACCCCGAGCCTGACCCGGGGCCTCATGCCATGCCGGGGAGTGCGGGGCGAGGTGGAGGTCCCGGGACAGGCCCGGGACGGGGTTTCGATATTCATGCGCTCGGGCGAAAGGCGCGGCAAGAGCGGAGGCTAGACCCGCTCGATGGCGACCGAGATGCCCTGACCGCCGCCGATGCACATGGTGAGAAGCGCCGTGCCCTGCCCTGTTCTTTCCAGCGCGTGAAGCGCCTTCACCGCAAGGATCGCGCCCGTCGCGCCGACCGGGTGGCCAAGGGCAATGGCCCCGCCTGCCGGGTTCACCTTGGCGGGATCGAGGTTCAGGGCGCGCGAAACGGCGAGGGCCTGCGCGGCGAAGGCCTCGTTGCTTTCGACAAGGTCGAAATCCTGCGGTGCCATGCCCAGTTTGGCGCAGAGCGCCTGCGTGGCGGGGATGGGGCCAAGGCCCATTACGCGCGGGTCAACGCCCGCCACGGCATAGCCCATGATGCGGGCGCGGGCACCGTCGCGTCTGCCTTTCGACAGGATCAGCGCGGCGGCCCCGTCATTGATGCCGGAGGCATTGCCTGCGGTTACGCTGCCATCCTTCTGGAAGACCGGCTTCAGGCCCGACAGCGCGTCGAGCGAGGTTTCCTTGGGGTGTTCGTCGCGGTCGAAGGTGACGGGCCCTTTGCGGGACGCGATTTCCACAGGCGTGATTTCGGCGGTGAACCAGCCTTCGGCCAAGGCACGGGCGGCGCGGGTCTGGCTTTCCAGTGCGAAGGCATCCTGATCGGCGCGGGTGATGCCGTGCTGCGCGGCGACATTCTCGGCCGTCACGCCCATATGGCCGGTGCCGAAGGGGCAGGTGAGCGCGCCCGTCATCATGTCCACCGCGCGGGTGTCGCCCATCTTCGTGCTGAAGCGGGCGGCGGGCAGGGTATGGGGGGAGCGGGACATGCATTCCGCCCCGCCCACCAGAGCGAGGTCGGCATCGCCGAGCATGAGGGATTGCGCGCCGGAGACGATGGCCTGCAGGCCCGAACCGCAGAGGCGGTTGACGTTCATCGCGGGCGTTCCCTGCGGCACGCCTGCCTGCATGGCGGCGACGCGCGACAGATACATGTCGCGCGGTTCGGTGTTGATGACATGGCCGAAGACGGTGGTGCCGATGGCGGCGGGATCGACACCCGCGCGGGCCATGGCTGCGCGGGCGGCGGTTGTGGCGAGGTCGATGGGGGCCATGCCTGCGAGTGATCCGCCGAAGGTGCCGATGGCGGTGCGCGCGCCGGAAAGGATGTAGATGTCGGTCATGGCTGTGGCCCCCTGCACTGTTTTCCGGCACAGCATGGCACGGCTTGGGCGGCGATGCAGCGGTGACGTCGCGTTGGAACCGGCATGTCGCTGGCGTGATTGACAGTTTCGGGGCCACGAGGGAGATGTGCCGCGCAAGTCATTTCGAGAGCATCCCTTGTCCTCCCTCATCCGCACCCATGCCGCGCTGTTGATCGCGGGTATCCTGTCCTTTGCGATCATGGGGGCGGGGCAGTCGCTGTATGGCCCTGCGCTGCCTGCCTTCGCGCGGGAATTCGGGCTGACGGTGGGGCAGGCCGGGTGGCTGGTTTCTGCGCTGTGGATCGGGTCGGCGACCGGGGTCGCGCTGATGTTCTTTCGGGGGCGGCAGGTGACGCCGCGCCATGCGCTGGGGGTGATGGTCGTGGGGTCGGGGATCATCGCGGCCGGCATCGGCTGGTGGCCGACGCTGGCGGGATCGGTGATCTTTGGGATGGGATACGGGATTGCGACGGTGGTGTTCAATCCGCGCGTGCTGCGGGCCTTTGGCGCGAAGGGGCCGTCGATGGTGAGCCTGCTGAACGCCATGTTCGCGGTGGGGGCGATCATCGCGCCGCTTGGATTCGTCGCCATCGGGTCGAACCCGCATCTGGCCTTTGCTGTGGTGGCGGGGCTTTGCGCGCTGATCTGGCTTGCGGCGGGGACGGGCGAGCGGGTGGACGAGGCGGCGGCAGCAGGTGCTGCGTCAAAGCCTTATCGGTTCCGGGCGGGTCTGTTGTGCTTTGGCGTGGTCTGCATCGGGGTGGAGGCCTGCCTGATCGGGCTTGGACCAACCGCGCTGATCACCGCGGGGGCGAGCGAGGAGACGGCGGCGCGGGCGCTTTCGGGGTTTTTCGTGGCCTTTCTGATTTCCCGCTCGGCGCTGGTCTTCGTGGCGCATCTGGTGCCGCCCTTTGCCGTTTATGCGGGGGCAATGACGGGGGCAGCGATCTGCGCCCTTGGGGCGGTCGTCCTGCCCGCGGTGCCGTTCTTCATGGCGATGGGGGCCTTTGCCGGGCTGTTCTTCCCCGGGTTCTTCGTGACCGCCTCACGCGTGATGGGGGATGATCCGCGCGTGACGCCCACGATCATCGCGGCGGGGCTGGTGGGGGGGATTTCCTCGCCCGTCATCCTTGGCTGGCTGGTCGAGGGGATGGGGGAGCGGGGGTTCTTCCAGATCATTGCCGGGCTGACGGTGGCCACCGCGGCGGTGGCCCTGCTGCTGCTGCGGAAGGTGAGCGCGGAGGTGCGGGCCTAGATCAGCCCGCCTGCCAGACTTTCACCGCATCCAGCGGCCAGAGCAGCATCAGGATGTTGAGGGCGAGCCCGTCGCGGATGAGCCATGTCGTGAGCGCCTCGAAGAAGACGATGATCGCGACCGACGCCCAGACGGGCAGGATGCGGGCAAGGAAGAAGCCCGCGATCATCGCCACGATATCGGCCACTGAGTTGATGACGCTATCGCCGTAGTAATCGAGCGAGATGGTGACAGAGCGGTAGCGTTCGATGACGGCTTCGGAATTCTCCACGATCTCCCACGCGCTTTCGATGACGGTGGCGATGGTGAGGCGCCACGCGAAGGAGAGGCGGCGGGCGGTGACGTGGAGAAGGCCGTAGAAGAGAAGGCCGTGGATGAGGTGCGAGGGGGTATACCAGTCGCTGAGGTGCTGTGAATTCTCGGAACTGACGGTCTGGCCGTGCCAGAGCTTTACGTAACCGCATTCGCAGATCGGGACCCGCCCGACATGCCAGAGCCAGAAGGCGGCAAGCGCCACGATGGCCGCCGTGAGGAGGTGGGGAAGGCGGTTGTCTTCGGTCATGCGGCACCCGGTGATGATCGCGGCATCCAAGCGGAAAGCGGGGCGGCTGTCACCCCCTTTGCCTTTGGCGGCGCGGCGCTAGGTTTGCGGGCATGAACAAATATGGGCCAACGCGTGGCGAGCATCTGTTTCGCCTGATCTTCTCTCTCTTCGGGCTGGGCTGCATCGGAGTGCTGTTCGCCGTGCATGGCGTGCCGCGCGGACCGGGGTTGGTGGAGGTGGTCGGCATCGCCGGGGCCTTCTTCGGCGGGTCGGCGGTATGGTCGGCGCGGGCGCTGCTCAGGACAGGTTAGGGCCTGAGGGGGACGCGCCCCTTGGCGGTGAGGCGCCAGACATCGCGCCCTTCGATGACGATGGCCGTCAGCGGGCCACCATAGGCGGCGGAACTGTCGATATTCACGCGGTTGCCGTAATGGGTGGCGTTGTCCAGCGCGGTATGGCCATGGACGACAAGGAAGCCGTGATCGCGGGTATCTTCAAGGAACCCGGCGCGTATCCAGACCAGATCGGTTTCATGCTGCTGCGGCATGGGGATGCCGGGACGGATGCCCGCATGGACGAAGACGCAATCGCCGCGTTGCAGCCATGTCGGGCGGCTTTCGAGGAAGATGCGATGGTCGAGGGGGACGGCCTCCACCGCCTCGGCATGGACGGGGGCGATGGGACGGTCTGCCGGGTTCTTGACGCCATAGGAAGCCAGAGTGGCCGCACCGCCAAGGCGCGGGTGCAGCCATGACAGGTCCGGGCGCAGGCCGGGTTCCGCCTCGGCGGGGTCGCGCAGGAAGCGGGTGAACATGCGGTCGTGATTGCCCTTGAGCGTGACCCAGTTCTCGCCCCGCTTGGTGCCCTGCCGCAGGTGTTCGACGACGCCACGGCAATCGGGGCCGCGGTCGACGAGGTCGCCAAGATGGATGACGGGGGCGTCATGGTCACCCGCGGCGCGGCGATCCTCGGCGATCAAGTCGTGGGCGCGGAGAAGCAGGTCGAGATGGCCGTGAATGTCGCCTATGGCGTAGCTGCGCATCGTGCCTGTCCGGGTTTCCCTGTGGAACGCCCGGGGGTTTCACACCCCCGGACCCCCGTGGGATATTTGGGAACGGATGAAGGGGCAAGGCGCATCGCCCTTTCATCTTCGTTTTGTCAGGCCACGTCGAATTCCAGCGGCTTTACCTGCTGGAACATGCCGGTGGATTCCAGCGTCTCCACCACCTTCGGATCGATCGGTTGATCGAGGTAGAGGATGGCGATCGCGTCCTGACCCACGCCGGAACGGCCGAGGGTGAAGTTCGCGATGTTGACGTTGTTCTTGCCCATCGTCATGCCCAGAAGGCCGATGATGCCCGGCACGTCTTCGTTCGTGGTATAGAGCATGTGCTGGCCGATCTCGGCGTCGATATTGATGCCCTTGATCTGGATGAAACGCGGTTTGCCGTCGGAGAAGCAGGTGCCCGCCACGGAGCGTTCGCGTTTGTCGGTGACCATCGTGACCTTGATATAGGCATCGAAGACGCCCGTCTTTTCCTGGCGGGTGGTGGAAATCTGGATGCCGCGTTCCTTGGCCACCACGGGGGCGGAGACGAGGTTGACGTCCGGGTTGTGCGCCTTGAGCACGCCCGCGATCACCGACTGGTTCAGCGCGGCGAGGTTCATGTCGGCCACGGCCCCGTCGTAGAGGATGTTGATGGCTTTGATGGGTTCGTCGGTCATCTGGCCGATGAAGGCGCCCAGATGCAGGGCGAGTTTCACCCACGGGCCCATGACGGCGGCTTCTTCTGCCGTGACGTTGGGCATGTTGAGCGCGTTCTGCACGGCGCCGGTGAGCAGGTAGTCGGACATCTGTTCGGCGACCTGCAGGGCCACATTCTCCTGCGCCTCGGTGGTCGATGCGCCGAGGTGGGGGGTGCAGACGACGTTGGGATGGTTGAAGAGGACGTTTTCGGTGGCGGGTTCCACCTCGAACACGTCAAGGGCTGCTGCGGCGACGTGGCCGGTGTCGAGTGCGTCCTTCAATGCCGCCTCGTCGATCAGGCCGCCACGGGCGCAGTTGATGATGCGGACGCCCTTCTTGGTTTTCGCGAGGTTCTCACGCGACAGGATGTTGCGGGTCTTGTCGGTCAGCGGGACGTGGAGGGTGATGAAATCGGCGCGGGCGAGGAGGTCGTCGAGTTCGACCTTGGTGACGCCCAGTTGTTTCGCGCGTTCTTCGGACAGGAAGGGGTCATAGGCCACGACCTTCATCTTCAGGCCAACCGCACGGTCGCAGACGATGCCGCCGATGTTGCCCGCGCCGATGACGCCGAGGGTCTTGTTGAAGAGTTCGACGCCCATGAATTTCGACTTTTCCCACTTGCCCGCATGGGTGGAGGCGTTGGCCTCGGGGATCTGGCGGGCGATGGAGAACATCATGGCGATGGCGTGTTCGGCGGTGGTAATGGAGTTGCCGAAGGGCGTGTTCATCACGATGACGCCCTTTTTCGACGCCGCCGGGATGTCGACATTGTCGACGCCGATGCCGGCGCGGCCGACGACCTTGAGGTTCGTGGCGGATTCGAGAAGTTTCTCGGTGACCTTGGTCGCCGAGCGGATGGCGAGGCCGTCATATTGGCCGATGAGTTCGGCCAGCTTTTCCTTGTCCTTGCCGAGTTTCGGCATGTAGTCCA
>Ga0209278_1001176_pt1 | contig 16489 bp, 11 predicted proteins | sample JI81BgreenDNA_FD_187504 | JGI IMG/M metagenome (GOLD analysis project Ga0209278, IMG submission 187504) | Wastewater effluent complex algal communities from Wisconsin, to seasonally profile nutrient transformation and Carbon sequestration -... | ecosystem: Engineered > WWTP > Effluent > Algae... | reverse complement strand
AACTGACGCACTTCTGTCACTGTTGTGCGGAGCACTTCGCCCAAATCCAGAGACTGGCGGATGTGCTGAGTAATCGTCGCCATCAGCAGTTCTCGTTCGTTCTGCTGCCGCAGCGTCTCTTCTGCCCGCTTGTACTCAGTGATATCTTGAGCGGTGCCGAAAATTTGTTTGGGACAGCCGTCGGCTGTGCGGGCGAAAACTTGGTCGCGGCAGCGAAACCAGCGCCATTGGCCCGATCGATGTTTGAGCCGATATTCCAACTCCAAAATATGCCCGTCTTGAGTCGAGGGAAATTTTTTCTGGTGGGCTTTGAGCCTCGGCAAATCTTCTGGGTACACCAAACTGGAGTACAAAGCAGTTTGCATCTGTAAAATTTCTTGGGGAGTGTAGCCCAGCAATTTAGAAGCTTGACCGTTGACGTAGACGTTGCGCTGTTGGGTCAAATCGTAGATGTAGAGCAAATAAGGCGCCGCGTCAGCAATTTGCTGGATGAAATGCTGGCTCGATCGCAATTCTTCCTCCACCCGCTGACGCACTTGCACTTCTTCCACAGCTTGATCCCGCATTGTGCGGTAAGCTTGGATGCGATGGGTGAGGTCGGTCACGTCTTGAATCACCAGCAGCGCGTAGAACGATGGGGCATTGACCCCCGGCCATATTGATGACGAAACTGAGGGTGGAGATTCCCTAGACACAAAAGCACTTCTTGACGATCGGGAGCCGACAGTACCGTCTGATTCCAACTCAAGAGTATGGAGAACCCAGTCTCTAATCTCCTGTTCTTCAATGCCAGCCTCTACGGCCGGCACAGCAGTCACAGTAGTTTGCTGAATTCGCTGCTGGCCGTCTTGCCAAGTTGCCGGAATCAGGTGTTTGTGAATTTGAGAAGAAAAAATTGTTGGCGGGCCTCCTGCAAAGATTTGCTTGAAGCGAGTGGCGTACTTTAACTGACTCAGGTGAGGAAAATGGGTTGTGATCTTTGTTCCCAATATTTGGCTGCGGGAAATTTTAGTCCACTCTTCGAGACAAGTGTTCCAAAACAGCACCACAAAATCCTCTTGCAGCAAGCAGGCGCCGACTGGTACGCTGTCGAGAACCCCAAACTTTTCCTTAATACTTTTGCTCTCCTCAATCATAGACCCCCGGCAAGTTGATTGATAGCAGTCAACAAGGTGTCAAAGGAATTAACATTGAAAATAAGAATGATATCTCCTTCAATGTGAAGCCTTTCAATCATGAAACTGGTCTGGGCTAATAAAACAACTGTATCAGTAGCTAAACCGCCAGATATCAGCAAACTAGCAATCGTCCCTTCGCTATAAGTGGGAATTGAATAGTTCAGGCGCTGCTGAAGTACGTTGCTGATTGCACCCATGACCCCATTAATTACAATATTTCCCACTTCACTCAGCGTACCAATTTTGACTGAATCGAGATCCTGAGTTCCAGCTTCTTCCCCTGTCAGCATTGTCACCAGCAGGGCAGCGCTGTTTGTGGGAAAGACTAGCTGGGCAATGCCTCCAAAGGAGCCTGTGAATTTGAGCTGGACAGCGGCGATTTGCTCGCCGTTGAGGTGTTGCTCTAACTCTTCTGCCACGTCGATGGGAGTCAGAATCTGAAGGTAGGGAATTTGCAAGCGAATCGGGGAGTCGATCATGTCGTTCAAAACCCCTGCGGCTTGACCGATCCCGATGTTGACGAGTTCCTGCAAAGCATCGAGCTGTCGAGTGCTTAATTTCATTGGGTGTTCTCCTCGCTGACACTGAGAGCTTTTTTGATCCACCCGATTAGTTCGTCTGAGTTGGGCATTTTGTGAATGACTGCTAGGGCTCCGAGTTCCATGCACTCGGAGCGTGTGCTGGCTTGGATGTCTGCGGTAATGACGATCACTGGAATTTTATATCCTCGATCGCGCATGGCTTGCAGGACTTCCCTACCTTCCATTTCCGGCATCAGCAAATCCAAGAGCATACAGTTTGGGGTTTTAGTGCCGAGCAGTTCTAGAGCTTCTGGGCCGCTGGATGCTTCCCAAGTCTCGTATCCTTCTGCTCGCAGGATTTTGCAGATTACCCTGCGAGTCAACCACGAATCTTCGACAACGAGAATTGATGTCACTACGTTCTCCTCCTTCTATTGTTTAGGACTGACCGGCGTTGCAGGTACTGCTTTTATCTTGACAGTAATTTAAAGTGCTGAGACGGTGTGCGATCGAGCTTCACTTGCAATTCCTGTTCTTAAAAACTAACGCATTAATGTATTGGATAGTTTAGTATCTTGGACTATGTGAAGAAAAAACCCGGTTTCTGAATGAAACCAGGTTTGCGGGATCTCTATTGCTCCTAACATGGGCGCTCAATTATAGATTACCAAACGCTTCCGGAGGGACTCTACTCGCTGTTTAGCCGTGGTATTGTCTGGCTCGCAGGCGAGAGCTTGTTCGTAGATTTCCAAGGCTTGAGCTGTTAATTTTTTGCGCTCGTAGGCGTGACCCAGATTATTGAGAGATGTAACGTATTCTGGCTGCAACTTCAGGGCTTCTTTGTAGTGGCGGATGGCGATGTCGTACTGTTCTTGGCCAAAGTGTGCAAAACCGAGGGCGTTGTAGATAACAGCTTGATTTTCTTCGCCTTCTAAGTCTTTGGCTTTCAGGGCTTTTTGAAACAGTACGATCGCCTGGGAGTAAAGCTTCTTATCTAGATAGATACTTCCTAATTCGTAGTATTCCTGCGCTGTTCCTTTTTCTACGGTCAGCTTATTTTCTAAGCGTTCCAGAGACATTTCCAGCTTCCGAGTTTTGAGAATCTGGCGCACCACAAACCAGGAAGTGCTGCCGAGTATAGCGAGCAGGACTGACAAGTAAATAATGAGCAAATTACTATCCATGTTTTTCTTAAAATTAGGTAGGTCTGTGGAAGGTTTTATTTATTTTAAGGCAGTAGAAATCTCTGATATCTGCTTCTGCAACTGTATAAAAAACAACGAAATAGCGATCGACTGGCCCGATCGCGATTTCTGAAAAAGCAAGAGTCCAGAAGTAAGAACAAAGAAGGAAAGTTTGTCTCAACCTCCTAAATTTATCAGGAGTTTTCCTTCTCTGGCAGACCGTTAAATCTTTCTTACTTCTGCTTTCTGCCTTCTGAAAATCAAGCTAACTTTCAGCCTCCGGCTCGATTAGCCATTTCCACGACTTTACCGAATGTTGCCGGGTCAACGATCGCCATTTGTGCCAGCATTTTGCGGTTGATTTCGATGTTGGCTTTTTTCATGTTGCCGATCAGTCTGCTGTAGCTCGTGCCGTGCTGGCGCGATGCAGCATTGATCCGAGCAATCCACAGGCGGCGGAAATCGCGTTTGCGTTTTTTGCGATCGCGATAACCGTTACGCAGGGCCTGCATCACCCGTTGGTTAGCTGTGCGGAACTGTTTCGACTGTGCGCCTCGGAAACCCTTGGCTAATTTGAGAATTTTTTTGCGGCGCGCTCTGGCGACATTACCGCGTTTTACCCGTGTCATCTTTAATTTCCGTTAAACTTTACAAGTATGGAAGCATTAACCGCACGTTAGCGTCGTTGGTCTCGTCGATGACGACCAGCTTAGAGAGACGGCTTTTGCGAGCTGAACTTTTGTGCTGTAGCAAGTGGCTTTTGTAAGCTTTGCGGCGCACAATTTTACCGCTGCCGGTCGCTCTAAAGCGCTTTGCGGCTGCTTTGCGAGTTTTGAGTTTTGGCATGGACTGGTGTTATTTGGACACAAGCTTCAACCGTATCACATTTGTGGTACTTTCTGCAAGGGAGATTTGCGGGTTGGGGGCGGCACTGTATTTACTGCGATATACAGGAGGGGCGATCGGGCGATCGGCTAATCTTGTGGTTGTTTGCTGCATAACAAATAGTATAAAATGTTATACTGCCGTTGCGGTATCATAAAGGCTTATCAACAGAGTTAATATTTGAAACCTGTTCGTGAGGCAGGATAATTAAATTGAATATCCAACCTTAATTATTGATTCGGGCGCTTACATATCCCATGGAAAAAATCCCTGGAAAATATCCATTGCTCAGTAATGACAACTTCAACGGACATTACTTTGCTAATTATAGCGGTTCTGGGGTAAATGAGGTACACAATTCCACTAAAAAAGCTTGATAACACAGGGTTTTGGCGTACTCCATCTTTCTGAGAAAGGCTATATGTCATAAATGTACTGGCGAAATCAATAAGTGCTTAATTGGAATTACCCGAAATATATAGCGTAAAAGCTTCAGCCGGGAAAGATTCTTGGGCAAAAGTTCCTTGGATAGCAATATTTAACAACCTTGTAACTGAGAGTTTCCAGTCGTGGTTTTACGGGAGCATCTCATATTTGTAAAAACACTTCTTCTGGCTGCTTCCTTCTGACTCTTTCCTCCTGCCTCCTGCTCCGCAGCAAGAGAGCCTCAAAACTCCAATTTCTAGCTTAGCTGCTTTCATTGAGATGCTCCCGGTTTTACTGTGTTTATTTCGCGCCTACTTCTCGGAAATTTATCCTTCTCTCAATCAAGGAATAGCAGATCAAAGAAATACAGCATATTCCATGTATATGTAGTACACACAAGAAGAGAGACGCGAGTAAGGTGCAGATACACCCGTCAATCTACAATCTTTATCAAATATGAACCAGATCCGCACCCTACCGATTAACACCACATAAGGAATGAGAATTAAATAACTACCACTCTTGAAAGTGGGATGGGCTCTTATAGCCCGTCCTTTTTGGACGGGCTATAAGAGCCCATCCCACAATAACAATTAAAATTGTAAGTTATTTAATTCCCGATCCTAAGCCTCGTTACTCGTTTAAATGCTCCACAGCTTAGGGGATGTCGCTCACCCGATGCGACCATCCTTATGATTAGGGGTTACTATCGCATTTGAGCAAGACTTAAGTGTCAAATAATTTGCTAAACTTGTCCATAGTTAATCGCCGAGAGAAAGTTCTATGTGGAAAGTGGCAGAATTCGCAAAATTAGTGGGAGTCTCAAGCTCTACGTTACGGCGCTGGGAAAAGGAAGGCAAGTTAATCCCTGAGAGGACACTGGGTAACCAGCGTGTTTATTCAGAAAGTCACCTAAATATAGTCCGGAACCTCAAAACCGGTAAAACGCCACCCCATCGGGTGATCGTATATTGTCGCGTCTCGTCCACTGGACAAAAACAAGACTTACTTCGTCAGACACAAGCTATGGAACAATTCTGCTTGGCGCAAGGAGTTGCTATCACAGACTCCATTCAGGAGATTGGGGGTGGACTTAATTTCAAACGTCCCAAATTTCTGCAAATCTTACAATGGGCGATGCTGGGCGATGTTAGGGTGTTGTACGTGGCCCATAAAGATCGCCTGTGCCGATTTGGTTTTGAACTTGTCGAGCAAATTCTAGAGTGGAATGGCGGGACAATTATCGTCGCCAACGCCGAAAGCCTTTCACCGCATGAAGAATTGACTCAAGACTTGCTTTCGATAATCCACTGTTTTTCTTCCCGCCTCTACGGACTGCGGAAATACAAAGCTAAAGTTAAGAATATTGTAGAGGGTATAGATCCTTGTTCGGATTCCTCTATAGTGAATCAAGTAAGCAGCTCCAAGTAAGTTTAACTATATTTGGCGTCAAACTATCGCTAAAATTGAATAACAATGAAGCAACCTTGGTGGCCAAACACCTAGGATTTTGGCACGTAGTATTTAATTGTGGATTAAGCCGGAGAACCCAAATGTATAGCAATGGGAAGCTTTCTGACTCCAAGGTACTCAACGAAGTCAAAAAAATTCTCACCAACCACGTCAAGAAACAGCCTAAATTCGTTTGGATGAACCAGTTGTATAGTCGAGTTTATCAAAATGCTTTGATTGACTTGAAAGATGCGTTTAGTCGATATCGTTCGGGAAAAGCAGGTTATCCAAAATTCGCTAAGCTGTGGAGCATTTAAACCATTAACGATCCAGGTAAGGTGCGCCATTCGCGAACACTTACTATACATGGGAAACGCTTATTGACCAAGAATTTCTTGATGGTACCCGCCACGTGATTTATCCGTGGAATCAATCCAAAATCTAAAATCTAAAATCCTTGCGTCCCCCGAATTTATCTCGCGCAAGTCAATCCAAAATCTAAAATCTAAAATCTAAAATCGAATGACGCTGGGCCCCCTACTATCCTCCTTTAAAGGTCGAACAGCTTAGCCTCCGGGGAGGTATTTAAGTTGGATATAGTAGTGAACTCTCAATACAAACCTTTCGGGATTTTCGGGATTGGGAATTAGACGCGGATTTTTGCAATCTACTAGCAAATCGAAAGTGTCTAACACAGTGTGACCGATGAATACGATATCGCCTAAAACCATTACCGCATCAATCGTTTCGCGCCCTTGCATTTCAATGATAATCGGCCCAGTAAAACCCACTGTTTCTTGTCGGCTATCAGCATATTTTGCTATTTCCTGACCACCAATTTCTTCATGTGGTAGCCGCCACGTGATTTATCCGTGGAATCAATCCAAAATCGAAAATCGAAAATCCTCAATAAAGAGCATTTATCTGTGGGGTCGCCTCTAAAATCTAAAATCTAAAATCTAAAATCTAAAATCGATTGACTCCTAATTCTTAAACCCAGGTGTTCGCGGACTTCTACAGGAATAGCTGTGCGTACCGTACCAGTATCTATGAGTGCTTCTGCTTCGTACACACGCAACAGATTTGGATTGAGCAATCCTCTTTGGACTACCTCTGCATCAATGGCATTCGTTAGCTTGACTTTGACTCGAACTGCACCCATATTTTTGCGGGATTGAGTTTGAGCGCGATCGAGATTTATCATATCGCCTCTTTTCGTCTAGAAAGTCTACCTTTGATTCTAGCCCTAATTGATGGTTGTAAGGTTCGCAATGCACACCCTACAAGTAGAGTTTGTACGTAAGTCTTACAGCGTATTTCTGGTTTAGGAAGTGCAGTAGGGACAAAGGCTTTCGCCGTATCCCTACGGGCTTCTATCACTCTTGTGGGGAGTAGGGGTTGGGCCTAAGAGCCCGCCCTAAACATACAAGTTAAATGCACAACAGCTTACTCATCTTCTGCATAGATAAACCGATACAATTCGCTAGGATCTGGTTCAGCGCTTTTCTCAGCAAAATCCACTGCATCGTCAATTACTGCTTGAATCTTACGATCGATCTCTTTCAATTCTTCAGCCGTTGCCAAAGTTCGATCGATCAACTCAGCAGCCAACTTCTTAATCGGATCGCGGGGGAACCAATATTCCTTCTCTTCCTTAGAACGCAACTCATCAGGATCGGCCAAAGAATGCCCGCGAAAGCGATAAGTCAAAGCCTCGATCAAAGTCGGTCCCTCGCCGGCCCGCGCCCGCGCCACAGCTTCCTTCGCCACTTCCCGCACCGCCAAAACATCCATCCCGTCAACCTCAAAACCAGCCATGCCAAAAGCATGAGCCTTCTTGTAAATTAGCGGGTCAGAAGTAGCTCGCTCGTGGGCCATCCCGATCGCCCATTTGTTGTTTTCCACAACATAAATAATCGGCAACTTCCACAAAGCCGCCATATTCAAACACTCAAAAAACTGCCCGTTATTTGCAGCACCATCGCCAAAAAAACAAGCAGTCACGCCATCGGAACTCTCATCCCCCAAAGCTTCGCGCCGGTACTTCGATTGAAAAGCCGCACCCGTAGCTACAGGAATTCCCTCAGCCACAAAAGCATAACCTCCCAACAGTCGGTGTTCTGCCGAAAACATGTGCATCGAACCGCCGCGGCCCTTCGAGCAACCCGTTTCCTTCCCGAACAACTCCGCCATTACCTCCCGCGCCGGCACGCCCGCGCTCAAAGCGTGAACGTGATCGCGGTAGGTGCTGCTAACGTAATCAGTGTCATCCCGGCGCATCGATCGAATCACGCCAGTAGACACAGCTTCCTGACCGTTGTACAAGTGGACAAAACCAAACATTTTGCCCCGGTAGTACATCTCAGCACACTTGTCCTCAAAGTAGCGCCCCAAGACCATATCCTCGTAGAGCATTAAGCCCTCATCCCGAGAAATGGTTACGCTTTGCGCGTCAAAAACTGGTAAAGTCCGTTCCTGAACCATAAATAATTAATACCCGACGATCGGCTTCCTAGACATGTGAACTACCCAGCGCTGACATAAAGGTACAGCGTGAGCTTCTGACTTCTACGGGGATTGCGTCAACTTGGACTTGCGTCCCAGTCTCGGACTCACATCCCCTCCATCAGCAGCAGTCCTGGTTCCCAAGACCGATAGCATTCTGATTCCTTCTGCTCTGATATTGGTTGCAGCGTTGCCATCTCTATCGTGATGAGTACCACAACTAGGGCAAGTCCATACCCTAACACCTAATGGCATTTCATTCACCTGATAGTGACAATTTGAGCAGAGTTTCGAGCTAGGGAACCATCGGTCAATCTCTACTAACACTTTACCTTCGCGGTCAAGTTTGTAATGCAAGAAATTGACAAACATTCCCCAACCTACATCAGAAATTGCTTGAGCTAGTTTGTGATTACGAACCATGCCCTTAACGTGAAGGTTTTCGACTACGATGACTTGGTTATCGTCAACAAGCTTTCTTGACAGCTTATGCAAGTAGTCTTGGCGGACATTGCTAATTCGTTCGTGAACCCTAGCCACCAGTTTCGTGGCTTTATTTCTAGACTTGCTTCCTTTCTCCTTTCTGGCTAATTTTTGCTGCTTTCTTTTCAGGTTGCGTTCATGTTTTGCTAAATGCTTGGGATTAGGGTACTTGGATGTCTTGATGCCATCATTAACAACAGCAAAATCTTTCAATCCCAAGTCAACTCCGGCAACTTTTCCATCGGTGCAAGCAACTGGTTTATCTCCTTCGAGTTTTGTCAGCACAGAGGCATAGTATTTCCCCGAAGGAGTAACACTGACTGTTACAGTTTTGATGGTTCCTTCAATCGGTCGATGTAACTTGGCTTTGACAAGGCCGACACGACCGGGAAACTTGAGGGAGCCGTCAACCAGTTTGACTGATTGCGGGTACTGGATTGACTGCCTATTTTTCTTGGATTTGAATCTAGGGTATTTTGGCCTAGACTCAAAAAAGTTCTTGTAAGCAGTTACCAGGTTAAGCGTAGTAGCTTGCAGAACCTGAGAGTAACACTCAGACAACCATTGTGTTTCTTCTTGTTTTTTAAGGTTTGGCAGGAGTTTGTTTAACGCAACTTGGGTCAAGCCTTTACCCGTGGCTTTGTAGGTTTCAATACACATATTTAGTGCGTAATTCCACCACCAGCGGGAACAGCCAAAGTGTTGAGCTAGTATCCCCTGCTGTTGGGTTGTCGGATATAGCCTAACTTTGACGGCTTGATGCTGCATTGTTTTCACATCCCTTTAGAATTATATATATTTCTGATAAAATTATTCCCTCTAGCTTGCAAATTTTACGCCTGATTGACCAGATAAAATTTGCTTGGGGGAGTCCATGTATCCCAACGCTGACCCAACGGGTACAGGGTGGGACTTAGAGCTGCCCCAAACCCCCTCAAAAGTTAAAATGAGTTTGGCCCTCGGGGCGGATTGCCGGGACTCGGAGAACAAACTCCCATCTAAACCCCATGCACACGAATGATATAATTCCATTACTCTCAAACCCGAAAATGCTCAAGAGTCAAACCACTCATTTAGCTGACGGGCAATGGGCCTTGGCATTTTCCTCACTGTAAAACGCCCTAGAGGGAAAAAAATCAGAGTATCTCTACGGCAAGTCCAACATACCGTGAAGGGGGCGGTTGGAAGCAAACACCAGAATTTTTGATTTGGTTTGCGGGAGTATGTCACTTAAGATAGGCTAATTCAGTTGCTAGCGCTTTGGGGAAGTGGACAGTTCTTTAACTTATGTTAATTCCACTAGATTACTACCGGATTTTGGGTCTACCGATTCAAGCTACTGCCGAACAGTTGCAGCAGGCTCACCGCGATCGAACTTTACAGCTTCCGCGCCGGGAGTATTCCGAAGTTGCGATCGTCGCCCGCAAACAACTGCTCGATGAAGCCTGCGCCGTTCTGTCAGACTCAGAGGGGCGCAAAGCTTACGATGCCAGTTTTTTAGCCAAAACTTACGATCGAGAGTCGGAAGCCGCACAGGAAGCCAAGCACCAGAGGTCAAAAACCTCAGCAGGCTCGGCCACCTTCCTGCAAGACGCAGGAGAAACCGCTCCGGCAGAGTCCAAGGCTTTAGAGGCTGCTCCCGACCCCCACACTCCAAGTATTGAAATCGATGACAACCAATTCGTAGGAGCCCTGCTCATACTGCAAGAACTGGGAGAATACGAACTCGTACAGAAGCTGGGTCGCCCGTATCTTAACAATGGCAGCATCGCGATCGCAGAAGGTCGTTTCGGCGACCCGCAGCTCGTGAGGCCAGATATAGTTTTAACCGTCAGCCTTGCCTGTCTAGAACTCGGCCGCGAACAGTGGCAGCAAGGTCAGTACGAAAATGCCGCAAAATCATTAGAAGCAGGTCAAGAATTGCTGCTGCGCGAAAGCCTATTTGCAAGCGTGAGGGGTGAAATGCAAGCCGACATATACAAACTCCGTCCGTACAACATTTTAGAGCTATTATCACTTCCGGAAGAAAAAGTCGCTGAGCGTCGCAAGGGACTGGAAATCCTGCGAGAAATGCTTCAAGAACGAGGCGGTATCGACGGTTCGGGAGACGATCGATCGGGTTTAGGAATAGAAGACTTCCTCCGGTTCGTGCAGCAAATGCGTAAACACCTAACCAGCAGCGAGCAGCAGGCGCTATTTGAAGCCGAAGCCGGCCGCCCCTCCGCAGTCGCCACTTACCTCTCGGTCTACACCTTGTTAGCCCAAGGATTTGCCGCCAGACAGCCATCGATGATCCGTCGGGCCAAGCTGATGCTGATGCAACTGGGTCGCCGCCAAGACGTTCACCTGGAAAAAGCCGTCTGTTCCCTGCTGCTGGGCCAGACAGAAGAAGCCAGCAGAGCCCTGGAACTGAGTTCGGAAAAAGAACCCCTGGCCTTCATTCGCGAACATTCCCAAGATTCACCCGACTTGTTGCCCGGACTGTGCTTGTACGCCGAACACTGGCTACAAGAAGAAGTGTTTCCCCACTTCCGCGACTTGGCCAACGAGTCAGTGTCCTTGAAAGATTACTTTGCTGACCCGAAAGTACAAGCTTACCTAGAAGCTTTGCCACAGGACGCAGAAACCGCCAACGAATGGGTCGTGGTGCAGCCCCGCTCCGGCAAGCTTCCAGGGCGACTGCAACCGACAGCAGGCCGATCGCCCGCTGCCATACCCACACCGGCACCCACAGCCAAGCAGGGAGCCAGTACGGTCACGTTGACCCCCGTACCGGGCGCGGATTCCACCGCAGCCTCTGGCGCGAAATCCCCGGCAACGGTGGCCGCGCCTAGCGCTGTTGCCCCCGTCTCTCTCCCGATAGCTACAGTGCCACACCCTGCAGAATCGACTTCCAAACATCGCAGACGCCAACATTCAGGGCGCAGCGGAGCAAGTGGCAAGGGGCTAAAGGGCGATTTTGTCGATCGAGCGCGCACCAAGGCAACAGAAATTACCGCCCAAGTCAAGTCCATGCCTCCAAACAAGCTGGCTTTGCTTCTAGTGGCAGGTGTCCTGAGCCTGTTATTCCTGTGGTTAATACTCAGTCTGTTGGCTAGCGCGATGCAAGCCCTATCGGGCCCCCTCCAAGGAGAGCAAGCCCTCGTTCGCCTGGAAGAACCGCCCATAGAAATCCCTGCCTTGGCCCCAACCCCAGAACCGAGCGCCACAGGCGCAGTATCGGGAGCAATCACTGAGGAATCAGCCGGACAAATAGTTCAAAGCTGGCTATCGGCGAAAGCAGCGGCTTTGGGCCCCAATCACGCTGTCGAAGAATTAAAGCAAGTTCTCACAGAACCGGCTTTGTCTCGCTGGCAATTAATGGCAGAAGCTCAACAGCGTAACAACGCGCACCAGCGTTATGTACACAAGCTGCAAGTTAATGGAGTTACCACAAATCCGACTAATCCCGATCGCGCCCAAGTAGATGCCCAAGTCGCGGAAAAAGCCGAAGTGTTCGATCGTTCTCAACTCGTTTCTTCCCGCAATGAAAACCTGCGGGTGCGCTACGACTTGATCCGCCAAGAGGGACAGTGGCGGATTATGGATTGGCAAGTGATTAAGTAAGGAATTGGTAATTAGTAATTGAGCAGAAGGAGTCAGAAGTCAGAAGTCATATTATGTCGAGTAGATTACGCCTAATAAGGTAGGGGCGGGTTCACGAAAAATATCTGCCAATAATTGACAATCTCAAAAACCCGCCCTTTTAATCGCTCGATATCCATCCGATATGATATCAGAAGAAAGAAGACTGGATTAAGCATACCTATGCCTGAAGTCAGGGGTAACTGTCACGGAAAGAATTTTTTGGTGTCCACGATTAAAATCGCGGGATTTAAAGCTCGATTCTCCATCCTGTCCCACAGAAACTGTTCTGGATTCTGGCTCCTGAATTATTCGTAATTGGTAATTTATGCTGGCTAATTACTAATTACCAATTTCTGATTATTAGGTGAATTTTTAATTCCAAAAGCGGGAGTTTTGAATTGCAGATTATTGTTGAAGGCTGGCGTTTTATTTATCATTCCTATTGCGTAGCCAATCAATTTCAACTGCTGGAAATGCACGCGCGGCGCAGCTATCCCGTAGGGAATCGCCCGCGAGGACAAATTGAGCTTTTTCACCGCGATATGCCCTACATTGACCCAGCTTGGGAGACGAAAATTAGTTTGTTCGATCGCCCAAATGAAACATTACTTCGCAGCATTAAGAGCCCTGCGGTAAATCAGTCAGCGGATGTTACGCTGCGAATATACTGCCCGTGGGACTTCTCGGCATCCAGCAGCGCTCAAACTTGGGTATTTGCAGCTACAGAATGGGGGATTATTACGAGTTCAGTATTACAGGGGATGGGTGTTAAGTCGATCGCCGAAACTGCGGTTAACTCAGAAACGAAAATTATTACACCTTCAGCTTGGTCAAAAGCTGGCTTAATTCGCAGCGGTGTTGAGGCCGATCGCATTGCCGTCGTACCTTTGGGAGTCGATCCTAAGATTTATTATCCTGCTGCGGGCGATCGGCGTCAATCACTGCGCCAAAGCTTGGGCTGGTCAAACTATTTTATATTTTTAAACATCGGAGGACAAACGGATCGCAAAGGTATTCGCCCTTTATTAAAAGCCTTCGCTGCGGTAGTTGACAAATATCCAGATGCGAGATTAGTTTTAAAAGGTTCTGAACTGCTTTATCCGTCGAGAGACGAGATTGCCCAAGCCTGCCGAGTTGTGCTCAACGATGCGGAAAGAGCGAGGGTTTTACCAAGATTAATTTATACTGGTAGCCAGCTATCTTTTGCTCAAATAGCAGAGTTTTACCAAGCAGCAGATGTTTATGTTTCTCCCTATTTGGCAGAAGGTTTTAATCTGCCGGTGTTGGAAGCTGCCGCTTGTGGTTTGCCGGTTATTTGCACTGCGGGCGGCCCTACGGATGATTTTACGCGATCGAACTTTGCACAGCGGATTGAGAGTAAATTTACGGCTGTGGTGAGTGACGGGGAAACCTTATTTATCTTAGCTCCTGATGGGGAACATTTGATTGATTTGATGTGCAGGGCGATCGAACAGCCTGGATTGGCTGCGAAAGCGAGGGTTGCGGGCCCGGCTTTTGTGGCTGAAAATTTTACTTGGAGGCGTGTAGTCGATCGATTGCTTGAGGTTATGGGAGGAGATAAAAAGAGAGAGGAGAGGTCTATTTTTGAGCCAATAATTTTGTAGTTTGGGCGTTTCAAGCCCTAGATGGGGAAATAGGTTTTTTCCGGCGTATCTTTTACTGTCGTGTCAAGATGATTAATCAAAATTCCGTTTCAATCCCTGATAGGGTTTTAGGTTTTTTCCGGCTTTACCTAACGAACCTTATGGTGGAGGTGTTTGGTTTCAATCCCTGATAGGGTTTTAGGTTTTTTCCGGCCCGAACAGATGGCTGAATACTACGAAGTGCCGACAGAGTTTCAATCCCTGATAGGGTTTTAGGTTTTTTCCGGCAGGTTGCTGCGAGTTTCTTGATTGAATTGCAATTGTTTCAATCCCTGATAGGGTTTTAGGTTTTTTCCGGCTTCCCTTGCTAATAATCGATCGAAGGTAATTGCGCGTTTCAATCCCTGATAGGGTTTTAGGTTTTTTCCGGCGATTGTGGCATAGTTAGAATCAAATGAGCAAAGGGTTTCAATCCCTGATAGGGTTTTAGGTTTTTTCCGGCCCGGATCGGTTACAGCAGTGAAGCCCAAATCTGTGTTTCAATCCCTGATAGGGTTTTAGGTTTTTTCCGGCTTGAGTTTGATTTGTGGCCTGATGACGCGCCGGCTGTTTCAATCCCTGATAGGGTTTTAGGTTTTTTCCGGCCCAATCCGATCGACCGCTCCAACAGCAGATCATATTTGTTTCAATCCCTGATAGGGTTTTAGGTTTTTTCCGGCTCATTGGTTGGTGGGTGGGAAATAAAGAGCGGCTGTGTTTCAATCCCTGATAGGGTTTTAGGTTTTTTCCGGCCTTGGTCTGTGGCAGGAGTAATGCTGAGAGCTCGCAGTGTTTCAATCCCTGATAGGGTTTTAGGTTTTTTCCGGCTCAACAAAATTCTTGATACCTTCATCCTTAATTGTCTCGTTTCAATCCCTGATAGGGTTTTAGGTTTTTTCCGGCCAGATGCTCGTTACGGGCCTGATGCGCCAAATGGTTTCAATCCCTGATAGGGTTTTAGGTTTTTTCCGGCAAGAAGATTTCAGCTTGCTGCCTAATGAAATCGCCACTGTTAGTTTCAATCCCTGATAGGGTTTTAGGTTTTTTCCGGCGCACAGTTTGAGCTACCAAATCCTGCGGGAAGCACTCGTTTCAATCCCTGATAGGGTTTTAGGTTTTTTCCGGCATTATTATTGGCATTTGGTTTTAAGGTATATATTCGATGTTTCAATCCCTGATAGGGTTTTAGGTTTTTTCCGGCGCCACCTTACCTGGAAAGTATTACTGAGTTGGTGAGTTTCAATCCCTGATAGGGTTTTAGGTTTTTTCCGGCGGAAGTATGAAGACATAGCAAGCGCTTTAGGATATACTCGTTTCAATCCCTGATAGGGTTTTAGGTTTTTTCCGGCTTTAAGCAGTTGTCGGAATTCTTGGATCTCCTTAGTTTCAATCCCTGATAGGGTTTTAGGTTTTTTCCGGCGGGTAATCCTTATAAAACCGGGCTATTTGCTCTTGGTTTCAATCCCTGATAGGGTTTTAGGTTTTTTCCGGCGCACTGAAACCCGTCAAGTCGGTCATTTTCTGCCAGGTTTCAATCCCTGATAGGGTTTTAGGTTTTTTCCGGCTATGAGCTCGAATATCGTTCAAGTGCAGCAAAACTCAGGAATTACTTTCGTTTCAATCCCTGATAGGGTTTTAGGTTTTTTCCGGCGGAATGGGAGCTAAAGGAGCTTGATTTGGGATGAAGTTTCAATCCCTGATAGGGTTTTAGGTTTTTTCCGGCAAAATGGAATTATTTACTACAACAATTGGACTCATCCCGGTTTCAATCCCTGATAGGGTTTTAGGTTTTTTCCGGCTCGTACTTGATAGCTATGAACCATTTGTCGGCAGTACGTTTCAATCCCTGATAGGGTTTTAGGTTTTTTCCGGCTCTGACCTTGAGAAACAACGGCTAGAGTTTCAATTGGTTTCAATCCCTGATAGGGTTTTAGGTTTTTTCCGGCGACGAATCGGACAGCCCTGTCAAGTCGGCGACAGCTTGGTTTCAATCCCTGATAGGGTTTTAGGTTTTTTCCGGCTCTACAACTGGTACATCAGCATATTCTTGGTCAATATTGTTTCAATCCCTGATAGGGTTTTAGGTTTTTTCCGGCCGCCCGTTCCAGAAGCCAGGGTGTATTTGGTTTTCAAGGTGCAGTTCCGTGAATCTAAAACAAAAGTACCATTCCAGCCTTCGGGTTGTCAATACCAAAAATTTCATATTCACTCCAAAACCTTATCCTGTAAAGCTTACAGATTTTCCGTGAATGTTTTTTTCAGACGAGGGGCATCAAACTCTTGCTGCACATGAGTTTGAGCCGAAAAATTTGATGCCCCTATTTTAACACCTACCGGTTCACGGAAACTAGGCAAAAAATATTGTGCGATCGACTGGCACTAGCCCACCAATGCGTTCAATCTTACCCTGACAGCAAGCGCACAGCGGAAAAAACCAAATACTGTCTTCCTTGGGTTAGATGACTTTGTTCGGCATGGCGATCGTAACTTAGATTTGAGTCCTAGCCTCCATCCATCTCCTCAACTGGTTGGATGACCTTGTTCGGCGTGGCGATCGTAACTTAGACTTGAGTCCTAGCCGGAAT
>Ga0209278_1001175_pt1 | contig 16490 bp, 10 predicted proteins | sample JI81BgreenDNA_FD_187504 | JGI IMG/M metagenome (GOLD analysis project Ga0209278, IMG submission 187504) | Wastewater effluent complex algal communities from Wisconsin, to seasonally profile nutrient transformation and Carbon sequestration -... | ecosystem: Engineered > WWTP > Effluent > Algae... | reverse complement strand
AGGCCTCGCGCAGCGCGCTGCGGAAGGCCTTGGGGTCGTCGTCGACGTCCAGCGTGGGCACGCGCAGCCAGCCGGTGCGGGGGTCCAGCATCGTGAGCGTGGGCAGCTCGGCCGGCACACGCTGGGGTTGCCAGGGGTCGGCGGCCTGCCAGAGGGCGTCGCGCTCGGTGCCCGCAGCGTCGCGCAGACGCAGCTCGAAGCGGTCCTGCCAGCCCAGCAGCGCGTGCAGCCAGTGCGGCCACATCAGCGTGAGCAGGTGGCGGCGCAGCAAGGCGGTCTCTCCGTGGCCGTGGGCCTGCAGGCGGTCGAGCAGCACGGGCGCGTCGACGCCGTTGACACGCACGAGCACGCTGCCGGCGCCGAACTCCAGCCCGGACGCGGCGTGGCGCCAGTGGCTGCGCAGGCGCAGCTGGCCGTCGGGCGCGAGCTCCAGGCCCAGCGGGAAGCGGCGCGCGCGCTCGGCCTCGCCGGGCTCCCGGCCCTCGAGCCAGGGCATCAGCAGGGTGTGGCCGTCGCGCAGCCAGGGGTTGACCTGGGCCATCAGGCCAAACGCCTCGCGCTGCCCCAGGGGCCGCTGCACGGCGGCGCGGGCCCGTGCGAAGGCGGCCTCGGCGTCGGCGTCCAGCTGGGTGGCACCGTGCCAGCGCGGGTGGCGCTCGAGCACGGTGCGGCGCCACATGTCGAGGTCGGCGCGCAGGGCATCGGCAGCGATCGCCCCGGCCGCGGCCGCGCTCAGGGCGGGCCAGGGCAGCGGCAGCGCGGCCTGCAGCAGGCGGCGGCGCGGGATGGTGGTTGTGGGGCTCATGGCAGGCGGGGCAGTCACGGTGCCTGCAGCATGGGCCGCGAGGATCAAGACCGCCTCAAGCCCCTGGGGCAGCGGCCGGCCCGCTCAGTGCGCCTGGTCCCAGTTCGCGCCCACGCCCACCTCGGCCACCAGCGGCACCTTCAGTTGCGCCACGCCGGCCATCAGCCGCGGCAGCGCCTCGCGGGCCCAGGGCAGCTCGGCCTCGGGCACCTCGAGCACGAGTTCGTCGTGCACCTGCATCACCATGCGCGTCGCACGCCGCTCGGCATCCAGCGCCTGCTGCACGGCGATCATGGCCAGCTTGATGAGGTCGGCCGCCGTGCCCTGCATGGGCGCGTTGATGGCCTGGCGCTCGGCGCCGCTGCGGCGCGGGCCGTTGGGCGAGTTGATCTCGGGCAGCCAGAGGCGGCGGCCGAACACCGTCTCGACATAACCCTTGTCCTTGGCCTTCAGGCGCGTCTCGTCCATGTAGCGCTTCACGCCCGCGAAGCGCGCGAAGTAGCGGTCGATGAAGTCCTTGGCCGCCTTCTGCTCGATGCCCAGCTGGCTGGCCAGGCCGAAGGCGCCCATGCCGTAGATGAGGCCGAAGTTGATGGTCTTGGCATAACGCCGCTGTTCCGATGACACCTCGTCGAGCGGCGTGCCGAAGACCTCGCTGGCCGTGGCCTTGTGGATGTCGAGGCCGCGCTCGAAGGCGCGCAGCAGCGCGGGGTCTTCGCTGATGTGGGCCATGATGCGCAGCTCGATCTGCGAGTAGTCGGCGCTCAGCAGGACGTGGCCCGGCGGCGCGATGAAGGCCTCGCGCACACGCCGGCCCTCGGGCGTGCGGATGGGGATGTTCTGCAGGTTGGGGTCGTTGCTGGCCAGCCGCCCCGTCACCGCCACCGCCTGCGCGTAGGTGGTGTGCACACGCCCCGTGGCCGGGTTCACCATCAGCGGCAGCTTGTCGGTGTAGGTGCCCTTCAGTTTGCTGAGGCTGCGCGCCTCCAGGATCTTGGCCGGGAGCGGGTAGTCGGCCGCCAGCTCCTGCAGCACGTCTTCGTCGGTGCTCGGCGCGCCGGTGGCCGTCTTCTTCTTAACGGGCAGGCCGAGCTTGCCGAACAGGATCTCGCCGATCTGCTTGGGGCTGCCCATGTTGAAGGGCTGGCCGGCCAGCGCGTGGGCCTCCTGCTCCAGCGCCACCAGGCGCTGGCCGAGCTCGGCGCTCTGGCGCGCCAGCACGGCGGCGTCGATGAGCACGCCGTGGCGCTCGATGCGGCCCAGCACGGCGCTGGTGGGGATCTCGATCTGCTCGTAGACGAAGCGCAGGCCGGCGTCGGCCAGCACCCGCGGCAGCAGCACGCCGCTGAGCTGCAGCGCCATCTCGCTGTCTTCGCCCGAGTAGGTGGTGGCGCGCTCGACGTCCACCTGCGCAAACGGGATCTGGTTCACGCCCTTGCCGCAGAGCTCCTCGTAGCTCAGGCCGCGGCGGCCCAGGTGGCGTTCGGCCAGGGCCTCCAGGCCGTGTTTCATGTGGGCCTCGAGCACGTAGCTCTGCAGCAGCGTGTCGTGGCGGTAGCCCTGCACGGCAATGCCGGCGTTGGCCAGCACGTGCCAGTCGTACTTGACGTTCTGGCCGAGCTTGGCGTGTGCCGCGCTCTCGAGCCAGGGTTTCAGGCGCGCCAGCACCTCGGCCGCGGGCAGCTGCGAGGGTGCGTCGGGGTAGTCGTGCGCCAGCGGCACATAGGCCGCGCGGCCGGGCTCGACCGCGAAGCTGATGCCGACGATGCGCGCCACCATCGCGTCGAGGCTGTCGGTCTCGGTGTCCAGCGCCACCAGCTCGGCGGCCATGAGGCGTTCGATCCAGGCGTCGAGCCGCTCCCAGGTGGTGATGGTTTCGTACTCGCGCGCCAGCGGCACGGCGGGCGGCGCAGGGGGCGCATCGGCGGCGGCCGGGGCGGCCACCGCCACCGAGGGCGCCCGGCCCAGGGACGCTTCGAGCTCGCGCTTCCAGCTGCGGAAACCGTAGCGGTTGTAGAAGTCCAGCAGCGCCTCGCGCTCCACCTCGCGCAGCGCCAGCGCATCGAGGTTCGGCCAGCCCGGCACCTGGTTGGCCAGGTCGCAGTCGGTCACCACCGTCACCAGCTTGCGGCCCGTGGGCAGCCAGCCCAGCGCCTTGCGCAGGTTCTCGCCGGCCACGCCCTTGATGGCGTCGGCCGCGGCCATCACGGCATCCAGGCTGCCGTGCTCGGCGATCCACTTCGCCGCCGTCTTGGGGCCCACCTTCTCGACGCCGGGCACGTTGTCCACCGTGTCGCCCATCAGCGTGAGGTAGTCGACGATGCGCGCCGGCGGCACGCCGAACTTGGCCAGCACGCCGGCTTCGTCCAGCACCTCGGGCGGCTTGCTCATGGTGTTGATGAGGCTGACCTGCGGCGTCACCAGCTGGGCCAGGTCCTTGTCGCCGGTGGAGATGAGCACGCGGTGGCCTTCTTCCGCCGCGCGGCGCGCCAGCGTGCCGATGGCGTCGTCGGCCTCGATGCCCGGCGGCACCAGCACCGGCCAGCCCAGCAGGCGCACGGCCTCGTGGATGGGCTCGATCTGGGCGCGCAGGTCGTCGGGCATGGGCGCGCGCTGGGCCTTGTACTCGGGGTACCAGTCGTCGCGGAAGGTCTTGCCGGGGGCGTCGAACACGCAGGCGGCGTGCGCGGCCGGGTAGCGCTCGCGCATCCAGGTCATCATGGCCACCATGCCGTGGATGGCGCCGGTGGGAAAGCCCTCCGGCGAACGCAGGTCGGGCATGGCGTGGAAGGCGCGGTAGAGGTAGCTGGAGCCGTCCACCAGCAGCATCAGGCCGGGCTCGGGGTTGGGGGATGCGGTCATGCGGGGGATCGTAGCCCGGGGCGATCGATAGAATCGCAGCACCATGCTTCGCACCCCCACGGCGCCGCGCGCGCTGCTCGCCCTGGCCCTGCTGGGCACCGCCGTGGTGGCCTCGGCCCAGACGGCCGCGGCACCTGCCGGCGCCGCCTCGGCCCCGGCGCCCAAGGCCGCGGCCGAGCGCCCGCACATCACGGTGCTCGAAGACGACCACACCCGCATCGAGGAACACCGCGTGCGCGGCACCGTCACCAAGGTGCTGGTGCAGAGCAAGGTGGGCGGCGTGCCGGCCTACGAGATCCAGGTCGTGCCGCCCGGCCGCGAAGCCATCGGCGACCGCGGCAGCCAGGGCAAGCGCACCTGGTCGCTGCTGCGCTTCTAGGCCCGCAGCGGCATGGCGGTCTACACCGAAGTCTCGTTCGCCGAGGCCGATGCGCTGGTGCAGCGCCTGGGCCTGGGCGCGCTCACCGACCTGCAGGGCATCGGCAGCGGCATCGAGAACACCAACTACTACGCCACCACCGTGCGCGGCCAGTGGGTGCTGACGCTGTTCGAGCGCCTCTCGCGCACCGAGCTGCCCTACTACCTGGCGCTGATGCAGCACCTGGCGGCGCGCGGCATCCCGGTGCCCGCGCCGCAGCCCGCGCCCGACGGCAGCCTGGTGCACACCGTGGCCGGCAAACCGGCCTCGGTGGTGACGCGCCTGCCCGGCGGCCACCGCCTGGCGCCGGGCGTGAGCCACTGCCAGCAGGTGGGCCGCATGCTCGCGCGCATGCACACGGCGGGGCAGTCGCTGCCGGTGGCGCAGCCGCACCTGCGTGGCCTGGCCTGGTGGGCCGAGACCGTGCCCGTGGTGCTGCCGCACCTGCAGCCGGCCCAGGCCTCGCTGCTGGTCGACGAGCTTGCCTTCCAGCAGGAACTGGCCGATTCGCCGCTGGGCCAGTCGCTGCCCCGCGGGCCGATCCACGCCGACCTGTTCCGCGACAACGTGATGTTCGACGACACCGCCGGGCCCGACACGCTCTGCGGCTTCTTCGACTTCTACTTCGCCGGCACCGACTGGCTGCTGTTCGACGTGGCCGTGTGCCTGAACGACTGGTGCTGTGATCTGGCCACCGGCACGCTCGACGAGCCCCGCGCCAGCGCCTTCATGGCCGCCTACCGCGCCGAGCGCGAGCTCACGCATGGCGAGATCCGCGCCCTGCCCGCGCTGCTGCGCGCGGCGGCGCTGCGCTTCTGGATCAGCCGCCTCTGGGACTGGCACCTGCCGCGCAGCGCGGCGCTGCTGCAGCCCAAGGACCCCACCCACTTCGAGCGCGTGCTGCGGCAGCGCATCGCCAACCCCTGGCACCCGCAGCCCTGAACGGGCGCTCGCGCGGGCGCATCCCACCATGCCCCTGATCCTGAAACCGGTCGAAGCCTCGCGCGGCACGCGCTGGATTGCCGACGCCTGGCGTGTGTTCCGCAAGCGGCCGCTGGGCTTCATGGGCCTGTTCGGCGTCTTCCTGTTCACGGCCCTGCTCGTGAGCCTGGTGCCGCTGCTGGGGCCGGTGGTGCAGATGATGTCGCTGCCGCTGCTGGGCCTGGGCTTCATGATCGCCGCGCAGTCGGCCCTGCTCGACGGCAACGTGCACCCGCGCTGCTTCATCGAGCCGCTGCGCACCGACCCCGCTCGCCGCCGCACGCTGCTGACGCTGTGCGCGATGTACGGCTTCTTCGCGCTGGTGATCCTGGCCGTGGGCGACTGGATGTCCGATGGCGCCTGGGGCCGCCTGCAGCGTGCCATGGCCCAGGGCGTCGAGGCGCAGGCCGAGGTCGACGCCATCCTGGCGGAGCCCGGCCTGGGCAGCGGCGCGCTGTTCGTGCTGCTGGCCGGCACGGTGCTGACCGTGCCCTTCTGGCACGCGCCGGCGCTGGTGCACTGGGGCGGGCAGGCCGTGGGCCAGTCGCTGTTCTCCAGCACCCTGGCGGTGTGGCGCGCCAAGGGCGCCTTCCTCGTCTACGGGCTGGGCTGGGTGGCCAGCGTCACGGTGTTTGCCTTCGTGGGTGCGCTGGTGCTGGGCCTGCTGGGGCAGCCACAGTGGGCCGGGCTCATCGGCATCCCGGCCGGGCTGGTGCTCTCGGCCGTGTTCTACATCTCGCTGCTGTTCTCCTTCAACGACAGCTTCGGCGGCTCGCCCGTGCAGGCCGAGGCCGCCGAGCCGCCTCAGGCCGGCGACGCCGGCTGAGCGCGCCGCGCGCGCAGCGCCAGCACCGCCACGGCCAGCAGCACGAGGCCGGGCAGCAGCGGGTCGAGCCGGCCCGGCGACACCGCCATGCGGCTGCAGCCACCGCCGCCCGTGGCCACCGGCGCGGGTGACGGCGCCGGGGCTGGTGCGGGCGCCGCACCGGGCGGCAGCACGGCCGGCGGCGGCGAGCCCACGGGCGGCGACGCCGCCAGCGCACGCACCTCGAGCCGCCGCAGCGGTGCATGCACCCCGTCGTTGCGCCACTGCAGCGCCGCCTCGGCCACCCCCAAGGCCGGCGCACGGGCACGCAGGCGCACCTGGCACTCGGCGCCCGGCGCCAGCACGGCGTTGGCCGTGCAGGTGTCGGCGCCGGCCTCCAGCCCGAACGAAGCCCGCCCGGGGCCGGTGAAGGCCGGCACGCCCAGCACCATCGGCACCACACCGTCGTTGCGCAGGGTGAGTGTGGCCGTGGCCTCGGCCAAGGTGGGGGCCTGCAGGCGCACGACCCCATCGGCCTCGGCCGAGGCGGCGTCGCGCCACCCGGCCACGGCGACAGGGCCGGTGCCCACCGTGGCCGCCACGCCCACAGGGCGCAGGGCAGCGCCGCCGTCGCCCCAGTCCAGCGCGGCGAGGACCCGACCCTCGCCCCCTGCCACCAGGCCCAGCCGCGCCGTGCAGGCGGCGCCCGGCGGCAGCAGCGCCGGGCAGTCGTGCACGAGGCTCAGGCCGGCTGCGCCGCCAGGCGCCAGCTCGCGCAGGCGCGGCGCCAGGGCCAGCGCGCCGGCGCTGCGGTTGTGCAGGCGCACGGCCTGCGGCGCGCCCGCCGCCCCGGGGGTGAGGCGGCCGAACTCCAGGCCCCAGGGCCAGGCCTCGGCGGGCGTCGTGCCCTCGGCCTCGGCGCTCACCAGGGCCAGGAAGGCCGAGAGATCAGCGCGGTCGACAGGGGCCAGCAGCTCGGCGAGGTAGCCCATGGCGGCGGCCTTGCGCAGCGCCTCGTCGATGGCCGCGGGCCCGCGCGCGGCGTTGAGCAGGCGGTTGCGGTCCAGGCCCGGGTCGGGCCCGTGGCACTCCACGCACGAGGCCTCGCCTCCGGGAAGGCCCAGGTACAGGCGGGCGCCGCGGGCGGCGTCCTGCGCGAGCGCCGGCGGCGGCGCCAGCGTCAGCAGGGCCGCCAGCAGCGGCAGGGAACAGGCATTCATCCCTCCGATGCCACCGCAGCCGTGCGACGGCCTGATGACGGTGGCCCCACCCGGCAGCGGGCCACTGCCGCCGCCAGGCGCCCCGGGCTCAGTCCACTGGCGTGAGCTTGGCGATGGCCAGCGCCAGCCACTTGGCGCCGTGGCGGCCGAAGTGCACCTGGGCCCGGGCGTCGGCGCCGCGACCCTCGAGCACCGAGATCACGCCCTCGCCGAACTTGGTGTGGAACACGGTCTGGCCCACGCGCCAGCCACCTTCAGACGCCGGCAACGGCGGCGTGGGCGGCGGCGCCCAGGCCTCGGCGGGCCGCGGCGCGACGCGCCCAGCCCCGACGATGCCGCCCAGGCCCGAGCCGCGCTGCCAGGCCTGCTGGTACTCGCGCGCAAAACCCGAGCCGAAACCCTGGTTGCGCGGCGTCAGCCACTTCAGCGAGCCCTCGGGCAGCTCGTCGAAGAAGCGGCTCTTGACGTTGTAGCGCGTCTGCCCGTGCAGCAGCCGCGTCTGGCTGAAGCTCAGGTACAGCCGCCGCCGCGCGCGCGTGATGGCCACGTACATGAGGCGGCGCTCTTCCTCCACGCCATCGGCATCGGACAGGCTCTGCTCGTGCGGGAACAGGCCCTCCTCGATGCCGGTGATGAACACGGCGTCGAACTCCAGGCCCTTGGCGCTGTGCACCGTCATGAGCTGGATGGCGTCGGCGCCCGCCTGCGCCTGGTTGTCGCCGGCCTCCAGGCTGGCGTGCGTGAGGAAGGCGGCCAGCGGCGACAGCACCTCGCCGGTGTCGGGATCAGGCGCCACGGCGCCGCCGGCCTGCTCGTCCACCGGCAGCGCGACGGCGTCCTTGCCGTAGCCCTCCTGGGTGACGAAGCTCTCGGCGGCGTTGATCAGCTCGTCGAGGTTCTCGAGCCGGTCCTCGCCTTCCTTGTCGTTCTTGTAGAAGGTGCGCAGGCCGCTGGCCTCGAGCACGTGGTCGATGATCTCGCGCAGCGTCAGGCCCTGCGTGGCCTCGCGCAGGGCGTCGATCAGCTGCACGAAGGCCGCGATCTTCTTGCCGGCGGCGCCGTCCAGCCCACCCACGCTCTGCGCCAGGCTGCGGCCGCTCACGCGGGCCACGTCCTGCAGCTGCTCCACCGAGCGCGCGCCGATGCCGCGCGCCGGGAAGTTGACGACGCGCAGGAAGCTCGTGTCGTCGTTGGCGTTCTCCAGCAGGCGCAGGTAGGCCAGCGCGTGCTTGATCTCGGCGCGCTCGAAGAAGCGCAGCCCGCCGTACACGCGGTAGGGCATGCCGGCGTTGAACAGCGCGCTCTCCAGCACGCGGCTCTGCGCGTTGCTGCGGTAGAGCAGCGCGATCTCGCTCCTCGGCGTGCCGGCGCGCACGAGGCCGCCGATCTCCTCGAGCAGCCACTGCGCCTCGGCGTAGTCGCTCGGCGCCTCGTGCACGCGCACGGGCTCGCCGGCGCCGGCGTCGGTGCGCAGGTTCTTGCCCAGGCGCGCGCTGTTGTGCGCGATCAGCTCGTTGGCGGCGTCGAGGATGTGGCCCGAGCTGCGGTAGTTCTGCTCGAGCTTGACCACGCGCTCGACGCGGTACTCGCGCTCGAAGTCGGCCATGTTGCCCACGCGCGCGCCGCGGAAGGCGTAGATGCTCTGGTCGTCGTCGCCGACGGCGAACACGCCCTGCCCCCGGCCAGGCGGCGCGAACATCTTGAGCCACGCGTACTGCAGGCGGTTGGTGTCCTGGAACTCGTCGACCAGCAGGTGCGCGAAGCGGCGCTGGTAGTGCTCGCGCAGCGCGTCGTTGTCGCGCATGAGCTCGTAGCTGCGCAGCATGAGCTCGGCGAAGTCGACCACCCCTTCCTTGGCGCACTGGGCCTCGTAGGCCTCGTACACCTGCACGAGCTTGCGCGTGTGCTCGTCGCGCGCGTCCACCTGGGGCGGGCGCTGGCCGTCTTCCTTGGCGCCGGCGATGAACCAGGTCACCTGCTTGGGCACGAAGCGTTCTTCGTCCAGGCTCATGGCCTTGATCACGCGCTTGACCGCACTCAGCTGGTCGGCGCTGTCGAGGATCTGGAAGCCCTGCGGCAGGCCGGCGAGCTTCCAGTGCGCGCGCAGGAAGCGGTTGCACAGGCCGTGGAAGGTGCCGATCCACATGCCGCGCACGGCCACGGGCAGCATGGCCGACAGGCGCGTGAGCATCTCCTTGGCGGCCTTGTTCGTGAACGTCACGGCCATGATGCCGCCCGGCGAGGCCTGCCCCGTGTTCATGAGCCAGGCGATGCGCGTGGTGAGCACACGCGTCTTGCCCGAGCCGGCGCCGGCCAGGATGAGCGAGGGCACCTGCGGCAGCGTCACGGCCGCCAGCTGCTCGGGGTTGAGGCCGCGCAGCAGCCGGGCCTCGGCGCCGGCGTCGGCAGGGGGGAACGGGGCCGCGGGCGCGCTGGGATGCATGCGGCCGATTCTAGGAGCCGGCCGCCCGGTGGCCCGGGCGCGCGCCGCTCAGAGCGGCTGGCCGGGCACGGTGATGAGCTCGATGTCGATGGGCACCGGCGCCGTGGTCGGCTCCAGGCCACGCTCGCGGCCCTCGGCGATGCGCTGGCGCAGGAAGGCGCGCAGCGGCTGCGCCGGCAGCGGGCGGCTCAGCAGGTAGCCCTGCAGGACGTCGCAGCCCATGTCGCGCAGGCATTCGGCCTGTTCGGCGGTTTCCACCTTCTCGGCCACCACGCGCATGTGCAGGCTGTGGCCCATGGCCACGATGGCGGTGGCGATGGCACGGTCCTCGAGGTCGTCGGGCAGCTCGGCGACGAAGCTGCCGTCGATCTTGAGCGTGTCGATGTCGAAGCGCTTGAGGTAGCTCAGCGACGAGTAGCCGGTGCCGAAGTCGTCCACCGCCACGCGCACGCCCATGGCGGCCAGCTCGGCCAGGGTCAGGCGCGTGGCCTCGTGGTCCTCCACCAGCAGCCGCTCGGTGATCTCGATCTCCAGGCAGGCGGGCTCGAAGCCGGTCTCGGCCAGCGTCTCGGCGATCTGCCGCGCCAGCTGCGGCTGGCGGAACTGCCGCGCCGAGACGTTGACCGACAGCGACATGCGCGGCAGCCCCTCGCGCCGCATGGCCGCCATCTCGGCGCAGGCCGTTCGCAGCACCCACTGGCCCACGGGCAGGATCAGGCCGCTGTCCTCCAGCACGCGGATGAAGCGGTCGGGCGGCACGGCGCCGCGCCCCGGCGGGTGCCAGCGCAGCAGCGCCTCCACGCCCGTGACACGCCCGTCGTCCAGGCGCGCCAGCGGCTGGTAACACAGCGCGAACTCCTGCCGCTCCACGGCGCGGCGCAGCTCGCCCTCCAGCTTGAGCCGGGCGGCCACCTCGAGCGTGAGCTCGTCGCTGTAGAAGGCGTAGGTGCCCTTGCCCATGGTCTTGGCGCGGTACATGGCGCTGTCGGCGTGGCGCACCAGGCTGTCGAGGTCGGTGTCCTCCAGCGGGTACATGGCGATGCCGATGCTGGTGCCCACGTGCAGCTGGTGCTCGTCGACCTGCACCGCCTGCTCCATCACCGCCAGGATGCGCCGCGCCAGCACCACGGCCGCGTCGGGGCTGGCCAGGTTCTCGGCGATCACCGTGAACTCGTCGCCGCCCAGGCGCGACACCGTGAACGCACCGGCGGGCTCCGGGCTGTCGCGCTGCACCAGCGTGTCGACCTCGCGCACGCAGCCCTGCAGCCGCGCCGCCACCTGGCGCAGGAGCTCGTCGCCCACGTCGTGGCCCAGGGTGTCGTTGATGACCTTGAAGTTGTCGAGGTCCAGGAACATCAGCGCCATGGCCGTGTGGCTGCGCCGTGCGCGCGCCATGGCCTGGCCCAGCAGGTCGCGGAACTGCGTGCGGTTGGGCAGGCCGGTCAGGCCGTCGTAGTTGGCCAGGTCCGACAGGCGCTGCTGGTTGAGCCGGCGGTCGGTGATGTCGCGCATGAACAGCACGCGCGTGGGGCGGCCGTCCAGCGGCGTGTCGCTCACCGTCAGCTCCACCGGGAACTCGGTGCCGTCGCGGCGCTGCGCCTGGGTCTCCCAATGGCCGCTGGGCAGGCTGCCTTCGCCCTCGGCCACCGAGAAGTCGATCAGGGGCGTGACCCAGCGCTCGACCGGCGTGCCCTCCACCTCGTCCACGCCGGCGCCCAGCAGGCCCGCGGCCACGGCGTTGCACAGGCGCACGCGGCCGTCGGGCTCGCACAGCAGCAGGCCGCTGGCCGAGTGCTCGAACAGGTGCAGCAGCAGCTGGGCATGGGCGCCAGGTCTGGCGGGTGCGGCGCCGGGCGTCAGCGGCGTGGGCTCGGTGCTCACGCGGTCGGCAGGGTCGCCGTGCCGGGGGCCGGGCATGCGCCGGCGCAGGGCGGCGATCGAAGGGAGCCACTTCGTCATTCGCGGGTTTTCGGCGAGCGCCCGGGGGACTTGAGCGCCGCCGCCGCCCGGCCCGATGACTACACTGCCGGCGCTGCCCACCGACCCGAGCCCGACCATGGAAATCTTCGACTACGACAACATCCTGCTGCTGCCGCGCAAGTGCAGAGTCGACAGCCGCAGCGAGTGCGATCCCTCGGTGGAATTCGGCGGCCGGCGCTTCACCCTGCCCGTGGTGCCGAGCAACATGAAGACGGTGCTCGACGAGCCCATCGCCGAGATGCTGGCGCGCAGCGGCCACTTCTACGTGATGCACCGCTTCGACATCGACAACGTGGCGTTTGCACGCCGCATGCGCGAGAAGGGGCTGTTCGTCTCGATCAGCTCGGGCGTGAAGCCGCAGGACTTTGCCGTCATCGACCGCCTGGCCGCCGAAGGCGTGGGCGCGGACTACATCACGATCGACATCGCCCACGGCCATGCCGACAGCGTGAAGCACACCATCGAGCACATCAAGGCGAAGCTGCCGCAGGCCTTCGTCATCGCCGGCAACGTGGCCACGCCGGAGGCCGTGATCGACCTCGAGAACTGGGGCGCCGACGCCACCAAGGTGGGCGTGGGCCCGGGCAAGGTCTGCATCACCAAGCTCAAGACCGGCTTCGGCACCGGGGGCTGGCAGCTCAGCGCGCTGAAGTGGTGCAGCCGCGTGGCCACCAAGCCCATCATCGCCGACGGTGGCATCCGCCACCACGGCGACATCGCCAAGAGCGTGCGCTTCGGCGCCGCCATGGTGATGGTGGGCAGCCTGTTCGCCGGCCACGAAGAGAGCCCTGGCGCCACGGTGGAGGTGGACGGCAAGCTGTACAAGGAGTACTACGGCTCCGCGTCCGACTTCAACAAGGGCGAGTACAAACACGTCGAGGGCAAGCGCATCCTCGAGCCCATCAAGGGCAAGCTCGCCGACACGCTGCGCGAGATGCGCGAAGACCTGCAGAGCAGCATCAGCTACGCCGGCGGCACGCGCCTGCAGGACCTGAAGAAGGTGAACTACGTGATCCTGGGCGGCGAAAACGCCGGCGAGCACCTGTTCATGTAGCGGCGCCGGCGGGCTGCAGCGTCACGGCCTGCCCGGCCATCTCGATGCGCTGGCCGGCGCGCAGCTTGGCGCCGCGGCGCAGCTCCACCGCGCCGTCCACGCGCACCTGGCCAGCCGCGATGAGCTGCTTGGCGGCACCGCCGCTGCCGGCCCAGCCGGTGGCCTTGAGCAGGGCGTCGAGCGTGATGTGCTCGCCGCGCAGCGTGAGGGTGGTCTCGTTCATCGGGGGATCATGTCCTGGCGTTCGTCGGGGCGGCCGCGGCTGCGCAGGGCGCGCTCGGTGGCCGAAAGCGGCCGTGCGCGGCCGCCGGCGGCGGCCGTGGGGCAGGCCTGGCCGTCGGCACGCGCCAGGGCGGCGGCGAACAGCGGGTCGGCCGGGCTGTTGGGCGGCGACTGGAAGTCCTCGGCAACGGCGCAGGTGGGCGCGAAGCCGTCCCAGTAGCGGCCCTCGCCGCGGGCGTTGACGCTCTCGAAGTTGACGATGCTCCAGGTGCGCGTGCACTGCTGCACGGGCACGAAGCCCACGGGCTTGCCGCAGCTGGCCTCGCCGATGAGCTCGACGTCCACGCCCACGCCGCGCAGGCCGTTGACCAGCTGCTCGCTGGCCGAGCAGGTGCGGCGCCCGGCCAGCACCAGCACCCGCGGCAGCGCCGTGCCGGCCACGCTGTCGAAGGCGAAGCGCTGGTTGCTGGCGCTGGCGCGGTCGGAGTGGCGCAGCTGCGCATAGGTGCGCCCGGCGTTGGCCGGGCCGGCCAGGTAGGACGCGATGCGGCCGCTGGTGGAGACCAGGCCGCCGCCGTTGTAGCGCAGGTCCAGCACCAGCTCCTGCACGCCCTCGGCGCGGAAGCGCGCGAAGGCCGCGTCCACCGCCAGCAGCGACTGCGAGACCATGTCCTTGACCATCAGGTAGCCCACCCGGCGGCCACCGGGCGTGGTGCTGACCTGCACACCCTGCACGGGCGTGAGCGAGAACACCGTCGCGCGCAGCACCACCGTGCGCTCGGCACCGGCGCGGCGCAGGCGCAGCGTGAGGGTGTCGCCTTCGTTCTGGGCGGTGAGCGCCGCGAAGTCGTCCGCCGCGACCAGCTCGCCCGCGGGGCGGCCGTCGATGGCCAGCACCTCGTCGCCCCGGCCCACACCCGCCACGGCCGCCGGCGAGGCCGGTTCCACGTAGCGCACCCACAGCGGACGGCTGCCATCGCCGTCGAGCTCCAGGCCGGCCACGGCGACGCCGTAGCCCAGGGTGGCGCCCTCGCCGTAGAAGCGCTGGAAGGACTCGGTGCTGCTCCAGCCGCTCCAGCGGTCGCGCGGGAAGGCGGGGTCGCTGCCGTCGTAGAGCCGGGCCTCGAAGAAGGCGTCCAGGTCGGTGAAGCCGGCAGGCTCGGGGCGCGGCGCCTCGCGGTACCAGAAGTAGCTCTGGTCCAGGTAGCGCACGAGCCAGGCCTTCTGGTCGTCGACCGAACAGCTGGCGGCTGGCGGCACGCCCGGCGTGGCACCACCGTCGCCCCCGCCGCCACCGCAGGCCGCCAGCAGGGCCAGCAGCAGCACCGGCACCAGCCGCGCGCCTGGGGTGGCTGCAGGCGCTTCTCGGGTCGGCTCGGGCATGGGCGGCTCCTAGAATCCTCGGTTCCCCTGCATTCTGGCCCCGGCCCTGCCATGACCGAACTCGCCAAGTCCTTCGAACCCGCTTCGATCGAGTCCCGCTGGGGCCCGCGCTGGGCCGGTGCCGGCCACTTCGCGCCCACGCTGGACGATGGCAAGCCCTCGTTCTGCATCCAGCTGCCGCCGCCCAACGTGACGGGCACGCTGCACATGGGCCACGCGTTCAACCAGACCATCATGGACGCGCTGACCCGCTACCACCGCATGAGCGGCCACAACACGCTGTGGGTGCCGGGCACCGACCACGCCGGCATCGCCACGCAGATCGTGGTGGAGCGCCAGCTGCAGGAAGCGGGCCTGAGCCGTCACGATCTGGGTCGCAAGAACTTCGTCGCCCAGGTCTGGGACTGGAAGGCCACCAGCGGCGCCACCATCACCAACCAGATGCGCCGCCTGGGTGACAGCGTCGACTGGGGCCGCGAGTACTTCACGATGGACGAGTCGCTCTCGGCCGTCGTCACCGAGACCTTCGTGCGCCTGTACGACGAGGGCCTGATCTACCGCGGCCAGCGCCTGGTGAGCTGGGACCCGGCGCTGAAGTCGGCCGTCTCCGACCTCGAGGTCGAAAGCGAAGAGGAAGACGGCTTCCTGTGGCACATCCGCTACCCGCTGGCCGACGGCAGCGGCTCCGTGGTGGTGGCCACCACACGCCCCGAGACCATGCTGGGCGACACCGCCGTCATGGTGCACCCCGAGGACGAGCGCTACGCGGCCTTTGTGGGCAAGCAGGTGACGCTGCCGCTGGTGGGCCGGCAGATCCCGGTGATCGCCGACGCCTACGTGGACCGCGCCTTCGGCACCGGCGTCGTCAAGGTGACGCCGGCGCACGACGCCAACGACTACGCCGTGGGCCAGCGCCACGGCCTGCCGATGATCGGCGTGCTCGACCTCGAGGCCAAGGTCAACGCCAACGCCCCCGAGGCCTACCGCGGGCTCGACCGCTTCGAGGCGCGCAAGCGCATCGTCGCCGACCTCGAGGCCCAGGGCCTGCTGGTCGAGACGAAGAAACACAAGCTCATGGTGCCGCGCTGCGCACGCACCGGGCAGGTGGTGGAGCCCATGCTCACCGACCAGTGGTTCGTGGCGGTCGAGAAGCCCGGCCAGGACGGCCTGAGCATCGGCGAGAAGGCCCGTCGTGCCGTGAGCAGCGGCGAGGTGCGGTTCGTGCCGGGTGAATGGGTCAACACCTACAACCACTGGATGGGCAACCTGCAGGACTGGTGCATCAGCCGCCAGCTCTGGTGGGGCCACCAGATCCCGGCCTGGTACGGCGCGGGTGGCGAGGTGTTCGTGGCGCGCTCCGAGGCGGAGGCGCGCGAGCGTGCTGCCGCCGCCGGTTACACCGGGCCGCTCACGCGCGACGAGGACGTGCTCGACACCTGGTACTCGTCGGCACTGGTGCCGTTTTCGTCGCTGGGCTGGCCCCGGCAGACGAAGGAACTCGAGCTGTTCCTGCCCAGCACGGTGCTGGTCACGGGCTTCGACATCATCTTCTTCTGGGTGGCCCGGATGATCATGATGACCACGCACTTCACGGGCCAGGTACCGTTCCGCGACGTCTACATCCACGGCCTCGTGCGCGACGCGCAGGGCCAGAAGATGAGCAAGAGCGAAGGCAACGTGCTCGACCCGGTGGACCTGATTGACGGCATCGCGCTCGAGCCGCTGCTGGCCAAGCGCACCACCGGCCTGCGCAAGCCCGAGACGGCGCCGCGCGTGCGCAAGCAGACCGAAAAGGAATTCCCGGACGGCATCCCCGCCTACGGCGCCGACGCGCTGCGCCTGACCATGGCCAGTTACGCCACGCTGGGCCGCAACGTCAACTTCGACGCCAAGCGCTGCGAGGGCTACCGCAACTTCTGCAACAAGCTCTGGAACGCGACCAAGTTCGTGCTCATGAACTGCGAGGGCGCGGACTGCGGCCTGGCCGAGCACACCAAGGCGCAGTGCGCGCCGGCGGTGTTCGACGCGGCGGGCAACATCACCACGCCGGCCGGTCCCTTCCACGGCTACATGCGCTTCAGCCCCGCCGACCGCTGGATCAGCGGCGAGCTGCAGCGCGTGGAAGACGCGGTGGCCCGGGCCTTCGCCGACTACCGGCTGGACACCGTGGTCTCGTCCATCTATGGCTTCGTCTGGGACGAGTACTGCGACTGGTACCTCGAGATCGCCAAGGTGCAGCTGGCCGAGGCCAAGAAGGCGGGCGACGAGAGCACCGCACGGGCCACGCGCCGCACGCTCATCCGAACGCTGGAGACGG